>SESB01001157.1_pt1 | contig 17716 bp, 6 predicted proteins | sample 3171441 | NCBI WGS metagenome assembly SESB01 (sample SAMN06051867, study PRJNA518727) | freshwater metagenome | biome: subpolar coniferous forest; feature: holomictic lake; material: water; isolation source: holomictic Lake 227, 6 m depth | place: Canada: near Kenora, Ontario | collected 2014-07-08... | reverse complement strand
CCGCGCCTACAAATAGGTCTTGATCGCCATCGCCATCACAATCAAAAAACAAAACAGCTACATCTTCAAAATCACTAAATCGTTCAAAAGCAGGTGTTGTTTTTTTATCAAACCCGCCTAATTTATTTTGAAGATATAATTGACCCGCATGTTTTGGTGTTCCGGCAATATATACATCTTGTAACCCATCTCCATTCACATCAGCAACTGCTGCTTTAGGACCTTCTTTGGAAAGAATTCGGGGAATATTTCTTTCGTTATAGAAGTCTACAAGGTCGTCGTCTGTATGTTTTTCGAAATTCGATTTTACTATATTTAAAATAGGTGTTACTTTTTCTTTTTTGTAATCAGGAATGATGGGCGCTTTAGTTGGCGCTTTTATTTGATGAACCTTATTGATAGTAGGATTTTTTTCTGAGCTATAGGTTCTGTCTGGCCAAATAATCTGGAATGAATCAATCTTTGCTTGTTTTCCAAGTCCGAAAATAACTTTATAATCTACTGATGATTGAAAGCCCCGAGTAGGTTGTACTTCGCGACTTAAAATTTGATTCCCAATAAATAATTTAATCTGGCTTCCAATGGCGAAAGTGTTTTTGTCTTTGCCTTTTAAACTAAAGCCGATATAATTGTTTTTATTTATTTCTCGGCTATTGTTTTTATATATAAATGCTTTTGAATTTTCATTGTTAATTACCATATCGAGGTCGCCATCATTATCAAGGTCGCCATAGGCAGCACCATTTGAAAATGAAGGTTGTGTAAATCCCCATGCTTTCCCATGATCCGAGAATTTTAGATTCCCTTCATTGCGATATGCTTTGTTAATCAAAGCTTGTTTTGGCATTTTATTAATTACCGCATTCACTTCATCTTTCTTTCCTGTCATCACCATTTTTTGCACAATGTCGTTTGCAAAAAAATCGATGAAATCTTGATTTGTAAGATCTTTATTAATTCCATTACAGATATACAGGTCATTTAAGCCATCGTTATCTGCATCGAATAATAATCCGCCCCAGCTCCAATCGGAAGCCGCTACACCGCTATAATAACAAGCGTCCAGAAATTTTCCATGCTTATTATTAATCTGTAAAGTGTTTTGTTGAAATTGATGGTAGAATCCAGATTTCTCTTTCAATCGATACACATCAATATTATCGAATGAAGATGTTGTTTTTAATCGATAGTCATCATCAGCAAGCATATCCGTTGTAAAAATATCAGGATAACCATCATTATTAATATCGCCCATATCGGCGCCCATAGATGCCAGGCTTGTATGCTGCATCCAATTCTCTAATTCATCTTTGAATGTTCCATCTTTTTGATTGATATAGAGATAATCCCTTTCAAAAAAATCATTGGATACATAAACGTCAGGATAATGGTCGCCATTCACATCTCCAATAGTTACACCGAGTCCAAAACTGATCAGGCTTCCGTGTATCCCTGAGGTATGTGTAACCTCTACAAACTTGCCATTATCATTTCTAAGAAGGTGATCTCCACCTCCCTTTAAAAAATCTTTTATAGGCCAATTTTCAGCAGGTAAATCGCGTTGATTGGCATAGTTTAAAGTATTTACTGGTATGGGGCTATTATTCACGATAAAACAATCCAGATCCCCGTCCATATCATAATCAAAAAAAGCAACTTGTGTGGTATAACCGTTATCTGCCAGTCCATATGCTTTTGCAGATTCCGTAAAAGTCAGGTCGTGATTATTAATGAAGAGTTGATTTTCTCTACTAACTCCATCATTGATATGACCAGAATTAGAAACAAAAATATCAAGCCATCCGTCGTTATTGATATCAACCATAACAACACCTGTACTCCATTGGTCTTTGTTTTTAAATCCAGCTTTTTCAGAGATATCATCAAATTTAAAATCGCCTTTGTTTAAGTACAATTTATTACTACCCATATTCGCAGTAAAAAAAACATCTGCTAATCCATCATTATTGATATCACCGATAGCTGCTCCGCCTCCATTATAAAAATTACGGAAAGTAAAAATGTTGAAGTCTTTTGTATCAGTCACAGTATTTGAAAAATCAATACCAGTATTTTCCATTAACTGAAAAATCGGAGTGGTGTCGGTATCGGAACTATGCTTGCAGGAAAACTGCATTGTTGCAATAAAAGCAAATAAAAAAACCTTAAATATCGCGCGCGCTTTCATATATAAATAACAAAAAGGTCATTAAAATTAATGACCTTTTTGCATTCTTGTTTATTAATTAGAATTAATAGCCAGGATTTTGAGAAAGATTCGGGTTAACAGCAAGTGCTGCATTTGGAATCGGGAATAACAAGTATTTCGCGTCTGTTACAGGCTTAAGCGCATTTGCACTTAAGAAAGTACCAAAACGAATTTGATCTTGTCTTCTCCAACCATCCCAATGGAATTCTCTTTGTCTTTCGTTTAATAAACTAATAACACCACCAGCATCAGCAGCGTTCTGATCAGCATTCTTCAAAATAACTGAAGTTGCAGCAGAAGCACCACGTTTTGCACGTAATGAGTTTACTAAAGACAAAGGTGTTTTGCCACCTTGAGCAGTACCACCTCTTAAGATAGCTTCTGCTTCCATCAATACCACATCAGAATAACGGAAGAATACATAGTCGTTATCTGGTTGACCATCGTTGTTACCTTTGGTATCAACAACATATCTCCAATAACGGATACCAGTAACTTCTAAGTTGGTACCACTTTCTTGTAAAGCTACTGCTCTAGTGAAAGACAAAGGAGCACCTTTTCTATCTTGAAGTGCAGCACCAGATACAAGATCGTATTGTTGACCAACTAAGAAACCAGTTGTATTAACTCCTTTAGGGTTAGGCCAATTTCCATCAACATCAGGATAAGCAACACCTAAACGAGTATCAGTAGGCTCGAATTTGTCATATACAGCAGCAAGGGTAGTGAAACCATTCCAACCTGATTTGTTCATGTTGTAGTGATTTGTTTTATACCATGCAGCACGTAAGTTACCACCTCTTGATCCACCAATGTTTTGGTTAGTAAAGATGTTCTCTTTACCAATTACATCATTGCTTGGAGCATAGTTATCCCAAACGTTAGCAGAGATAGAATACTTTGAAGATAAACCTTCAGCAAGTGTAATTGCGGCGTTCATATCAGCAGCATCGAAAGTAGGAGCAGCACGATTACCGTAAGCACCTTTATTCAAATACATCTTCATCAACAATACATCAGCAGCGTCTTTGTTTGCTTTGTAAGCAGGACCGCCAGCTGAAGGGCCATTTGGTAAAGAAGCTTTGATAGCTGTTAATTCAGAAATAATGAAAGCTGCTGCTTCAGCACCTTTCAAAACTTTAGGAGCATTCAACAAGTTTTCGCCTGCTTCACGGTAAGGAACCTGACCATACAGATCCAATACAGTATACATAGCAAAAGCACGTAAGAATCTAGCTTCAGCTGCTTGAGAAGCAGAAGGGCTAAAATTCAAAGCGTTAGTAGTGTTAAAAACAACTCCTAACAAGCTGTTGAATACATTACCTACTTGAGAATGGTCGGCATTCCAAGTATGTGCATGGATAACTCTCCAAACACCATTATCATCCCAGTCACCACCTCTAGTTGGAACTAAAGATTCATCAGAGCTGTTTTCTTCCAAAGAAGTAGCAACGTCTTGTGATTGGAAACCCTGCAAACCATCGTAGCAGGCTTGTAAAAGTACAGACACATCCGTACTTTTTAAAAGGATTGATTGCGCTTGGTCTGCAGTCAGTGAAGAGTTTAGTTTTTCGTCCAATTTAGTACAGGACATAAAACCAACACCCACAGTCAGCACCAGAGCAATCGCAGACTTTTTAATATGTTTCATAAATATCATTTTTATAATTTACTCTAAACGTTTAATACTATTAAATGGTTGTCTAACTTATAAACTAAAGTTAAGTCCAAAGTTGAAGCTCTTAGCAGAAGGATAAGGGATGTACTCGATACCTAAAGAAGGTACACCACCCACATTCTTATCTGTATTTACTTCTGGATCAAAACCACTATACTTAGTAATAATAAACAAGTTAGAAGCAGTTAAGAATAAACGAAGATTCTTGATAACACCTACATTACCTACGTTATAAGAAGCAGAAAGGTTAGCCAATTTCAGGTAATCTCCTTTTTCTAAGTAACGAGTTGAAGTAGTGATAGGGTTAGCTAAGCTTTCTTTAATAGCACCGCCAATTAAAGAAGTAGCAACGTTTCTAGAACCTAAGTTTCCAATTGGAATTAAAGCGTTCAATGTGTTGTTATAGATATTGTGACCAGCAGCACCATTTAGGTTAGCAACAAAAGACCATTTTTTGTAAGTAAGGTCTGTGCTGATACCGAATAATTGGTGTGGGTTAGGATCTCCAATGTAGTATAATGTGTTACCATTATCAGCAAATGTAGAGTTACCAGTTTGATCAAGACCTAAGAACTGCTTCATGTAGAAAGCATTCAATGGATGTCCAGAAGATAAACGTTGAACAGATGCACCAGATAAACCTTGACCACTAATTGCACCAGTTAATACAGCTGGTCCATTGTAGTTTTCAAGTACGTTTGTCAGGAATGCAACGTTACCTGTTAAGTTCCACTGAAGATCTTGCTTCTTAATGATAGCAAATCCTAATGATAATTCAACACCATTGTTCTTTACATTACCTGGTAAATTAACCCAGTATTTTGTAGCAGGAGCTGGTTGAATCGCATCAAAGTTGAACAAGATATTGGTAGTATTTCTATTGAAATAGTCGATGTTACCAAAGACTCTTCCACCAGCTAATTCAAAATCTAAACCTAAGTCAAATTGCTTAGTACTTTCCCATTTCAAATCTGGGTTAGCAACGTTTGAAAGAGCAATTGATTGCTGACCAAATGAGTATTGAGATTGAGCTGATCCTGGAGGGAATGAAGAGTTACCAGTGATACCATAAGAAGCTCTAACTTTCAAGCTGCTGAAAGCATGGTTACCCTGCATGAATTTCTCATTGTGGATATTCCAAGCAAATGCACCTGAAGGGAAGTAACCGTATTTGTTATTAGAACCGAACTTAGAAGAACCATCAGCTCTAATTGTTCCTGTAACTAAGTAACGATCTTTGTAGTTTAAAACTAAGCGACCGAAATAAGATTGTAATTCAGAAGTTGGATCATACCAAGAATAGATATTACGACCAGCTGAACCTGAGTTCTGCATAATGTTTGTAAAATCAACATTACTTTGGTTAGTAAAATCTTTACCAGTCATACCAGATCCTCTATACACAAATTTCTGATACTCATAACCCACTAAAGCGTTTAAGTTAAGCGCACTTGAAATTTTCTTATGATAGTCTAAAGTGTGTTGAATTACTTCAGAAGTTAATTCTGCATTAGAATAGTAACCGAATCCAGAACCTTCAATACCAGGGATGGTAATATAAGGTTGTTCGCTAGCTCTTCTAACGCCAGTCTGGTTGTTTAAACTAAAGTTGAATTTGTAATCCAAATCAGAAGTTAGCTTATAACCAACACCTACTGTAGCAAAAATATTTGTGATATCAGCTTGATCATTGTAACCAGCAGACATTGCAAGCGGGTTAACAACAGACTCACCAGGAGTGATGTTGATAGAACCATCAGTTTTGTACAATGCTTTAGTTGGATTCCACTGTAATGCCATACCTACTAAGTTACCCTGGAAACCAGCGTCATTAGATACAGGTACACCCATTTCAGTGTTATGTGCTGCCAATATGTTGAAGTCTAAAGAGAGTCTTTTGCTTTCTAAGAATTTATATTGACCATTCAAACCAATATTGTATTTTTTCAAATTTGATTTTAAGACAATACCATTCTGATCAGAATAACCTAAAGAGAAACGGTATTTACCATTTTCGTTACCACCGCTGATACCTAGGTTGTAGTTCTGAGAAGAACCTTTGCGGAAGATTGCATCTTGTGCATCCACGCTTAAACCTTGATCTCCAGTGATACCATAAGAAGTTAATGCAGCTTTATAACCAGCAGCATCTAAGACACTATATTTCTTACGTACTGAAGAGGTACCAATAGAAGTAGAGAAGTCGATTTTTGTAGCACCGGCTTGACCTTTCTTAGTAGTAATCATTACAACACCATTTGCACCTCTAGATCCGTAAATCGCAGTTGCAGATGCATCTTTCAATACATCCATAGAAGCGATATCAGCAGGATTATAGAAATACAATGGGTTAGCATCTGGAGTTTGACCGATACCAGAAGCATTCAGTCCTGGACGAGCATTTCTGCCATCCAAAGGAATACCATCAATAACAAATAATGGAGAGTTTCCAGAACGTACAGAACTATTACCGCGGATACGGATAGTAGTTGCACCACCTGGCTGACCACTGTTATTAGTAATTTGTACACCCGCAACTTTACCTTGAATCAATTGATCAGGTGCGTTAATCGGGCCTTGGTTAAAGTCTTTAGCTTTAATAGAAGTTACAGCTCCTGTAAGATCTTTTTTCCTTGAAGTACCATATCCAATAACAACAACTTCACCGATATTATCACTAGTAGCAGCCAGAGATACTTCGACAGAAGATTTGTTTTGAACATCAATATTCATAGAACCGTAACCTACTGAAGATACTACCAATGTAGTAGTAGAAGTAGGAACACTAATTTTAAAAGTTCCATCTGCTCCAGTTTGGGAGCCAAGTTTAGAACCTTTTACAACTATTGAGGCACCAGCCAATGCAGATCCGTCTTTTGCATCTGTGACTTTACCAGTAATAGTTTTGTTCTGAGCCTGCGAAAATAGCGACAGTACGCAGGCAAATAGACCCACGAGCGTGAGTCTGGCAAGCATCTTTACATTCATAAATAGCAGTTTAATAATTAACAAGCGTGTACAAAGTACACATTTTACCGGAAAAAGAAAATAATGTTAATTTTTTTGCTGCCAAGTAGGGCTCAGAGTCAAGAAATCGTAGGTCAAGTACGAAATGTAGAAAGTAATCAACTCGGCAAGCAACCAAATAACATTTATTCTTCTATCAGGACATGAAAATAGAGTTCCCGCTGCAAGAAATAGGCTTAAAAAAAGCTTAAGAAATAGCGCAAACGTTTGCGAAATGCTTTGCTGTTGAAATATCTTTCTGTTAAATCTTTTGATTTTTTGTTTTGTCCTTTTTCATTCAAAATGATGTCGAAACATTAATCAATTTCAATACTCTTTCTTCAAATTACATTACATTTAATTACAATAGCATTTTTGATATGACGAATACTACGCTCAAAAAAATTTCAGAAGTTCTAGGGCTTAGTATATCTACAATCTCCAGAGCCTTAAAAAATCATCCGGATATTTCAGAAAAGACAAAAAAGAAAGTCATTGAACTTGCTAAAGCACTTGATTATGAACCCAATGCAAGTGCCATTCAATTAAGAACCAAGCATAGCAAAATTTTTGGTTTAATGGTTCCCAGTATTTCCAACTTCTTTTACGACAGTTTTATCAGTTCTGTAGAGGAAGAAAGTAGAAAAGAAGGATTCTCATTGATTATTCTTCAATCAAGCGATGATATTGAAATTGAAAATGAAAACCTGAAGCTATGCAGACAAAACAGAGTTACTGGTTTGTTTGCCTGTTTAAGCTCAGGCACCAAAGACATCAGTAGTTTTTTAAAAATGAATGATCTGGATATTAAAACTATTTTCTTTGATATCGTACCTGAAATAGATGGTTTGAATAAAGTATGCATGGCCGATACGAAGGTTGGCGAAATTGCAGCGGAGGCAATTATAGAGGCAAATAAAAATCATATACTCGCCCTTTTTGGAAATGCCAATTTATCGATAACAAAGAAAAGAGAATTTGCATTTTCGCAATATTTTAAAACAAAATCTCCTGCATCAAAATTATTGATAGAACATGCAACCGATATTGAAAATGCTACTCAATTAGCATTGACTCATCTAGAAAAAAATAAGTTGATTGACACCATTTTTTGTATGAGTGATGAGATTCTCATGGGTGTGATGAAAGCAATACAAAAATTAAAACTAAAAATACCCAATGACATCTCAGTCATAGCTATCAGTAATGGATTTATTCCAACACTTTTTTATCCTCAGATTACATATGTAGAAACCAGTGGATACAAATTAGGGAAACTGGCGTTTAAACAAATGATGGCTAACCTTTCTGATAGTTTTGACACTGAACTTGAAACTACTGTGGATTCTAAATTGGTTAAAGGCGGGTCTCTTTAATTCGGTTTGATGATTAATTTCTTAGACGAATAAGTAGTTTCGGAATTTTTAATCGATATCACACAAATTCCACCAGCTGCAGTTTGATAAGATGAAGAAATATCAAGTGGAATTTTATTCTCCCCTTTTCCAATTGAGATCGTCTTTGTAAATAAGTTGATACCACTATACGAATCGGTTACCATCAGATTTGCATCCATTACTTTATCTGAATTGAAAACACAATAAAATTTACCACTGGTTGGATTGGGATAAACATTTATTGATTTTGATTTTAGAGACTCTAAATAACTCAGCGACTCTTTACTGAAAGAAATATTACTGAGAGATGTGTTTATATTTGTTATAGTACCATTAGTACTTCCCATAGTAAACACTATTGAATTAATATCATTTGGATTGATTTTATCTGTTGTGGCTTTTGAAATAAAATCGTTCAGATCAACGTGGTACTCAATGGCGTCGGTTGATATAGGAATATGAATTGTATATTGATCATCCCATTTATTAATGGAACTTTTTACCAGTGTAATGTTTAATACTGAATTACCTGATGCTGAAAATTTAAACGTCTTAAAGCCTGTTAAATCTTTAGTAATTCCTCCACCTCTTAATAATTTGTAGGCACTTATATAGGTGTTAGTAGTTGCTTCCAAATGGACATTACGAAAAACAGGATATTCGTCAGTTATAACCCTTTTAGGATCATTCATTATTTCAAATTTGTTCAACACTGTATTTGCTGCTAAATAATCTGTATTCCAGGCACCATCAGAAATAAATATCTCATCAACTAATGTATCATTCGAATACATTTTAATTGTTGATTCGTAGACATCAGATGCAGGTAATTTTATGATAGAATTACTTGATGAGCTAATGGTGTAGGGGATATTTTTCTTCGCAACCGAAACTGATTTTTCATTTGCATTTTCAAAAACAGTAAAGTAGCCACTCACATTTGAACTTGAATTCTGGAGATTCAATTTAATTTCACCACCATCATTATTTGCACCCATGATGTAGGTCTTAGGCAGCGGTTTAACTATATAAGGTTGTTCTAATGGAGCCATCGCTGATAGTTGTTCCAAAATCTTCTGAGCAATTTCTCCAAGAATATCAGTAGATACACCCCATACCTGGAAATTATACATATCATCTTCTGTAACATAATCATTTTTCAACCAGTTCGATTGTATGGTAAAACTGTTTCTTCCAGCTTTGGTTCCTGCAGAAAAACTAATAATATTCTCTTCATGTCCATCTTCATATTTCATATTGAATCGCAACATGTCAAATCCCAACAAGTTAATCTTTTCAATATTCTGAATAGTTGCACCTTTTAATCTATCACATACTGCTTTCGTATGGTCGTAAATTGCAGATTGCGTTCTTGTTGCAAATACAACGGCCTTGCAGGTTCCATTTAAAGTATAATCAGAAGATGCAACTGCTTTTGCATTTGTAATGCTAACAATATCTGAAGGTGTTGTGATGTAAGGAGTAATAGCAGCATTTGAAAGTTGTTTAGGAATCAAATCCAATAAATTTATTTGTGCACCGAGGCCAGAAACATGCTTGGATATTAATTCCTGCTTTAAAACCGGAAACTGTTGGTATGGTTTCATCACTAATTCACTATTGGTTGCTGCAGTAAATAATCTTTTTGCTACTGCGTCACCTAAACTTTTGCTTTCAAGACCACCTGTATTTCCAGAATTTACATTTCCACAATCGCTTGCAGACATAGCGCTGGTAACAGTTGTGGTACCACACTTATTTGTTACTGAATAACTAATGATAAAATTACCTTTTGCAACACCCGTTACTACTCCATTACTGTTGATCGATCCTATATTATTTGCATTTGTAGACCATACCCCATTTTCAGTAACGGAATTTAATGTTGTTTTTAGACCAATACAAACAGTGTTATTTCCAGTGATCGCTTCTACAGTAGGTTTTTTACAGCCCTTTTCTTCAGCATCTGCATCAAAATTTGCTAAATGATTTTCTCCCACTTCCTGTTCATATGAAATACCTATTATCTGGCCCTCAATATCAGCATAGTTTATTTTTTTGTGTATATCTGCATATGGCGCAAAAACAGTGCCTTCTATAGGATTTGATCCTTCAATATTTAAGGTAGTGGTATTGAAAAAATTATACAAAATATATGGGCTTTCATTAATGCCAATACCTGTATGTTTCCAAACCCTCCAATTGAACAAATCTTTAGCATCTACATTAATTACCAATACATGATTAGCATCAGGTTTACTATTACATGTTAATTCAGAAATGCTATTTAAATCATTACCACTGATGTTTAAAAAATTAACACCACCATTTAAATTACACTTTACCCGCGAAGGATATTTATTTGCTGCAACTGGAATATCATTCAGATCTGTAATTAAAACATTATTTGACTTTAAACCCAACGATTTAGAAGAAGTTCTCATTGTCTCCATCGCTTTTCCAAAATCGACCAGATCTTTATCTTCTACTTCTTTCTTAGAGTCACTTGTATTTAAATATTTTGATTTGTTTAGTAATTGTATTCTAGGAGAACTATTATAAGCACCGTTACAAATTTGCATATTGTTATATGCCCCATTGTCGTCTGTAAGCCAAACTTTTGAATTCTCCAGATTGCCGATTTTCACATATCCATTATTGATCTGAAAAGCATTTCCAGCTTTATAATTTACTTTACCTGTAACCAATAAACTGATCAATGAATTGTTTATATAAAAACTACCTGCTGATTTAACAGCTACTTGATAATTACCATTGATTGTGAGGTCTTCCCCAATGGCTATAGCCCCTTCTGATTCAAGGGATGTTAGAATAGCGCTTTTTTCAACAAATACCTGAAATCCTTTAGCTGGATCTGTAGGACATTGTGCATATGTAAATTGGGAAATAGCGATCAATATGATGACTAAAAAGAAAGCGTAAATCTTCTTGCACATAAATGCGTAATTATAGGGGTTCAGATAGCTTCAATAAGAAGCGTATCATTTTTTAGGTGTACGGTGCTCCTATAACGCAAAAATGGCTTGATTATTATATGTACCTGACGATTTTGTGATATTTCTCCTTTAAAATTCAGAAGCCTTCAATTGCAGCATTTTTTGAAACTATTTGTAAATAATAGAGATCAAATTTGAAATGTAACAATTACTTCTGTACCATTTCCTGGGCTTGAATTAATTTTCATTTCCCCGTTAAATAGAGATGCGCGGGTTTGAATATTAATAAGTCCTACGCCATGTGTAGTTGTAGCTAAATCAAAACCCCGACCATCGTCTTTAACAGAAAGAATCACTTTATCTGCTTCCTGATATAATCTAATAAAAATATGTTTTGCCCTGGCGTGTTTTAAAATATTATTAAACTGTTCTTGTATAATACGATAAATAGTAAGTTTTAAGTCGTTTGAGATTTCACTTTCTTTAAAATCGTACAGGTCTTTTTGAATATCAAAAACTGTTGTCTTTTTGGCAATAGATATGATATGGTCTAAAGCATCTCCTAACTCCAACTCATTTAATGAAGGCGGAATAAGATTATGAGAAAGGGTTCGAATTTCTTGAATAGCTTCTGTTATTAATTTTTCGATGTCTCTATATAGTTCTGATTCTACTTTTAATTCTTTCTTCAGTAAGCCAAGATACATGAGTGATCCTGCTAAAATTTGATTCACATTATCATGTAATTCCAAACCTATTTCTCTCCTCTCCCTTTCCTGAGCTGTTATAACTGCCTCAGCAATTTCACGCGTTTTTCTTCTTCGTTCATCTGCTAACTTTTGTTCTAACAAAACATTTTCGGTTACATCCGTACCAATAGTTAACACTGCATCAAAACCATTGTAATTTATTTTATGTAAAGCCAAATCAGTAAAAATTACATGTCCTTCCTTACTGATACTTTTTACAACTTTTTTATGAATACTAGCGATATTGGTTGTCAAATTTTTAACCAATAAATCTATTTCCTGTTGATCATCTATTTCATAGATATCCCAAATTTTCATATTAAGAAATGCTTCTTTTGAATACCCCAATATTTGGGCTGCAGTTTCATTTACGTCTAAAATGATATAATTAAAGGGATTAAATATAAAGATGAAATCGGGGTTATTGTCGAAGAGATATCTATATTTTGATTCCGAAATGCGAAGCGTTGAACTGATCTTATTTCTTTCAATACTATATCCAATACTTTTTCTAAGTACCATTGGATTCACATCATCTTTTAGCAAATAATCTTGCACTCCAAGTTTTAAACTGTCCATGGCGAATTGCAAATCTCCAAAACCAGTTAACACAATAACTGGGATACCATTAGCAAGTTTCACAATATCAATAATACTATCAGTGCCATTACTATCTGGTAATGACAAATCCAAAAGTATAATATCAAAACTTTCATCTTTTAAACTCTGTATTGCCTCATGAAGAAGTGTATTATGCTTAATAACAACTTTTGGTAGTATTTCATGAAGATATTCATGTACCAAAAAATAGTCGCCATCGTTGTCCTCAATAACAAGTATTCTCATAAATTAAAATTTATAGAATTTATTCTACCCTTGCTTAAATGTAATATAAAAAGTTGTCCCCTCATTTACCTTTGATTTTACTGAAATTTTACCACCCAAAGCTGTTACCTGAGAATGAATTAAGTATAAACCAATCCCTTTGCTATCTGGGCGATCATGAAAACGCTGATACAAACCAAATATTCTATCCTTAACTCTTTCCATATCCATTCCTATGCCATTATCTGAAAATTCTAAAATGGTAAACTCACCCTCTAATCTGGATTTTATTGAAATTTCAAGTTTTCTATCAGAAGATGCAAATTTGATTGAATTACTCATTAAGTTCAACAAAATACTTTCCAAATAGTTCGAGTCAAATAAAACAAAAGGTGCTTCAGAAAAATCAACTTTAATATTTATATCTGCACTACTGATTAGAGCTTCTAAGACATGCATATTCTTTAAAACAACTGTTTCAAAGTCAATTTTACTAAGTGCAATAAATTTATTTTCTCTTATAAATAGAACTTTAATTAAATCATTTAAAGTATCATTTAATTGAAAAGTGGAACTTTTAAAAGCAGCTAATAATTCCTTAGTTGATTCATCCTTTATTTTATTAATATCCAATAAATCAACGATCGAAAGTAAATTTGTTAATGGAGCTCTCAAATTATGGGTTGTGATAAAACCAAATTGCTTTAAATCGGCATTCGACTGTATTAGTTCTTCAATTAATGCCTGCCGTTGCTCTTCTTCCATTTTACGTAAAGTAATATCACGATAGTTTAAAACAATTGCGCCTACTGAGGGCTCATTTAGTAAGTTATAAATAGTTGATTCAATCCAACGATAATCTGTTTCAGTAACTTTATATTTCACTTCAATACTTCGGATATCACCTGACAGCTTCGAAACCTCGTAGAATACTTTAAGAGCGTTTTCACGGTGGTCTGGATGTATAGAATCAATAATGAAAAATCCATTTTCATCAACAAGGGATAAGTTGATTTTCAATTTTCCATGAGGACTTAGTTCGCGTATTTTTCCATCCAAATCTATTAACGCATAACCATCCGTGCTATTTTCAACAATTGACCTAAATCTTTTCTCATTAGAAAGAAACAGTTGTTGAATTTTATTTCTTTCAATGCTATAACTAATACTTTTGAAGAGAATGTTTGGGGTTACTTCGTCTTTAATAAGATAATCCTGCACCCCCATTTGCATGGTATCAACTGCAAAATTTTTATCCGCATATCCTGTTAAAACAACTAATGGAGCTCCTTTCACCAATTCAATGATCTCTTTTACAGATTCTTTCCCATTACTATCGGGCAAAGTAAGATCCAATAAAATAATATCAAATTTAGTTTCATTTAATCTTTCTATTGCTTCAGCCAACTTCCAGCAATGCTGTATTTCCACATTTTGGTATACCTCTTGCAGGTATTCATGTACCAAAAAGAAATCTCCTTCGTTATCTTCAACTAATAATATTTTAAGTGGATGATTCATTGTTATTACTTAGGAATGGTGAAATAAAATTTACTCCCTTTACCAATTACAGATTCCAACCATATTTTACCATTAAACCTTTCTACAATTTTCTTACATATAGCTAGCCCAATTCCAGTGCCACTATATTCATTTTTATTATGCAATCTTTGAAAAATTACAAATATTTTTTCGAAAAACTTCGATTCAATTCCAATGCCATTATCTTCCACAATAAAGGTCCATTCTAGTAAACCCTCCGTTGCACTTACTTTTATCACAGGATCTCTTTCTTCACTTTTATATTTTAGAGCATTACTTATTAAGTTTTGCAAAAGTTGCATCATTGGAGTTTTGTCTGCATTTACAATAGGTAAATTTTCTGCTAAAATTTTACCATTGCATGACTGTAATTTCATTTTAAACAATTCTTGTAATTCATCTAGAATCTCATTAGTATCTATGGATTTAAGTGCAATTGCAGAACTAGTTATTCTTGAAAACTGAAGCAAATCATTGATCAGTCTTTTCATTCGATTAGAACCATCAACAGCAAGATTGATATACTTATTTGCAGTTTCATCTAACTGAGGTTCATATTTTTTTTGAAGTAACTGAAGAAAACTAGATACCATTCTTAATGGCTCCTGTAAATCATGTGAAGCAACATATGCAAACCTTTCTAATTCTACATTTGAATTAGCTAATTCTTCAGCTCTGATTTTTAATTTATCGTTCAATTCTTTTAATAATATTTCTGATTCCTTCTGAAGGGTAATATCTCTTGTGGCACCAATCATCCTTATTGCTTTCTTTTGCTCATCTCTGGTTATGAAACCCTTTTCATATACATACGCATAAGTATCATCTGGTTTTCTAAATCTAAAGGAAGATGTCCATTGAAACTTACTAGGGTCTTCAAGTAACTTTTTCATCCTCGCACTTTCAACAACTAAATCTTCAGGATGTATTCTTGACTGCCAGAAATTATTGTTTCCTGTTTTAGAATCATGAACTGTGTCAATAAGATTCAATAATCCATCTCCAGTTCTATATACTTCCCCAGTAATAATATTCCAATCCCAAATAATATCATTGGTGGCCTTTCCAACAAGATCATAACGTTCATTTACTTCCAGTATTTCCTGTTCATGTTTTTTTCGATCATTAATGGATCTGAAAAATATAGAAATACCCTCATTGGTTGGATAGAAACTTTCTTCATACCAATTGTAAGAATCTTTCGACTGCATCTCAAAATGTATTGGCTCTTTATCAACAAGTACTTTTTGGAAGTTTTGGTAGAACAATCCCTCTTTTAAATATGGATATGTATCGAATAAATTCTGACCTATTAATTCATCAGCCTTTTTTCTTAACAGAATTTGAGCAGGATTATTTATATATGTAAAATTAAAATCGTTGTCTAAAGCATAAAAACAATCAGAAATACTTTCAAGAATGTTTTCTCTTTCTAATTCCATTTGTTTTTTATCCGTAATATCTTTTGCCACGGCAAATATTACTGCTTCTTCTGTGATAGGTACTGCAGTCCAAGACAACCATTTTACTTTGCCTGATTTAGTTGTCACCATGTTTTCATGATTCACCAAACTTTGGCCTTGTAAAAATCGTTCCCATTCTCCCAAAAAGTTTTCATCTTCATTTGAATTTAAAACACTTGCAATGTCACTCCTTAGTATTTCTTTATCAGTAAAACCGAGTAAGTTGGAGACAGCCTGATTTATTTTTTTGAAATTTCCATCAAAGCCAATGATACATAATAAATCAGGGGATAAATTGAAAAAGCGATTTAACTCATCATCAGTCCTTGATTTTTGAATATTTGATCCAATTTGTTTACTTATCTTATTTAATAAATCCGAGGATATTTGTTCAAAAGTAAAAGGCTTATTATTAAAGAAATTAAGCATCGCGATTACCTTATCATTATAAAAAATAGGGATTAACAAAACACTGCTCAGTCCCGCTCTTTCAGCATTTTCTTTACAAAGAAATTCAGATGCATTGATATCGTCGAAATATAATATTCGCTCTTCTTCCCAAGCTTTTCCCATTACTCCTTTTCCACGAACAGAAAATTCCAAAGGTTGAAAAGTTCTAAACAATGAAGCCCTCTCCGTTCTAGACCAATTAGCCTTATATAACATTTTCGAGTCGTCTATATTAACTAACCAGGCTTCCGCATAAGCATACCCAAAATATTGACAAATTTTTTCAATTGCAATACTTAAAGACAATTCCAAAAACTCATTACTATTAATAGTCTGTATCAGGTCGTAAAAAAATTCTTTTTCTAATTGCTCTTTTTTGTATTGAGTAATATCTCTTTGAATGGAGAGCCAATGTGTTAACATCCCTGACTCGTTTGAAAGTGGAATCATTGATAAATTTGCCCAATATGTTTCACCATTTTTTTTATAATTAACTACTTCAATCTCGCAAGTCTCCTTTTTTAATAACGCAATTTTTAAACGTTCTAATTCCGCTTTATCCGTTAACTCTCCTTGTAATAATCTAGGTGTTTTACCAATTACTTCCTCGCTTGAATACCCTGTTAATTTGGTAAAAGCATCATTTACATAAGTTATTCTTGGGCTTGGAGATGAAAACGCATCTGCTTCAGTAATTAAAACTACATCTGAACTATTAGTAATTACTGATTTAAATAATCTTAATTGGAGTTCCTCTGTTTTTTGAGCAGTAATATCTTGCATTGCTCCAATCATTCTCACGCCCTTACCTTTTTTATCACGAATTAGGATTCCTTTATTCCTTACAAAAGCATATTCTCCATTATTTTTTTTAAATCTATATTCTTCTGCCCAGTTACTCCCTTTCCCTTTAATTAAAGCCTGAATACTTTTTAAAACCCTGGAACGATCTTCATTATGCATATGTTCGTACCAAACCACAAAATTTTCTTTTTGCCCTTTTGTTTCGTGTCCAAATAATCTTGCAAATCCTTCCCCCCAATAGAGTTCATCATTTTCTAAATTCAAATCCCAAATAGCATCATAAGTTGCCTTGGTTACATACTCATATCTTTCATGGCTCTCCTGCAGCTCTTGTATTGCCAGCCTGATTTCAGTGATGTCATATTGCACAGACATCCCAGCAATAATAATTCCATTTTGATCTCTAATGGGCATTGCTGAACAGATTACATGAATTTCTCCTTCTGAAGGATTTTTAAACATGAATTCTTTATTTGAAATAGTGTTACCCTGCAAAGCTTTTTTTAACGGATTGTCATCCATTAAAAGGGGTGACTTATTTATGGGATCATATAATTGATATAAGTTTTGCCAATTTGATACTAAAGATTGATTGTCGGTTGCGCCAATCATCTTACTAAGGCTCTCATTACAAAT
>SESB01001154.1_pt1 | contig 17741 bp, 16 predicted proteins | sample 3171441 | NCBI WGS metagenome assembly SESB01 (sample SAMN06051867, study PRJNA518727) | freshwater metagenome | biome: subpolar coniferous forest; feature: holomictic lake; material: water; isolation source: holomictic Lake 227, 6 m depth | place: Canada: near Kenora, Ontario | collected... | reverse complement strand
GGACATGTAAATGGCATGCTAATAATTGCGATCGCTCTTGGAATTATTTTCTGGTTTGTAGTCAATCGCACTCGATTTGGGTTCGAGCTCCGCGCATCCGGTGCGAATCCAATTGCTGCTCGAGTAAGTGGTGTAAATTCAAAGAGAATGACATTTATTGCTCTTGTGATATCTGGCGCTATTGCGGGACTTTCAGGATTGCCGGCAGTACTTGGAGAAACTCACTCGTACAATATGGGATTCCGATCAGGTATTGGATTCTCAGCTATTGCGGTTGCACTTCTTGGTCGTAACTCGGCAGGCGGAATGGCATTTAGCGCACTCTTGTTTGGTTTCCTCGAAGTGAGCTCACGCGCACTTGAACTAATTGATATCGCTCCAGAAACGTATGTGATTATGCAGGGTTCAATCTTGCTCAGCTCTGTTATTGCCTACGAGGTAGTGCGAAGGTTCAAATTAACACTACAGAGTAAAGAGCTGGCAAAGGTGGTGGCAGCATGAAGACTAAAACCACTAAGTTACTTCTTAACGCAACTTATTTACTATTACTAGTTTCAATTATTCGCGTGATCACTGGTGCGACAGATCTAACAAGTGTTGGTACTGCATCGGCAGCGTTGCTACTTTCTGTACCAATTATTTTGGCTGGACTAGGTGGTTTGTTCTCAGAACGTGCCGGTGTAGTAAACATCGGCCTTGAAGGAATGATGATTTTAGGTGCATGGGCTGGTGGCTTTATCGGTTATAAACACGGTCCTTGGCTAGGTTTGGTAGCTGCAATTATTTTTGGAGCTATTGGCGCGCTTTTACATGCAATTGCAACTATTTCATTTGGAGTTGACCATGTTGTATCAGGTGTTGCTATCAACATCATCGCTGCTGGTTTGGTTAGGTATCTTTCAACACTTTTGTATAAGGGTGGTTCATGGCCAGGGCCTTCACAATCTCCAGATGTAAAGGGGATTTCACTTAACGGTCTACCGGTGCTCTCTGGTGGTCATTACTTTGGTTGGCAAAGTCCCGATATTTTGACTCCAATCGCAGAAAAACACTGGTTTTTACTCTCAGATATGATCGGAATAATTCGAGGAATAACTGGGGATCTTTCCTATGTAACCCTGGTTGCTGTTCTGTTTATCCCACTGTCGCTATTTATTTTGTGGAAGACATCATTTGGCTTGCGTTTGCGCAGCGCCGGTGAGGCACCAATTGCAGCCGAATCTCTGGGTGTCAATGTGTATGCCATGAAATACGCAGGAGTTTTAATTTCGGGAGGGCTTGCAGGTCTTGGTGGCGGTTTCTTAGCAATAGTTGCTGCAAATCACTATCAAGAAAATCAAGTAGCTGGCCGAGGTTACATTGGTCTGGCAGCGTTGTTGTTTGGAAATTATCGTCCAGGTGGAATCTTGGCAGGTGCTGCATTATTTGGTTTTGCTGATGCATTGCAGCTCCGTGATTCTGCATCTATCCGTGCACTGATCCTATTGATTGCAGCGGTCCTTGCTTACCTTGTTTACCGAGATATTAAGCGTGGAAAGATGTTAAGTGCATCTATTAGCGCGGTAATGGCTGCCGGATCTGTTTGGTTCTACTTTGCGGTGCAAGAGTTACCAGGCCAATTGGTAAGCATGACTCCGTACATTGCAACTCTTCTTGTAATGGCACTTGCATCCCAACGATTGCGAATGCCGGCTGCAGATGGAATGCCGTATAGACGAGGTGGCTTGCGATGACCCAGATCAATTGGGATCAGATTCATCAGGAAGCAATCAGTGCAATGAAGAAGGCGTATGCGCCGTATTCAAAGTTTCCAGTAGGTGTTGCTGCCCTTGTGAGTGATGGTCGAATCGCAACTGGTTGCAATGTTGAAAACGCTAGTTATGGTGTTGGGTTATGTGCCGAGTGCGGATTAGTTTCTAATTTGATTTCAACAGGTGGCGGACGATTAATTGCAGTCGTATGCGTTGATGGTCAAGGAAATTACTTGGCTCCATGTGGACGCTGCCGACAATTGTTATTCGAGCACGGTGGACCAGAAGCATTATTGATGACAGATGATGGACCACAGAAAATGTCGGCCATGCTGCCGTGGGCATTTGGTCCAGAAGACTTAGACCGCAACGAGCGCTAAGTGATAGAAGCCTTCTCCGCCGCTGAAATCATTGCGGCAAAACGTGATCACCATTCATTAACCGATCCCCAGATCGACTGGGTGATTGACGCTTACACCCGTGGCGCAGTAGCTGATGAACAAATGTCAGCGTTACTTATGGCGATTCTGCTTAATGGAATGGAAAATCGCGAAATCTCACGATGGACCGATGCCATGATCAATAGCGGTGAACGCATGAACTGGTCTGCACTGTCTCGCCCAACAGTTGATAAACATTCAACTGGCGGAGTTGGAGACAAAATTACATTGCCATTAGCTCCGCTTGTTGCAGCATGTGGTGCTGCGGTTCCTCAATTATCAGGTCGAGGACTTGGCCATACAGGTGGAACATTAGATAAGTTGGAATCTATTCCTGGTTGGCGTGCATCATTGTCCAATGAAGAGATGTTAAAAGTTTTACAAGATTGTGGCGCGGTAATTTGTGCTGCAGGTGCTGGGTTAGCCCCGGCTGATAAGAAGTTGTATGCATTGCGAGATGTAACCGCAACCGTTGAAGCGATTCCATTGATTGCATCCTCGATCATGAGTAAAAAAATTGCCGAAGGAACGAGCGCGCTGGTTTTGGATGTTAAAACTGGTGCAGGTGCCTTTATGAGTGATCCAGAAAAAGCAAAAGAACTTGCACACGTTATGGTGGGACTTGGTAAGCGCGCTGGTGTTAATACCGTCGCACTTGTTACTGCCATGGATGTGCCATTGGGATTAACAGCGGGTAATGCATTAGAAGTTCGCGAATCGGTAGAAGTTCTAGCTGGCGGTGGACCATCTGACATTGTCGAACTAACAGTTTTGCTCGCACGTGAAATGTTAGAACTTGCAGGAATCAAAGATGCAGATCCAGCTGCTGCGTTAAAAAATGGAAAAGCTATGGATGTATGGCGTCGTATGATTTCGGCGCAAGGTGGAGATCCTGATGCAAAGCTTCCAGTTGCGAAAGAAAATACTGTTGTTACTGCAGATCGAGCTGGAACAATTCTTTCGATGGATGCCATGAAAGTTGGAATGGCTGCTTGGCGCTTAGGTGCTGGTCGTTCTCGACAAGGCGAAGCAGTTCAGGCAGGGGCCGGAATCGAAATTCATGCCAAGCCAGGTGATTTAGTGAGCGCTGGATCCCCGCTTTATACGCTCCACACAGACACTCCGGCAGCCTTTGTTAGAGCGTTGGAGTCATTAGAGAACTCTGTAACCATAGGAGCAGTACCTGCCGGCGGGATCGATCGCTTGCCGTTAGTAATCGAACGTATTGTTGATTAAGGGGCACAGAAAATGTCAATGAACGATATTCCTACAAAGGATCAGATCAAAGTGGTACCGAAAGTATTGCTACATGATCACCTTGATGGCGGACTTCGACCTCAAACGATTATTGATATCGCACAAGAAATTGGATACACAGCACTTCCAACCCATGATGCTGCTGAGCTTGCAACGTGGTTTCGCGAGAGCTGTGATTCTGGATCATTAGTTCGATACCTTGAAACTTTTTCCCACACTATTGCGGTCATGCAACGACGGGAAGACATCATCCGTGTTGCTCGTGAATGTGCATTAGACCTTGCTCGTGATGGTGTTGTTTATGCCGAAGTTCGCGGAGCGCCGGAGCTGTTCACCGAAAAAGGACTTTCAATGGCAGATGTTGTTGAAGCAACTATTGTGGGCTATGAAATTGGTATGAAAGAAGCAGCAGCTGAAGGTCATCCAATTGTTGTGCGTTCTTTGCTGTGTGGAATGCGCCAAAACAAAAAGTCACAAGAAGTTGCCGAACTAGTAGTTAAGTACCGCGAAAAGGGGGTAGTTGGATTTGATATCGCTGGTCCTGAAGATGGTTTCCCGCCGTCTGATCAAAAAGATACTTTTGATTATCTTCGTAAAGAAGATGCCCATTTTACTATCCATGCTGGTGAAGCGTACGGACTCCCGTCCATCTGGGAAGCAATCCAACTCTGCGGAGCCGAAAGATTAGGTCATGGTGTTCGAATCATTGATGACATTGATTTTTCTGGTTCCGAACCACAGTTAGGTCGACTTGCTTCATACGTTCGCGATCGTCGGATTCCACTAGAGCTGTGCCCGACATCAAACTTACAAACAGGTGCAGCGGCAAGTTATGCCGAACACCCAATTGGAGTTTTAGCAAAGCTGCGTTTTCGAATCACACTTAATACCGATAACCGATTGATGAGCCAAACATCTATGTCATTTGAGATGGAAGAGGCGGTAAAGGCCTTTAAATGGGACTTTGCAGAGCTTCAAAGAGTGACAATTAACGCTATGAAAAGCGCGTTTATTCCTTACCCAGAGCGCTTGAAAATTATCGAGCAGATCATCAAGCCAGGGTATGCAAAGGTTTCATCTGGTTCATGATCGACTTTAATGATCCAACCTTTGTATCTAACCCTTACCCAGCGCTAAAAGAACTTCGCGCACAAGGTAAACCAGTGTGGCATGAGGGAATGCAAATATTTTTGGCTGCCCGCCACAGTGACGCCAATGATGTCTTTCGCAATAAGTCATTGGGCAGAATATTTAAAGAGAAGAGTCCAGATTTTGAGTGGGAAATCTTTAACTGGCTTCATGCCGATTCGATTTTAGATAGCGAACCACCGAAGCACACTCGACTTCGCTCACTTGTTGCAAAAGCGTTTAATCGTCAAAAGATCGAAGGCATGCGTCCGGCTGTAGGACGCATCACTGAGCAACTGCTTGATGCTATTGATGAAAAGGTTAAGTCAGGTCAGACATTTGATTTAATTGCAGATTACGCCGAGCCATTACCGGTAAAAATCATTGCAGATCTTTTGGGCTTTCCAGAATCCGAAGAACACTTACTTCGACCTTGGTCACAAGCAATCGTAAAGATGTATGAAGTAAACCCAAGTGTGCAATACCAAAACGAAGCTAAACAAGCTGCAAAAGAGTTTGCTGATTATGTTCGCGATTTAGCTGAAAGCCGCAAAAAGACACCAACCGCAGATTTGATTTCAGATCTTGCACAGGTTGAGGAAAATGGCGAGAAATTGAATATGCACGAACTCGTAGCCACTTGCGTTTTGCTACTAAATGCTGGCCATGAAGCTAGCGTAAATGCTTTTGGTAATGGAATGGTTGCAGCCCTGCAACGGCCTGATCAAGTCGCTTTGCTGCGCAATAACCCTCGGGGTATAACCGACACCGCACTTGAAGAGTTCATGCGTTTTGATGCACCGCTTCATATGTTTGAACGCACTGCAACAGCTGATACTGAAATTGGCGGAGTTCAGATCACAGAGGGGCAAAAGATTGCTGCCCTGATTGGCTCTGCAAACCGCGATGAAACAGTGTTTTCTAGCCCAGAATCAATGGATTTAACTCGAGATCCAAATCCTCATATTGGTTTTGGCGCAGGTATTCACTTCTGTTTAGGCGCACCACTGGCTCGACTTGAGATGAGCGTTTCCTTGCCAGCGTTGTGGGAAAAATACCCAAACATGCAATTAGCAGGCGATGCAGTTCGCAGACCAACTTTTGTTTTGCGAGGTTATGAAAGCGTAGCAATTTCTGCTTGATTCGGATATGAAGACTGCGCACCTTTTTTAGTAACACTCAAGGAGGCAACTTTAATTCCTAAACTCATCGCTGAGACAGGATCTGCACCACTTGCAAGTGAGTAAGCAAAAGTCCCAACAAAAGCATCGCCAGCACCGGTTGTATCTACTGCGGAAACCTTTGGTGCACCAACTTTAGTTAATTCGCCAGCAGATGAAATATAGACAGCACCTTGACTGCCCAGAGTTACGATCGAATTCTTACCGCGTCTAAAACTTTTTAGGATTTCATCACTTGTTGGCAATGTGCCATGCAGCTCACGGAACTCTGTCTCGTTAGGAATTATCCAATCACACAGGGCTAGTAGTTCGGCAGAAATCTCTTGATAAGGGGCTGGGTTCAAAATAGTTGTGCAACCTCGAGCCTTAGCTGCTGTGAACGCGGCAAGCGTAACTTCCTGTTTAATTTCACATTGGGCGACTACAACAGCTAGCTCCTTGATTGCATTAATTGCATCAACTGCCTTAGTAACGTCAATTTCGTGATTAGCACCTGGGATAATAATGATTCGATTTTCGCCATTGCCATCTACCCAAATATGGGCAACACCATTAGGTGTGTCACTTCGACCCACGTACTGTGAATAAATCCCAACCTTTACAAAATTATCGGCAATTGCATTTCCGAAAACATCATTTCCAAGTTTGCCAATAAAGTGAACTTCAGCACCGCAGTGCGCAGCCATTACCGCTTGGTTTGCACCTTTGCCACCGAAGCCTGTCGTAAAGAGTTGGCCGGCTAGGGTTTGACCTGGTTCAGGCAATACATCGGCATAGGCAGTTAAATCCATCATCGCACTGCCGACCACGGCTATTACTGCAGGTCTCATGGCGATAGGCTAGCCGTTATGACCAAAACTTCAATCATTATGGATGTAGATACCGGCGTAGACGATGCATTTGCTGTTTTATTCGCCGCGATGCATCCGGCTATCAACTTACTTGGTATCACCTGCGTAGACGGCAACACCAATGTTGATCAAGTTGTGGCAAATACATTTAAGGTTTTGGATGCTGCAGGAGCTGGCGATATTCCAGTGGCACGAGGTGCGGTCCGACCATTATTAGGTAAGAGCCAATACGCGGAGTATGTGCACGGCAAGGACGGAATGTGCGATTTAGGTATAGCGCCTTCACATCGAAAAGTTGATCCACGTTCTGCCGTAGAACTTTTACGTGACTTGATTGAAGAGTCAGCTGAACCTGTAACCCTGATTCCAGTTGCACCCTTAACAAATATTGCGCTCTTTTTACGAGCATTTCCAGAAACTGCCAAGAAAATCCATCGCATTGTATTGATGGGTGGATCGGCCTCTGCCGGTAATGCAACAGCTGCTGCTGAATTTAATGTATGGCATGATCCCGAAGCTGCGGCAATCGTTTTTCAAAGTGGCGTTCCTATTTCAATGTACGGCTTAGATGTTTTCATGCGCCCTACAATTGGACGCGACGAGGCTACGACAATGAGTAAGTCAGACAAACCTGCTTCGCAATTTGCCGGCTTACTAGCCTTAGGTTTTATGGAACAAGTACGCACAGATCCGATTTCGCTTGGGGATTACGGCGCAGTTGCTTTTGCAATTCAGCCAGATTTGTTTACAACTGAAATGTTTGATGTTGTTGTTGATACATCAGCTGGACCAGCACGTGGTCAAACAATTGTGGACCGACGAGATGCTTGGCTCAAGCAGTTAGAGCCATTAGACCTTGAGGATTCAGCAAAAGTTCGCGTTGCACTAGATCTCGATGTAGATGAGGTCGTGAAATTGTGGCTAAAAACCGTTAATTTATAGGCCTATTGGGTGCCAAACAGTCTTGGCCTCCATAAAGGCAATGATGCGTCCAGGATCAGCTGACTTAAAGGAATGAATTCGCTTTAAGTTTTCAGCTCCAGCAACCTTGATCTCAGCATGCTTCTTAGAAGGCAATCCTGAAATGTCTAACGCATCGATATCCATGTGAGATGCCATCCAAGGCGCAATCTCATCTTTCTTGCCTGTCAGGATATTAATAACACCTGCAGGTAGATCACTTGTTGCCAGAACTTCAGCAAATGTCATAGCTGACAATGGTGCTTTTGTGCTTGCCAAAACTACAACAGTGTTTCCTGATGTAATGATTGGAGCAACTGCATCGATTAGTCCAAGCAGTGATGGAGATTCAGGTGCAATTGCAGCAACAACTCCCATGCTTTCTGGAATCGTAAAGTTGTAAAAAGGACCAGCTACTGGATTTGTTGAACCAGCAAGAGATGCAATTTTATCTGTCCAGCCTGCATACCAAACAAGTCGGTCAATCGCTTCAGTAACTTCTTTATCAGCTTTCACCTTTGTGGCACCAGTGACGTTAACGATCTCTTCTGCAAATTGTCCACGACGACCTTCGAGCATTTCGGCGATGCGATACAAGATTTGACCGCGGTTGTACGCAGTTGCTTTGTTCCAAACAGCATGTGCTGCGCGCGCCGCAACAACTGCATCACGCAAATCTTTACGAGATGCAAGACATGGGTTAGCAACGAATACGCCCTTAGCGTTCTTGACTTCATATGTTCGCCCTGATTCAGTGCGTGGGAATGCGCCATTGATATATAGCTTGTATGTCTTCTTCACATCGATGCGATTACTCATGGCTAACTCCCTTCAAGTATGCAGCCAGGCCGTGGCGTCCACCTTCGCGACCCCACCCCGATTCCTTATACCCACCAAATGGCGATGTTGGATCAAACTTATTAAATGTATTAGCCCAGATAACTCCTGCGCGAAGTTGCTGTGATGCCCACAATGTGCGGCTTCCCTTTTCGCTCCAGATTCCAGCTGATAGGCCAAAGGGAGTGTTATTAGCCTTTTCGATAGCCTCAGCAGGTGTTCTAAATGTTAGAACTGAAAGCACTGGACCAAAGATTTCTTCGCGTGCGATGCGGTGTGCCTGGGTTACGCCGGTAAAGATCGTTGGCGCAAACCAGAATCCCTTGCTTGGCAGATTACAGGCCGGACTCCAGCGCTCAGCACCTTCAGAATCTCCAACTGCGGCAAGTTCGATAATTTTTGCGAGTTGTTCTTTGCTGTTGATCGCACCGACATCGGTGTTCTTATCCATGGGATCGCCCACACGAATCTTTTCCATACGATTCTTTAACTTATGTAAAACCTCTTCAGCCACATTTTCTTGAAGTAAAAGGCGAGATCCCGCACAACAAACATGACCTTGGTTGAAGAAAATACCGTTAACAATGCCTTCAACGGTTTCATCAATAGGGGCGTCATCAAAAACAATATTGGCTGCCTTGCCACCTAGTTCTAAGGTCACGCTCTTATTAGTTGGAGCAACTGCGCGAGCAATAATCTTTCCAACTTCAGTTGATCCGGTAAATGCGATCTTGTCGATCCCTGGGTGATTAACAATTAGTGCTCCAGTTGATCCGTCACCTGTAACAATGTTGACCACACCTGCAGGAAGTTCAGCTTGCTGACAAACTTCAGCAAACAATAATGCAGTAAGCGGTGTTGATTCTGCTGGCTTTAATACAACTGTATTTCCTGCAGCTAGTGCTGGTGCAACCTTCCATGCCAACATCAATAATGGAAAGTTCCAAGGAATAATCTGTCCAGCAACACCTAGTGGCTTTGGGGATGTGCCAAGACCGGCGAATTCAAGCTTGTCTGCCCAGCCTGCGTGATAGAAAAAGTGAGCCGCAGCCAATGGGATATCGGTATCGCGTGATTCACGAATAGGTTTACCGTTATCGAGAGTCTCTAGCACTGCAAATTCACGTGCGCGCTCTTGCATGATGCGAGCGATGCGATACAAATATTTCCCACGTTCTTTGCCCGACATCTTTGACCATGTGTTTGTGTACGCCTTGCGCGCTGCTTTAACTGCAGCATCAACATCTGCCTTACCAGCCAGAGCTATCTGGCTTAATACTTCTTCAGTAGCTGGATTAATTGTTGGAAAATGCTTGCCGCCCGCAACAAATTTGCCGCCGATGAAGTGTCCATACTTTGGCTTGATCGTGACAATTGCGCGAGATTCTGGGGCTGGGGCGTATTCGAAGGTCATAGTCGTCTCCATTAATCCATCGTCACATACTGAGGGCTAGTGTAATAACCATCATCCATCTTCATGCGCTGCATCAATAGATCATTGAGCAATGCACTGGCTCCAATACGAAAGAGTTTCGGATTGAGCCAATCTGGTCCAACAGTTTCATTGACCAAAACTAATTGCTTGATTGCATCTTTGGTATTTCGGATTCCACCTGCTGGCTTAACTCCAATACGAACTTGTGTCATTTCATAGAAGTCGCGAACCGCTTCCAGCATTACCAACACAACTGGGGGAGTTGCAGCTGGTGCAACTTTGCCAGTTGAAGTCTTAATAAAGTCTGCTCCTGCTGCCATTGCCAAAAATGATGCTCTACGAACATTGTCATAAGTAACTAATTCGCCGGTTTCAAAGATAACTTTCAAGTGTGCTTTATCGCCACAGACTTCACGGATTTGTACAATCTCATTGAAAACATCAATGTATCGACCAGCAAGAAATGCGCCACGATCAATCACCATATCGATCTCTGCTGCACCTGCATCTATTGCATCTTGTGTATCTTGAATCTTGACTGGCATTGAAGCTCGCCCTGATGGGAAAGCAGTTGAAACCGCTGCTACTGGCACATGGTGGCCACCAATTGAATCAAGGTGTTTGCGAGCTACTGAAACCATGTCGTTGTAAACACACACAGCGCCAACGCTCGGAACTGATGAGTCAGTTGGATCTGGTCTAACAGCTTTTGTGCACAGCGCTTTTACTTTGCCTGGTGTATCTGCACCTTCAAGTGTTGTTAAATCCACCATCGTTATTGCGGTATCAATAGCCCAACGTTTTGATGTTGTTTTAATACTTCTGGTGGCAAGCATTGCAGCTCGTGCTTCTGCACCTCCCTGATCAACACCGGAAAGATTGCCGAGGTAGCTCTTTAGCGAGGCATCAGTGCCGTCAACTAAACCATAAAAACTCACGATAACAATTCCTTTAGCGGTGGTCGCAGTTGATCTAATACTACTTGAGCAGATTTTGAATCCTTTTCAATAACCTCAATGTAACACTTCATCTTTGCCTCAGTGCCACTAGGGCGAATGATGATTCGAATTCCACCAGCTAGCCAGATTCTTAAACCATCTGTTGGTGGTAATCCATCAGTTGGTCTAGCCAGATCATCTATTGATGTAACTGCAAAACCTGCAATATTTTGGGGAGGATTATTACGAAGTCCACCTAGAATTATTCCCACCTTAGATAAATCACTGAGGCGAATCGAAATCTGTTCTGTTGCATGAAAACCATGACGTGCCCAAATTTCATCTAATAAATCAAGAAGAGTTTTTCCATCAACTGCAAGATCTGTTGCAATCTGCACCAAAGTAATAGCTGCAGAAATTCCATCTTTATCATTGACGGTTTTTGCATCAACTGCATATCCAAGTGCCTCTTCATAACCAAAGGTCAGGCCTTTTATTTTTGCTAACCACTTAAAGCCAGTTAATGTTTCTTTGAATTCACAATTGTAATGCTTAGCTATTTTCTTCAGAATTGATGATGAAACGATTGAGTTAGCAAATACCCCGCTAGTTGTCTGTCGAGCAATAGATTCACCCAGAATCGCACCTAATTCATCACCTCTGAGCATGCGCCAGCCGGTTGCGGGATCTTTTACCGCGGCAGCACATCTATCTGCATCCGGATCATTTGCGATTACTAGATCTGCATCAAAGTTTTTTGCTGTTTCCAGTGCTAAGTCGATTGCACCGGGTTCTTCGGGATTAGGAAAAGCAACTGTAGGAAAATCTGGGTCAGGCGCAGCTTGGGCATCAACCAAAATTGGGGAAGCAAATCCAGCTGTGTGGAAGACGCGCTGCAGCGTTTCGGTTCCGACACCGTGCATTGCTGTGTAAACAATTCGTAATGAACCAGGCTTTGTTGCAAGTGATGCTGTTCGATCGATGTATTTCTCAATTATCTCTTCACCTAGAACTGTCCAAACTTTTGCCCTAGCTTGTTCTTTAAGAGATGTAACCGCAGAAATTTTTTGTGCGATTGATGTATCGGTGGGTGACACAATCTGAGATCCCCGGTATTCGATGCCATCGACAGTTCCGCCTAAATAAACCTTGTATCCATTATCTTGAGGTGGGTTATGGCTTGCCGTAACCATGATGCCGACATCACACGCTAATTCATTAGTAGCAAAAGCTAATACTGGGGTCGGTAAAGGTCGTGGCAGTACAAAGACCTTCATACCGGCACCGCTCATTATTTCTGCGGTCTCAAATGTGTAATCTTCAGATCCATAACGTGCATCGCGGCCGATAACGACAGAGGTTAAATTGCGTTCCTTCATGTAGGCAACAATTCCTGCCGCTGTGCGACCAACAACTGCGCGATTCATTCCAGATGGGCCAGGTCGAATTGGGCCACGCAGTCCTGCAGTTCCGAATTGCAAAAATCCATTAAAGGATGCACGGAGTTCTGCTTCGTTATTCGAATCTAGCCATTGTTGTAATTGAGAAGCTGTAATCGGATCTGGATCATCGGCAATCCAGGCTTGAACTTCGCCTACTAATGATTGATCCATGTGCCTAGAGTAACTTCGAGACAACCCTTTGAGAAGTCAGATTATTTATCGATAATGTCACAGAGATTAGTTCCACTTGAAACAGTGGTTCCAATAACAGCCGTGAGATTAGAAATTATGCCCGCCTTATGAGCAGTCAATGGCTGCTCCATTTTCATTGCTTCTAGAACAATAATTAGATCTCCAACTTCGACCATTGCACCTTCTTGAACTGCGATCTTTACAACGGTGCCCTGCATTGGACTTGTAAGCCCAGACCCACTTGATCCGCCTGCCATAGTTTGCTTTGCACGGTGACGTTTAATAACTGGTTTAGGTGCGTGAACAAGAATTTCGAATCTCTTGCCATTAACTTCGGTTACAAGATATTCAGGAGCCATATGAGTTTCAAGAGGTGGCTCAGTAAAAGTAAATGCCGGAATTTGATTATCAAATTCATTTTCAATGTAGCTTGTGTACACCTTGAAATTCTTTGTATATGCGGGATCTTCAAGTATCGCACGATGGAAAGGAATGGCAGTTGCTAGTCCGCCTATCTTAAATTCAGAGAGTGCGCGGCGAGCACGTTCAATTGCTTGTTCGCGAGTTGCACCAGTAACAATTAATTTCGCTAGTAAAGAGTCAAAGTTGCCACCGATTGTGTCTCCACCTTGAAAGCCTGCATCAACGCGAACACCAGGGCCGGTTGGAATTTCCCATTCCGTAATGCGCCCAGGTGCTGGTAAGAAAGAACGCCCAGGATCTTCGCCGTTGATTCTAAATTCAATTGAATGTCCGCGGATTACAGGATCATCGAAGCCAAGCGCTTCACCATCTGCGATTCGGAACTGTTCGCGTACAAGGTCAAGTCCAGTTACTTCCTCACTGACAGGGTGTTCTACCTGTAAGCGGGTATTTACTTCTAGAAATGAGATAGTTCCATCGACGCCAACTAAGAACTCGCAGGTTCCTGCACCTACATAGCCGGCTTCCTTCATGATTGCTTTACTCGAACGGTAGAGCTCATCGTTTTGTGCTTCGGTCAAAAATGGTGCGGGTGCTTCTTCGACTAGTTTTTGGTGACGACGTTGCAAAGAACAATCGCGCGTACTAACTACAACGGCATGACCGTGCTTATCAACTAATACCTGCGTTTCAACATGTCGAGGCTTATCTAAATAGCGTTCTACAAAGCATTCACCGCGACCAAAACCTGAAATTGCTTCACGAACGGCAGATGCAAAAAGCTCTGGAATCTCTTCCATAGTGCGCGCAACCTTTAGGCCACGCCCACCACCACCGTGTGCGGCCTTAATGGCAACTGGTAAGCCATGCTCTTTAGCAAAAGCTGTAACTTCTTCGTGGCCAGCTACTGGATCTTTCGTACCAGCAACTAATGGTGCGCCAGCTTTTGCAGCGATTTTTCGAGCAGAAACCTTGTCACCTAGTGCACGAATTGCATCAGGCGGTGGTCCAATCCAGATAAGACCTGCATCTATTACCGCTTGGGCAAAGTTTGCATTCTCTGATAGGAATCCATATCCAGGGTGAACTGCATCTGCGCCAGATTCTTTTGCAACAGCAATTAATTTTTCAATATCTAAATATGTTTGTGTGGCTGTTGTCCCATGTAATGAATACGCAGTATCTGCCATTTGTGCATGCAATGATGTGCGATCTTCATCTGAATACACAGCAACGCTTTCGATGCCATGATCTTTGCAAGCTCGAATTACTCGGACGGCAATTTCACCACGATTAGCGATTAAAACGCGCTTCATTTCATAGCCTTTGCCTGTGGCCAGGTATAACCAAGTTGAGTAAAGGTCTTGCGCACAAACGGCATAGATATACCGACAACGTTTGTGTAATCACCTTCAATGGATGGAATAAAAGGAGAACTAAACCCATCAAGGGTAAAACCACCTGCAACATGTAGCGGTTCTTCTGTTGCAACGTAATCTGCGATTTCCTCATCACTCATGTGGTCAAAAGTGACGCGGGTTGTTACGCGATCTGAAATTTCAATATCTTTAGCTGTATCGATAATGCAGTGACCGGTGTGTAGCAAGCCTGAGTTACCACGAACTTGCTTTGCCCGCTCTGTTGCAATTTCAGGCGTGCCTGGCTTACCTAGAGATACCCCGTCAAATTCGAATGTTGAATCGCAACCTATAATTATGGCTGGATACTCAATCTGCTCGCGAACCGTATGCGCCTTTGTAATCGCAAGTGCAATAACCATGTCCGCAGGATTCATGGCATTAAAAAAATCAGTTTCCTCATCAACATTGCTTACAATAATTTTTGGTGACAAGCCAGCAGATTCCAGTAAGCGTCGACGGCTAGTAGATTGCGAAGCTAAAACTATTGTTGGCATTGTTATCCAAACCTTCTTGCGCCAAATGTAATTTGCTGTGGAAGTGGCTGACGCAACTGGGGCAAGCCATAAACACTGCGACGGATCACAGGCTTTAGTTCTTCACGCTTGTGTTGAGCCATGACAGCTTCAATAGCAGCTAATTCTTCAGGTGTCGGGTTCCCGGATGTAATTTCAAATTTCATTACAGCGGAATGTTTCCATGTTTACGAGCAGGCAAGACATCGCGCTTAGTCTTTAGGGTTCTAAAAGCCTTGGTGATGTAAGCACGTGATTGGCTAGGTTCAATAACAGTATCAATTGTTCCTCGTTCTGCCGCTAAATAAGGATTAGCAAGTGATTCGTTGTAATCCTTTACTAACTCAGCACGTTTTGCTTCAGGGTCTTTAGCATCTGCTAAATCTTTGCGATACAAAATATTTACCGCACCTTGTGCACCCATGACAGCGATTTCAGCAGTTGGCCATGCGAAGTTAATGTCACTGCCAAGGTACTTAGAACCCATAACAATGAATGCCCCGCCGTACGCCTTACGGGTAATAAGTGTTACTAGTGGCACAGAAGCCTCAGCGTATGCATAGAGCAATTTAGCTCCGCGACGAATGATTCCGTCCCATTCTTGTTCTGTTCCGGGCAAGAAACCTGGAACATCTACGAGGGTAAGAATTGGAATATTAAAGGCATCGCAGAAACGTAAGAATCGTGCTGCTTTTTCACTCGAATTGATATCAAGAGTTCCTGCTAATTGATTAGGTTGGTTAGCAATGATTCCAATTGATTCACCTTCGATGCGTGCAAATCCAACGACAATGTTTGGTGCATAGAGTGCATGAACTTCAAGAAATTCGCCTTCATCTACCAGCGCTTGAATTAAAACCTTCATATCGTATGGCTGGTTAGGGCTATCCGGAATCAAAGTGTCTAATGCGATGTCCGCTGCTTTCTTTTCCAAAGTTTCAGTTGGAGGCAAATGCGGAGTTGCATCCATATTATTTGATGGCAGGTAAGAAAGTAGTGCTTTGACATAATCAATTGCATCTTCTTCATTTTCTGCCAAGTAATGCGAATTACCAGTACGAGTGTTATGTGTGCGCGCACCACCAAGTTCTTCCATTCCAACTTCTTCGCCTGTAACAGTCTTGATCACATCTGGGCCAGTAATAAACATGTGTGACGTTTCATTAACCATGACTGTGAAATCTGTAAGCGCTGGTGAGTAGGCAGAACCACCAGCACAAGGGCCAAGAATCAATGAGATCTGGGGGATAACACCTGAGGATCTAGTGTTGAGGCGGAAGATCTTTCCGTAACCATTAAGAGATGCGACACCTTCTTGAATTCGAGCTCCACCGGAATCATTTATACCGATAAGTGGAATTCCAGATTTAAGTGCAAATTCAGCAATCTTTACAATTTTGTCTGCGTGGACTTCGCCAAGTGAACCGCCCATAACTGTGAAATCTTGAGAATACAAAGCTATTGGTCGACCATCAACAGTTGCTGTTCCGATTACAACACCATCACCGTATGGACGATTTTTTTCCATTCCAAATTGCGTAGAACGGTGGCGAGCGAACTCATCGATCTCGGTGAATGAATCGGCATCAACTAATAATTCAATTCTTTCGCGAGCAGATTTCTTCCCTTTTGAGTGTTGCTTCTCAACGGCGCGCTCTGAGCCACCATGGACAGCTTCCTCAACACGATCACGAAGATCTTCAATTTTCCCAGCAGTTGTATGCAGATCACGGCTCATGGGCGTACGGTACTAGTCGTGGGCAAAGAATTGTTAAGTGCAGCGCTTGATCCAGCAGAGATCAATAGATTAATTACGCCTTACTGGCGAGTAAGCGTGGTTGAACTCACGAGTACAACTCAAGGCGATTTAGTACAGCGAGTACGAGATGGAAATGCACAAGTAGGTGATGTCATCACTGCAGAATTTCAAAGTGCAGGTCGAGGTCGACTAGATCGTACATTTGAAGCACCAAAGGGAACCGCATTGTTATTTTCTTTTTACATAGAACCACAACGCAATCGAGATGACTGGGGATGGATTCCACTGATCGCTGGTTACAGCGTTGCAAAAACACTTCACGCTTTTCATGCAACGGTTAAATGGCCCAATGATATTTTGATTAATCACAAAAAAGTTTCAGGTCTGATTGCTGAGGTAGTTGGCAATGGTGTCGTAATTGGAATTGGAATCAATGTGGGTATGAATGAAGACCAACTTCCAGTTGATACTGCAACATCTCTTTTAATTGAAGGTGGAGTTGATTTAACTCGTGATGAAATTTTGTGTGAAGTATTAGAGGAGTTTGAAGAGCATTTTGTACAGTGGGATCAAGGAATCGACGAAGTTCAATCTCTGTATAAGCACCTAAGTGCGACCTTGGGAAAGGACGTTCGCGTGGAATACCCTGGTGGCGCCACACATTTGGCAGTAGCCGATTCGATTTCAGATACCGGGGCTTTGATCTTGGATGATGGGACTCATGTTCAATCTGCTGATGTAATTCATCTACGATAAGCAGGTGAGCAAAGCCTTTCCAACAGTTGGTGTCATCGGCGCGGGACAACTTGCTCGAATGAGTATCGCACCAGCAACTGCATTAGGCGTTGATTTATTAATACTTGCGGGCGATTCCAATGATTCTGCAGCACAAATTGTTAAGCATGTTGTTGGGGATTACACCGACCTAAAAACTGTTCGAGAATTCGCTGCACATTGTGATGTCGTCACTTTTGAACATGAATTAATCCCGTTAAGCATTGTCAAAGCGCTAGAAGCTGATGGGGTAGTTGTTCGCCCCTCTTCTGCAGCATTCGAATTTTCGCAAGATAAAGCTGCTATGCGCCAGAAACTTCAAGCCTTTCCTTCACCTAAATTTCAGATCGTTACTGCAACAGGACAGGTAGATGAATATCCAGTAATTGCAAAAGCCATCACGGGTGGATACGACGGTCGAGGTGTGTGGAAAGTAAATT
>SESB01001150.1_pt1 | contig 17790 bp, 14 predicted proteins | sample 3171441 | NCBI WGS metagenome assembly SESB01 (sample SAMN06051867, study PRJNA518727) | freshwater metagenome | biome: subpolar coniferous forest; feature: holomictic lake; material: water; isolation source: holomictic Lake 227, 6 m depth | place: Canada: near Kenora, Ontario | collected... | reverse complement strand
CACTCTCCAGCAACTGGTTGATGTCAGGATTGATGATATAGAGACCATTGATTCGGCCTACCCTGACTTCAGACATCGGGTTCTGGAAAGGAATGTCGGAGACCATAATGGCGGCAGAGGCAGCCAGACCACCGAGCACGTCGGCATCATTGACCTGATCGGAAGAGATAACGGTTATGATGATCTGGGTTTCGTAGAGGTAGCCGTCAGGAAAAAGCGGACGGAGGGCACGGTCGATCAGTCGTGCTGACAAAATCTCTTTTTCGGAAGGACGGCTTTCGCGCTTGAAAAAGCCTCCGGGGAACTTGCCGGCAGCCGAATATTTTTCCCGGTATTCCACCTGAAGCGGGAAGAAGTCCTGATTGGGTGGAGGAGTTTTTTTGCTTGATACAACCGTAGCAATCACCATCGTGTCGCCAAGGCGGACAACCACAGCGCCGTCAGCCTGTTTTGCCATTTTGCCGGTCTCAATCGAGATTATCTTGCCCTGACCAAGATCAATTGCTTTGTTAACAATCATGGAAATCGTGTTGTAAATAGTGATAAAAATACTGCCCGGATTTTAAGCAATAAAAGTGTTTTGCAATATAATATAAAAAAGTCTCATCCGGTACATTGTTCTCAGCCGCACATCATGTGCGGAACTTTCCGTTATCAATAAGCCGGACACCTCCAGCATGGACAGCAAGAAGCAAACGGTACTCCTTGCCCTTTTCAGCGGTTTCAGCGGGTTCAAACGTCGTTTCATCCACAAAGCTGACATAAGCAGGGTGAAAGCCAGGTAAAGAACTGATCATCTCAGTTATTTCTGCTGCAATGGCCTGAAGGTTATGTTCTTGTGCGGCAATGCGTTTATCAGCATGGCAGATGCCCTGATAAATAATGCCTGCGGCACTTCGCTCCTGACTTGAGAGGTAGATATTTCTTGAACTTACCGCAAGCCCGTTTTCTTCTCTGACAATGGGTGCTGCAACAATAGTAATGTCCATATTGAGATCAGTGACAAGCTGGCGGATGACAGCGAGTTGCTGCGCATCCTTTTCGCCGAAAATCGCGGTATGTGGTTTCGTAATATTGAAGAGTTTCGTAACAACCGTCGCCACTCCGTTAAAATGGCCCGGCCGCTGCTCACCTTCAAACCGTTCAGCCAGAGTTCCGCACTCCAGAGTGGTCTGATAGTGTTCGGGGTAGATGCTTCCAGCTTCTGGAGCAAAAAGGTAGTCGACATCTGCTGATTTGGCAAGAGCAATGTCCTGCTCCAAAGGTCTTGGGTAACGGTGGAGATCTTCCTTTGGTCCAAACTGCCGGGGGTTTACAAAAATGGTGAGAATGACGATTCCTGCGCTTTTTCGTGCAAGTTTTACAAGACTGAGATGTCCTTCGTGCAATGCGCCCATGGTCATGACGACGCCGATAAGCTGACGGTTTAGCCGCAGTTTTTCAGCGATGGCCTGCATCTGACCGGGGTCAGTGATGATCTGCATGGTTCTCTTCTGATTTGATTGTTTTTTTTCCGGATGGATGGACAATAACAACAAACTCGCCTCTTGTTTTACCGTCGGCAAGCTGTTGGCGTATCTCATCAATTGTTCCGGTCAGATACTCTTCGTATATCTTTGTCATCTCCCTTCCAATGAATATCTGCGCATCAGGCAGGAGGCTGCTGAGTTCGTCGAGAAGCTTCATGATTCTGTAGGGTGATTCATACAGGACAAAAGAGGCTTGCAGCGCTACGAGATATTCAAGACGGCTTTTCCGTCCTTTTTTGTGTGGAAGAAAGCCAGCGAAAAAAAAATTGTTCACTGGAAGCGGGCAAACCGACAGCGCGGTTGTCAGCGCACTTGGCCCGGGTATTGGAATAACCTGCAGGTGCTGTTCATGCAAGGCATGCAGAAGTGCATAGCCGGGATCACTGATGACGGGAGTTCCCGCATCGGTGATGAGTGAGACATCCGTACCCTCTTCAAGCAGGGCCGTAATCTGTCCGATCGCCCGCGGCTCGTTGTAGTTGTGGTAACTGATCAGTTTTTTTCCGGTAATATCAAGATGCTTCAGCAGAATTGATGCGCGACGAGTATCTTCACAGGCTATTGCGCCGGATGCTTTCAGGGTTTTTATCGCTCTCAGGGTAATATCTTCGAGATTGCCAAGAGGTGTTGCGACAACGTAAAGTGTTCCTGTATGTGATGGTTCAGTTTGCAATGGCAAAAGAGGGAGTGGAACAAAGGGTTTGTTATGGTAGATTCTCAATGGTTTTATTATAATAATAAAAATACGATAAACAGCATTCAGCGAGAGATGAAGGATCAGGGGCGGTTACTGTCGGTGAGCGACTTACGGGTTCATTTTCCCGGCAGAAAAAGTGGGATTATGGGCAAACCTCTTCCGGTACAAGTGGTTAACGGCGTTTCTTTTGACGTTTATCGGGGAGAGACGCTTGGTCTTGTTGGTGAATCGGGTTGCGGAAAAACAACTCTTGGCAGAGCCCTGATTCGTCTTGGTCATCCTGTGGTGACCGGAAAGATCTCCTTTGACGGGCGGGAGATTTCCGGCATCGGGAATCGTGAGTTCCGTTCCCTTCGCAAAAAGATGCAGATGATTTTTCAGGATCCTTTCGGATCGCTGAACCCGCGTCTGACTGTCGGGCAGATGCTTGGAGAGGTCTTGCTGATTCATGGCATCGGCCGGGGAGAGGTTGCCCGCAAGAGGATTGAGGAGCTGCTTGATGTTGTCGGCTTGAACAGGGAATATTTCAACCGTTATCCGCATGAATTTTCAGGAGGGCAACGGCAGCGGATTGGCATTGCCCGGGCGATTGCTGTCAACCCTGAATTCATCATCTGTGATGAGCCGGTTTCTGCGCTTGATGTCTCGATTCAGTCGCAGATTATCAATTTGCTCAAGGATCTTCAGCGCGATCTGGGATTGACCTATCTCTTTATTGCTCACGATCTTTCGGTTGTGGAATACATTTCCGACCGGGTTGCAGTCATGTATCTTGGTAAAATTGTTGAAATTGCAGACTCCACTGAACTCTATACCAATCCAAAGCATCCCTATACAAAAGCTCTTCTCTCAGCAATTCCCAATCCTGAACCTGGCGGCAAAAAAGAGAGGATTTTGTTGAACGGTGATTTACCGGGACCGCTGCATATCCCTTCCGGATGCAGTTTTCATCCCCGATGTCCTGTAGCAACGGCTGAGTGCCGGAACAGGGAGCCAAAGCTCCAGGAATTCAATAACAATAATAATGGTCACCAGGTAAGTTGTCTCCTTTATGAATAATTTGCATACACCAATAAAGAGAGGAGGATGTTTTCGTAACGGGTGCCTTGCTCTCATTATCATTCCGCTTTTGCTTTTAGCCGGATTGTTCTGGGGGCTGCGCTCTTCTCATTCCATTCCCGATCGTTTTGTGCTGGTCCTGCCTCTCAGCGGAGGGCTTGATGAAATTCGCAATGAAAGTACCTCAGTGCCGTTTATGCCATCCAGGGGACAGCTCTCTCTTCAGGAGGTGCTCTTTGTGCTCGATCATGCAGCGACTGACGACCGCGTCAGGGAGCTGCTTCTTGATATTGGAGGAATGCATACTACCCCGGCAAAGATAGCTGAAGTAAGAGGAGCGGTTGAAAAGGTTCGTAAAAGGGGAAAAAGAGTCACCGCCTTTCTTCGTTCCGGTGAAGACAGCGATTATCTCCTTGCAGCGTCATGCGATTCCATTATTATCGAAAGGGGCGGTTATCTCCTGCTTGACGGCTTGAAGGCCGAGTCTCTTTTTTATACGACCCCGCTTGGAAAGATAGGTGTTCAGGTTCAGGCCGCGCAGTGGAAAAAGTACAAGAGCGGTATTGAACCTTTTACCAGAACCGGAGCCAGCAAAGAGTACGTCGAGCAGATCAGCGCGTTGCTTGATGAGGTCTATGATGATTACCTTGGGTATGTCTCGATGCGGCGAAAAATCAGCCGAAACGCTTTTGAAGCGATGATCAACAATGATGCGCTGCTCTCAGCCAAAAAAGCACAAACTCTTGGACTTATTGACGGCATCTCCTCATACTGGGAGTTACAGCGGGCTTTGACACGGAAAGTTACCGGAAAGGAGCTTACCAGTGATAACGATGCTTTTGTCAGCGCCTCTGACTATCGTTCTGCCGTGACATGGCCGCAGAAGTCAACCACCGATGAAGCTCTTGCGGTCATTACCATGTCCGGTACGATTGTTCGTTCTGCCGGGGAGTTGACTGAAGGGATTGATGTCGAGACCCTGAAAAACTCTCTTGACGCCGCTCTGGAAAACAAAAAAGTCAAAGCGCTGGTACTGCGCATTGACAGCCCTGGTGGTGATGCGCTTGCGTCGGCTGATATGTTGCAGATGCTCGACTCGGCAGCAGTTAAAAAACCTCTTGTAGTCTCCATGTCCGGTGTTGCCGCATCTGGCGGGTATATGACCGCCCTTGCAGGAAAAACCATTTTTGCTGAGCCGCTTACTATCACCGGTTCAATAGGGGTTTATGCTCTAAAACCAAACATCAGTGGACTTGCTGAAAAAATTGGTCTGGGTCGCGATGTGGTGACTCGAGGTCGCTATGCTGATGCCGACACCCCCTTCAAGCCGCTTGAGGGAGAGGCGTATAATAAATTTTTCGCGGCATCAGGCGAGGTGTATGATGACTTTGTCAGCAAGGTTGCCGTGTCAAGAAAGATGTCGATTATGCAGGTCGATTCGGTAGCAGGCGGAAGGGTCTGGACCGGAAATCAAGCGTTGAAAGCTGGCCTGGTTGACCGCATGGGAGGACTTTTTGACGCCATCCATGCCGCACAGCTTCTTGCCAAAATGGATATGAGCAAAAAGCCTAAAATCATGCTTTATCCGGTGCAGAAAAGCTGGTATGAATCTCTTTTGCAACGCAATAATGCGAGTTTCTCCGAGAGGGTGGTGGTTGCCATCAAAAAACAGTTGCTGCATGAGATTGTTCCCCAAAGGCAATTTTCTTCCATGGAGGCTTTCTATGAGATGCTGATGACCTCTGGCCAGCTTCATATCCTTGCCGCGATGCCTTGTGAGGTCATTATCAATTGACTTTGTATCTCCTCCCCGATGGTCGGATCGGGGAAGAGGTAACACATTCACAGGCAAGTTCTTTTAAGCTGCCAATAAGCGTTGGGGCTTAAAACTTGTAGGTCAGAGAGGTCTGCGCACGAAGCGCATTGCTCCTGTCTCCGTTGTAATAGTCGGTCTTCCATTGTGCAAGCTGCAGACCGAGGATCAGGTTCGGTGTTATTTTATTGACAAGAGTGCCGAAAATGGTCTGGTTTTTTGTGCGTGCTGCTGCCGCACTCAGATCACTGTCTTTCGGATCGTCAATGCCGGCACCAAGGCTGAAAGAGGTCTCGGGGTTAAAGGCAAACCTGAGGGCAGCCCATCCGCCGATGGAGCGTATCTCTTTAATGGTAGATGTATTGACTCCCTGTCCGATACCACCAAAGTAGTCATCAAGGTTGGATCCGGTAAAGTATTCTCCTGCAAGGGTCATTTTTGGGCAGATGGGCATGGTAAGCTCAAGATTGCATGACCATGAATCAAGTGTCTTGTGATTGCCCACAGTGTCAGTGTCCCACTCTTCCTGGCCATAATGGCCTGAAATTCCAATTGTTGCAGGCTGGTTTTTCACCAGCAATGGAGCTGACCAGGCAACTCTTCCCTGGAGAGTCGGCATGGCGGCGTCTTTGCCCGGATCAGTCGCTATAATCCCGGAAGTGTTGTTTTTCTCTCCGATAGTTCTTGATGCGGCTGCAGCCACTTCGATGCGCCCTTTTTCACCAGCCTTAAATCCCTTGGTGAAGCGTACCTGTGGATGGCGGGATCCGATATTACCAGCATCCCACATAAGGGCAGGATCATCCACAAAGGGGATAAGCGAGGAGATGACATCCCAGGTTTGTCCGGCGATAATGCTGAAATCGGAAGCTGGCCAGAAAGCCTTGAGGTAGCCATGACGCAGGCGGGGTAACTGATTGTTCTCAGACGAGGAGTCTTTACTAAGGAAATCGAATTCAATGTTGCCTGTAAGCTTCATGGTCTCGGTATCAGGACCGCTGAGATTCAGCCCGAGCCTTGTTGCGCCTGCTGTCAGGTTCCACTCTGCATCGTTCTGTCCCGCTGTCTTTGGCTGAGCCCAGAGCGCGATATTCCCTGAAGAAATCTGTCCGGTATCATACGAGGCATCAAAACGGGCAAAACCGTAAAATTGAACATTTGTGCCCGACGCGGTCGTCACGGATGGCTGAGAGGCAAGTTTCTGTTCAAGACGTCCAAGGCGCAATTCAAGGTTTTCAGGAGTTTCTGCAGCAAAAACTGGTACTGCGGTGAAGAGTGAGCCAGCCAGCAGCACTGCGCAACTGATTTTCTCCTTTTTGTTCATAAAAAGTCTCCCTGAGATGTTTTGATTTAAAGGAGGTAGCGAAATCTTAAATAAGGGGAAATATAGGCAGACAGGAGGAATCTTCCGCGATAAGTTTCACTTCAGAAGCTCCAGAAATCACGGTCAAGATTGCGATACTGAATGCCCTGGATGAGATGTTTCATGGCAATTTGTTCCGAGTTGTCAAGGTCGGCGATGGTGCGGCTTACCTTGAGGATCCGGTCGTGGGCCCGGGCAGACAGGTTCATGCGGTTCATGGCCTCCATGAGCTTTTGCGAACTCTCCCGATCAAGACGGCAGAAGCTCTTGATTTGCCTGGAGCTCATCTGGGCATTGGTATAAATTTTTGGTGATGCTATGGAGGCAAAACGATCTTGCTGGATGTTTCGGGCAGCTATAACCCTCAGACGGATTGTTGCTGAATGTTCGGCGATTGATGAGGCAAAAAGGTCGGAGTTTTCAACTTTGGGAACATCAATGTGAATATCGATACGGTCAAGCAGCGGGCCTGAAATCTTTGAAAGATATCGCTGAATCTGTTGGGGCGGGGCGGTCAGGTTGCCGTCACGGTCTTTGAGAGCTCCGGCTGGGCTTGGGTTCATGGCGGCAATCAGCATGAAGCCTGCAGGATACTTTGTGGTCATCGAAATTCTTGAGACGGTTACCTCACGCTCTTCAAGAGGCTGGCGGAGCACTTCGAGTGCATTTCGGCTGAATTCGGGAAGTTCGTCGAGAAAGAGAATGCCATTGTGGGCAAGGCTGACCTCTCCGGGTTTGGCTGTTGTGCCTCCGCCGATCAGCGCAACATTGCTTGTAGTGTGGTGAGGGCTGCGGAACGGTCGCGACACCATAAGTGGCCGATTTTTTTCGAGAAGGCTTGCAACCGAGTAGATTTTTGTGGTTTCAAGGGACTCTTCAAAGCCGAGAGGGGGGAGAATGCCCGGCAACCCCTTTGCCAGCATGGTTTTTCCACTGCCGGGCGGGCCGATCATAATGACGTTATGTCCTCCCGCCGCCGCAATTTCAAGCGCTTTTTTTGCCGCTCCCTGTCCCTTGATATCCGCAAAATCAACCGGGTACTCCTGCTCTCCCTCAAACAGCTCTGCGACATTAACCCGCACCGGGGCTTGCCTACTGTTTCCCCCCATCAGAGCGACCGTCTCATTGAGTGTTTCAACGCCGAAAACCTCAATGCAGGAACTTGACGCTGAAACGGCTACAGCCGCCTCAGCCGCGTTTGCCAACGGAACAATCAGCCGTTTTATCCGCTCTTTTCCTGCCATAATTGCTACAGGGAGCGCTCCGCTTATTCTCCTCAGTGAGCCGTCCAGCGCAAGTTCACCCATAATCAGGGTATCTTCGAACCGGTTACCGATAAGATCAAGCGAACCAAGCAGGCCGATGGCAATCGGGAGATCAAATGCCGTCCCCTCCTTTTTTATGTCAGCGGGAGCAAGGTTGACCGTGATTTTTTTCGGCGGGATCGTAAACCCTGAATTTCTTATTGCGGTCAATATTCTCTCCCGACTCTCCCTGATAGCATTGTCCGGCAGACCCACCACGGTAAATGAGGGTATGCCGGCAGTAACATTGATTTCGACAGTAACCTTCATGGCATCAATGCCGATCAGTGCCGCAGCGTTAAGTGTTGAGAGCATGGCGGATGCAATGGATAATTTCGGTATTTATACGCAAGGTAGGTAAATATTCGAAATACGTAAATATTTCTTTTTCGCTTCACGTGTGATAAACTTCTCCCGTATCCATTAGATCATTTATCCTGTTGTGCGCAATCCTCCCGAAATGGCGTTGACGGTCAAAAAGAGTTCTATCAGCAGTTTCTCAGCCTCTACCTGTTTTCCTGAATGCTGTAGCTCCCTCCATTGCCGGAGCAGTTTTATTTGTTGCAGATGCAGCATGTCAAGTCCCTCCTGACGAGGGGTAATAAATTTATTGACATTGAGACGCTGGGTTTCAAGGGGTTTGGAAAAAAGCAGATCAATCAGTGTTTTTGTCCGGTGGTATTCGGCTTCAATCATGCCGAGAATTCGTTCCCGTATGGCGATATCATTGACGAGAGAGGCGTATTGGCGCATGATCTGCAGGTTGGCGGATGCCAGACTGGTGTCAGCATTGCTGATGATGTAGCGAATCGGGGGCCATTCATGGCTGCGGGTGCGGATCTCCTCAAAGGTTTTCGGCGCGTTTTTTTGCAGATACTCAAGCGCGGAGCCGACGCCGTACCACCCTGAAATGGAGAAACGTGCCTGGTTCCAACTGAACACCCAGGGAATGGCGCGCAGGTCATCAAGGCTGGTTTTGCCGCTTCTTCGAGAAGGTCGGGATCCGATTCTGGTCGATTCTATAATATCTATAGGGGTGGCTTCACGGAAAAAAGTGAGAAACCCTTCAGCTTCGATTAACTCACGGTAAGCCGAATTACTTTTTTCGGACAACATGTCCATCACCGGTTCAAGAGGGTGAGGCCTGTTTTCGCTTTTATGTTGTTTAATCAGGGCGCCTGCCGCTCCGGCCATGAAGAGTTCAAGATTATAGACGGCGCTGATGCGGTTGGCATACTTCTGTGCAATAGTTTCGCCTTGCTCGGTAAAGCACATTCCTGCTTTGAACGACCCAAAGGGTTGCGCCTTGATAAAACGGTGAGTCGGGCCTGCTCCCCGGCTGATGCTGCCGCCTCTTCCATGAAAAAAAAGAATATCGGTTTCAAACGCTTTGCCCGCCTTGAGCAATGCTTCCTGGGCGCGGTAGAGTGTCCAGATACTCGAAAAAATACCGCCATCCTTGTTGCTGTCACTGTATCCGATCATGACCTGCTGAACCTTTCTTGCTTTTTTTGCCCTCTTTTTTCGAAATTCGAGGCTGCGCTGTGTGACGGGATGGGAGAGAAATTCCTGGAGAATTGCCGGACTTTTTTTCAGGTCATTTATGGTTTCAAAAAGAGGGACGACAGGAAGAATACAGGCGTCGCCCTCATCGGTTGGAGTCATCAACCCGACCTCCCTGGCAAAGAGATAGACAACGAGAAGGTCGGAGACGTTTCGGGTCATGCTCACAATAAGGGAGCCAAGGCCGCCGGTGCCGTACTGTTTGCTATGATTCAGCAAAACGCGGTAGCAGGCAAGTACTGCTTCAGCTTCAGCTCCCACAGTCATATCAGGATGGGTAAATGGCCGGGGTGACTCAAGCTCCCGGTCAAGAAAAGCCCGTCTTGCGGCTTCATCCCATTCCAGAAAATCGCCGCCATTCATTCCTGCGGCGCTCATGAGCTGGGAAAGTGCAAGTTCGTGAACCTGGCTGTTCTGACGGATATCAAGGGTGCCGAGATGAAACCCGAAGGTCTGCACAATCCGGTAAACCGGAGTGACCTGCGTGTCAGCGATATGCTGTGCCCCGACGTTGAGCAGTGATTGTCGCAAGAGTGTGAGATCGTCAAGGAGTTCATCCGAAGTGATATAGCGAAAAGGTTCATCACTGATACGAATGTTGTCCAATGCATCGGTTTCAAGAGGAAGAGAGGCGATCATCAGGTTCAGAAACTGTCGCCAGGGTTCGCGGCGGTTTCTTTTGAGCGCTGCTGAGCCAGCATCTCCCAGGTTGTTGCTGAGAGTTTCAATACGCCGCGAAAGCGACTTTCCCGGAGACTGGAGTCTTTCGGAGAGGCTTAATTTTGAGGCAAGTTCCCTGAGATGACGCAAAATCAGCTTCAGGGCGTTGCTGCGCATGTCGGCAAGGGTCTCTTCTGTTACCCCGGCGGTAACCAGCGGATGTCCATCACGATCACCCCCCACCCAACTGCCGAAGCTGAGGCGAGGAAGCATGAGAGGGTTCGAGAGTTTTGACGTATCGAAGCAGCTCTCTTTCCATGCCTGCTGGAGTCGCTTGTCGAGCATAGGCAGAACTTCAGGGAAAATATTGAAGAGATAGTGAATCACATTTCTCCGCTCATCAGAGACGTCAGGTTTTTCATAAAGAATCTCGCCCGTCCTCCAGAGCCGTTCCATGACAACTTTAATCTCGTTGCGAATATCGAGCTGTTCAAGGGGTGTCCACATCTGGTTTTCCCGTTGAACCAGAAGCAGGTAAAGTTGACGGTGCTGTTCCAGTACTGTTTTTCGTTTGGCTTCGGTCGGATGTGCGGTAAGCACTGCTTCTATCGAAACCTCTGGCAGCAGTGCGGAGATTGTTGTTTCGGAAACGCCAAGTTCACGGCAGCGAAGAAGTGTTTTTCCCCAGAGTCCCGTAAGGTGCGATAACCCATGCTCAGCCTCGAATGCACGCCGGTTCTGGGCTGTGGAGTTCTCTTCCGCCATGTTGAGAAGCTGAAAAAAAATGGAAAATGCCTGAAGGGCGCGCTCGGTATCAGGATAGCCTTCAAGAGGCATACCTGCATTCTGCCAGGGGAGGTGCTCTGCCAGTTCACCTTCTCCAAGGTCGCGGAGTACTTCCTGAAAACAGAGAAGAAGAAACATGAAATCGCGTTCTGCTTTTTCGAAATTGATAATGGTGCTGGCAGTGTTGATCATGAGATAAAACGATTCAGATGAAATTTGGTGCATTTTTTTTGCAGTATTCTAAAAAATTCCTTGAGTTACAACTGATCTTTTTTCTTGATTGTTTGCGCTTAAGTCGGGTTCTGTTTTTTTAAACCAAAGCTTTTTTAAGCTTTCTGTTTGTCGTCTTTACAATTTATGCTTATCTTACTCCATAATCTTTTGGGTTAAGCCACTAACACCTAATTCATTACCTGTCATGGACAACAAATCAAATGGTAAGCTGCTCGCGTTAGCAGCAGGCGGGGCTGTCTTAATGGGGTCATTGTTTTTCGGGTTGTCATTGTTAACCGGATATAAACTTCCGGCCGAAAATATCTCCATTTTTTTAAGCCCTTTAGGTTCTTTTGCTGGGTGGATTTCGCTGATTCTTTTTGCTTCGCTCACAATTATGGGCCTCGGCAAGATGTCAGCCAGAATCAGTTCAAAGTGGTTTTTAAGTTTTCCTCTCAGTATTATTGCTATTGTTGCCGTCATGTTTGCCTCTCTGTGGTTCAGGCCTTCAGGCATATTGATGTCAACCACTGGCCGCACGACGATGATGGACGGAAAATATATTCGCTCTGTTGATGAATTGAAAGCCTATCTCGAAAAGCCGGTTTTATCGGCAAATGTGCCGCTGGCACCTGCGGGTTTTGACTTTAATGCAGCCAAGGCGCTTTGGACTGCCAAGTGCAATATCTGTCATACCCAGGAATCGACGATGGATGCTTTTAGAACCAAGTACAAGAAGACCGGGAAAATCGATGTGATTGTTAATCGTATGCAGGCAACTCCAGGCTCTGGTATTACGGTCGCTGAAGCGAAGGATATTATGATCTATATGAACCAGAAGCTCTGATATATAAGCTTATCTCTTTCCTTTACAGTGTAAAAAAGCCTCAGAGAAGCACTCTGAGGCTTTTTTGTTAGCAGTTCAACAAGTTGCGCTGTAGTTCACCGTGACGGTTTCTGTTATTCCGCCCCTTGCTTTCCATTCAGTGATGACCGTGAGTGATCTTGGCTGAAGGAGAGCGACAAGGTCATCAAGAATTCTGTTGGTTATATTTTCGTAAAAGATGCCGGCGTTACGGAACTCGAGAAAATAGTATTTCAGCGATTTCAGCTCTACGCAGTATTTGTCAGGAACATAGCGGAGAATAATGGTCCCAAAATCCGGAAGTCCGGTTATCGGGCAGACGGATGTAAACTCGGGATTGACGATTTCAATGGTGTAGTCTCTCTGAGGGTAGGTATTGTCGAACAGTTCCAAAATCTCTTTTTTCATCGGGCGTCAGGGTTGAGTTGTTGATGTATCGGTTTTAACATGGTTAAAAGTGCTCTTTTCGATGCAAAATAAAAATCCATTGCGATTTTTCGGTAAATTTGATTGGCTTTTGTGACGTCATTTCTTCAAGTAACAAGTTGGTAATTATGCAGGTATCCCGTGAAGGGGAGAATTTGGAGCTTCCGCTGCTTTATAAAGCACTGGAGGCTGAGTATGATCTTGCCGAAACGCACTATACTTTCGGAGGGCACTCGTTCAGTTTTTTAAGTGTGCTCGACAGTTATGCGCTTCTTGACCGAATATCGCCCGAAGAATTCATTAAAGATGAGCAGATGCCCTATTGGGCAGAAATATGGCCGTCAGCAATAACGCTTTCTTCATTTATTGCCGATGAACTGGCGCTTCAGGGAGAGCGCGTGATTGAGATAGGCGCTGGTGTTGGTATGGCTTCGGTTGTTGCAGCCTGGAAAGGGGCCAGTGTGCTGGCTACAGACTACTCTCTTGAAGCGCTTCGTTTTGCCCGGTATAATGGCATGAAAAACAGGGTGCATCTTGCTTATGAACGGCTCGACTGGCGTCTTGTACAGTGCAGTGAACATTTTGATCTGTTGTTTGCGGCAGATGTGCTTTATGAAAGAGTGAACCTGCTCCCAATTGTTACAGCGATCGATAAACTGCTTAAACCTGAAGGTGTGGCATACATTGCTGATCCCCGGAGGAGACTCGCAGAGCAGTTTCTTGAGCTGGCTGCGGAAAATAATTTTTCAATAACATCATTTCCGAAGAAATATATCGGAGGATCGAAGGATGTTGCGGTGAATATCTTTAAAATGACAAGAAAATGAAGAACACCGAAAAGCAGCTTTCTCTGCGCTGGAAGTATCATGCTGGTTCTGGAGCGCTTGTCTGGCAATTGATGTTTACTGAAACTGGTGATCTTATAGGACAAAAGCGTTTAGTGGCTGAAAGGCAATCGCTCTTTTTTTGTATTGATACCGTGACGGGGAAGGTGTTGCTCAATGATTATCTCCTGATGGACCATTTCCCTCCGGATCCTGCCGGAGAAGGCTGGTTTACAGGGCTTGAAACAACCAGTAACAATCTTGGTTACTGTTATGCCTGCCAGCCGCAAAGCCCTGAACATAAAGGAATTTGGGCTGTTGATTTCAGGACAGGCAGGGTGGTATGGTCACGACCCGATATTGGTTTTGTTGCAAACCTTAATGGCAAATTTCTCGTCTCTCAATCTTCTGTTTTTGGCGGGTTTCCCGAGCGGCAATTTTTGCTTCTTGATTCTCTTACCGGCAATGACCTTTCTTTGCCAGCTCTCGATAGTGCTCAAGTCAATGCTGTCAGGGCAGATGTGGTGCCGGAAGAGGTTCGGCAGAAGGTTATTCTTCCTGAGTTTGTAACGGAAGGAATGGCCAAGGAGCGTCTGGTTTTGCAGCAAGCAGGTATTTCCGACACCGGTCGCTGTGAGTGTATTGTCAAGGGTATGCTGACCGTTGTCGCTCGGCATGAACAGGCTGAGTTGTCCGGAACATGGCACTCTTTTCTTGATGTATGGCATAAAGATCGCCTTGTGTATGTCGATTGTCTGGAAAAAGATGTTGATTCACCAGGCTTCAACAATTTCCTGATCCAGAGTGATAATTTATATTACATCAAAGAGAAAGAGGAATTGATCTGTGTTGCACTTTCATGAAGGATTCATCACGACATCGGTTACCCGCCTTCCTGGAAGGCTCCCTTCCTGTCAATGACTTTCTCTGCAATCTTCAGAGCCGCAAGAATTTGTCGTGGAATACGGTTATTGCATACAAAACCGATCTCGTTCAGTTTTTCTCTTTTATTATTAGGCAGTTCGGGGTTGCCGATTTGAGTGGGTTTGATCCGGCGCAGGTAACAGCCCTGGAGGTCAGGCTTTTTATGGGTGCCCTGATTGAGCGCGGAGTTCAGCAGAGATCAATTGCCAGAAAGCTTGTATCGGTTAAAAGCTTTTATCGTTACATGCAGGAAACCGGGTATATAAAGAGCTTTCTCTTTTCTGCTCTTCTTACCCCAAAATATCCGCAGCGTGTGCCCGGGTTTTTAACAGAACAGCAGACGGCAAAGCTTTTTAACGAGGTGCTTCCTGCCAGTTCGGAAGAATTCTTTGTTCGTGAACGCGACCGGAGTATTCTGGAACTGTTGTATGGCAGCGGGCTTCGTGTTTCAGAACTGATCGGCTTGACGATGGAATCTCTCGATCTTGAACGGGGATATGTTAAATTGACAGGAAAAGGCAGAAAGCAGCGAATTGTACCTGTAGGGCAGCCGGCAGTAGAGGCGCTTAAAAAATATTTTGAAGTCCGGAGAAACTTCTTTAGAATGGAAGAGGGTGGGGAATCGGCAGCGTTACGTCATGTTTTTGTAACAAAAAGGGGCAAAAAGCTTTATCCCATGCTTCTCCAAAGATTGACCTCAAAATATCTTGTATCAGTCACTGAGCTGAAAAAAAGAAATCCGCATTTACTGCGCCACACCTTTGCCACTCACCTGTTAAACAGTGGCGCGGATCTTGAAAGTGTCAGTGAAATGCTTGGGCACAGCAATCTCTCAACAACCGAAATATATACTCACGTTACCTTTGAGCGCTTAAAGGAGGTCTACCGGAAAGCGCACCCCAACGCATAGCGCATCTTCTGAGGGCTCCGGGTAATTTATTTCCGGGGTTCTGTTTCTTACGTTCACCATATTTTAATGGAGGTTATTATGACAAAAGCTGTCGTCAATGATGCGGTCAATGTAAAGGTTACTCTACGCCATTCAAATAATCATACCGATATAGAAGAGTATGCCCGTAACGCAGTGCTTATGCTTACCAGGGTGTTTCCGGGTATTATCAGTTGTCACGTCATTCTTGATCATCAGAAAAATGACTTTGAAAAAAACAAGCTTGCCGAGATAACGGTGCATGTGCCGCAAAATGTTTTTGTTGCCAAAGAAGCTGGTGCGGTCTACGAGCAGACCATCGACACCTGTGTCGAAGCGTTGAGCCGGCAACTTTTGAGGTATAAGGAAAAAACGCTATAACAGCAGGTTCAGAGAGTCTCCCGGGCGTAAGCGAAGCGCCCGGAGCTTTCTGTATTTTTATTTACACCTCGATTGCTGAAACCATGAACCTCGAACAAAAAGGATTAAAGAAGCGATCAATAACGGTCGCCTATTTTTTTAATACTATCGGCCAGAAGCATGATATTAAATTGCGGCGCCTGAACAGTGTTGATGAACAGAAACGACGCATTTTTGAGCGTGATCTTCATCGCCCAGGGCTCGCTCTTGCCGGGTTTACCAATTTGTTTACCTACAAACGGGTTCAGATTTTCGGTAATACGGAGACAAGATTTTTAAATCATCTCGAGGAGAATGAAAGAAAGCGGGTGTTTCAAAATCTTGTACGATTCAAGATGCCATGTATTATTCTGACCAGCAATAACAAACTGCCGGAGGATCTTCTCGATATGGCCACCAATGCCGGTATTCCGGTCTATATTACCCGATATTCTTCAACGAAAACCATTTACATTGTTACCGGTTTTCTTGATGACCAGTTTTCGCTTTATCAGCAGTATCACGGCTCAATGGTCGATGTTTATGGCGTCGGAGTTCTGCTTGCAGGCAATAGCGGTCTTGGGAAATCCGAGATTGCGCTTGATCTTGTCGAAAGGGGGCATGGGCTTGTGGCTGATGATGTTGTCATTATCCGCCGGAAAGGGGAGTCGATGATACTCAATGCCAAAAGAAACCATATTATCGACCATTTTATGGAAATCCGCGGTCTTGGGGTTGTTGATGTGCGGGCCAACTTTGGTATCCGGGCAATTCGCGATATCAAGGAAGTTCAGGTTGTTGTCGAACTGCTTGAATGGAACAAAGAGATAGCTTATGAACGGCTTGGATTGGATACCAAATTTATCAAGATTCTCGGAGTTGAAGTTCCACTGGTAGAATTACCTATTTTTCCCGGTAAAAACATTACCGTCATTATTGAGGTGGTTGCTCTTAATTTCCTTTTGAAACGATACTCGAATTATGTCGCCGCCGAAGCACTGACGGAAAGGATAAACAATGTGATCAACAGCGAGAAAACAGAGGATGATAGTCATGACTGAAAAAGGAAGAAAGAGGGGCACGACGGTATACTTGATTGCTGGATGCATCTTTATTACAGTGTTTATGCTGGCACTCTCTTCCTGTAGCCGCCATAAAGGAGTCTCCGGACATGCCGGAAATGGGGGGAAAGCGATGGATTCCACTCTCGTTATCGCCATGCTCGGTGACGCTGATTACCTTAATCCTGTACTTGGAAGTACCGTGACATCCGGAAATATTATCGGCCTTATCTATCCATCCCTTCTGCAGAGTGAGTTTGACACCACAACCGGGTTGCTCAACTACATGGCCCTTGAAAAAAAACTGAGGCCAGTAACTCCTGGTCAGGGGAAAAAAACACCGAAAGGCGCCCTTGCAAAGAGCTGGAGTATGTCGGCAGACCATAAATCCATTACGTATATTCTCCGGCATGATGCCTTCTGGAATGATGGACAACCAGTGGTGTCGGGAGATTTCAAGTTTTCCTACAAGTTGTATGGTAATCCGGTTATTGCCAGCGCCCGTCAGCAGTATCTTGCAGAGCTGATTGGCGCCGACAAAGGCCATGTTGATTTTGACAAGGCTATTGAGACGCCTGACGATACAACTTTGGTCTTCAGGTTTTACAAACCGGTTCCTGAACATCTCGCCCTTTTCCATACATCGCTCACTCCTCTTCCGGCTCACCAGTGGAAAAATGTCAAGCCTGATGAGTTCCGTCACTCACCCCTCAATCTCACTCCGCTTGGAGCGGGCCCTTATCACCTGAAAAACTGGCAGCAGCAGCAGGAAATCGTCCTGGCCTCAAGCCCGAAGTCGAATCTTCCGAAGGCTGGTAATATTCCGCAGATCACCTTCAGGGTTGTGCCTGATTACACGGTGCGCCTGGCGCAGCTTCAGACCGGGGCGGTGGATGTGGTTGAAAATATCAAGCCGGAGGATTTTACCGCTCTTTTGAAGGCGAACAGAGAGATTGATGTCAAAACAGTCGGTCTGAGAGTCTACGACTATGTTGGCTGGTCAAACATTGACCAGGAAGAGTATCGCAGAAGCGGTCGAGTCAGGCCGCACCCTCTTTTTGGCTCTGCCCGGGTTCGTCTTGCCCTTACCCAGGCCATAGATCGCGAAGCGATCATCGACGGCTATCTTAAAGAGTATGGTGTTATTTGCAATACCGATGTTTCGCCTTCTCTGAAATGGGCCTATAATGACCGGATTACTCCTCATCCCTTTGATCCTTCAAAGGCAACAGCTTTGCTCAAGGCTGAAGGGTGGCTGCCAGGGCCGGATGGAATTCTGCAGAAACAGGGCCGAAAGTTCAGTTTTGTACTCTATACCAATTCGGGCAATGCGAGAAGAAATTATGCAAGTGTTATTATTCAGCAGAATCTGCGTT
>SESB01001148.1_pt1 | contig 17798 bp, 13 predicted proteins | sample 3171441 | NCBI WGS metagenome assembly SESB01 (sample SAMN06051867, study PRJNA518727) | freshwater metagenome | biome: subpolar coniferous forest; feature: holomictic lake; material: water; isolation source: holomictic Lake 227, 6 m depth | place: Canada: near Kenora, Ontario | collected... | reverse complement strand
AGTTACTACAGACCCATTGGGACCATCGAAGTGCAGCAAGAGCACGGTGCCGGTGCTGGGGGATGTAGAGCCGCCTTGAGAAGCTGCGTTGGGGAATGCAATAGAAGGCGGCACGAAATTGACGATGTGCCGGCCCACACCCTTAGTCATGCGGATTTCATCAAGGTATCCAGTAAGACCGGGGGACAGCGTGGGGTATTGAGACCCGATAAGTATGTCCCCCGTGTTATTCATGTTGTACGCACTGGTAAGCGTACCGGAAAGTGCCCCGTTGATAAATAGGCGTGTAGTCCCCGAATTGCGAGACACGGCAATGTGATACCACTTTGCCGTGTAGGGGGCCATCGTATTAGCTACAGAAGTAATGCTCGCCGCACGATTCGCAAACTCTACCCGCACAAATGGACCGGGAGTTTGGAAGCTGAACATCCAATCTGGATTGGTGGACCCCTTAAACATGTCCACATTAAATGATGTTGTCCAGTTTGCCCAGAATTCAATCGTGTAGTCTCCGGTACCGAAAGACAGTGCTGTAGAGTGTGGTACTGTCAGATAGTTGCCAGTAACGCCGTTGAATGACAACGAACCAGTGCCGAACCGCTTAACACTTGTTGATATAGTCGTGCCCGTACCCACCTGAGACACGACATTAGCTTGTGTACTGCTGTCTACAAACGAGTCCCCGTGCAGCATCAAAGACACATTACTCCACGAGGGGTCGTAAGTAAGATCTGGCCCCACGTCTGGGAAGGCTGAGGTAGGCAGAGTGAAGGCGTTTGGGTATCTAATGTACCCCGGAGTTATCCGCACGTCATCTATGTACCCTTGGAAGTCCAGGTTACTGATGGTAGCCTTACCAATACGCAAAACAGAATTCGCTCCTGGGCCGGTGCTTATGTTCGTTGTGGTCGTACTAGATACCAGAATGCCGTTCAAGAACAGTAGTACGGCTGTTCCGGTTGCGTTGCGAGACATAGCCACGTGGTTCCACGCATTCAAATTGACAGTGCCCGCCGCCGCGCCATAGAATGAATTGTCAGATAGTCTGACCTGACCCTGTATGTAGTGCCCACGGTACCAATCCACCACGCCACGTCGTTTATTAGAGACGTAACGGTAGACGCAGTGCTAGATATGAGAACGTGGGTTCCTGTCAAAGTAGTGGGGTAGAACCATAGTTCAACCGTGAAGGGGTACGTGCCTGATGGGGATTGAGACTGATTGAAGTACGTCAGCAAATCCGGAGGGTAGGTAAGGTAGTCACCGCTACCGTCAAACGCGATAGAGGAAGTTCCCCACTTGGCCTGTGCGGTGCTGATGGCGACGTTGCCGCTCGCGGTAGGCACTTGTCCATAGCTGCTACTGTCGGTGAACGTGGTACTACCGTTAGCGCCCTCGCCATGCAGCAAGAGTGTAACGTAGCCGAAGTACGGATCGGTGTTCGCAGATATCGTGGTAGTATCGTAGAACTGGAACCCCGGGACTGTAAAGTCGCCGGGGTAGCGGCCCATGCCGATAGTTAAGCGGAAGTCAGCAAGGTACCCACGAAGATAAGTGTTCCCACCAGCAAAGCCAAAAGCATCTATCCCGGTCGTGGCACTGGTAGCTGCTACACCACTTGCTTGAACTGCGGACCTACCATTAAAGACACAGTATGTAAGGGTCCCGACTCTACACGCAGCCACATGGTACCAAGTTCCTGTAGTTACAGTGCCCACTACCCCAAGACCAGTGCCATTGATGCTGACCGACATCGACCCTGTACCAACCGTACATAAACAAATAGCAGTTCCTTGAGATCTAAATACTTCTTGGCTGGTAGTGACGTCCGTAAAGTACACCCAGAACTCTATAGTGAAGTCTCCTATTATCACTTGGTCCCCAGAGGGGGTAGAGGATACGTAGCCAATCGTAACAGTAGACCCACCAGAAATAGACGTAGTGCCCCATTTATGCTGAGCAGTTGAAGTAACCGCCGTGGACACAGAAGATCTACCAAGCGCCTTATTAGTAGTGCTAGAATCTAAGAATGTGGTGCCATTGCTATCGCCTTGCCCGTGGGCTAACAAACTGACGTAGTTAGTCCAGTACGGGTCATACGCAACAGTAGGAGCTTCGGTAATGGAAATCGCCTGAATCATCTTAGTCACGCCAGAATTAGACGTTTGAGTGACGGTGACTTGAGTTTGAAGACCACTTGTATTCAACAAATATCCGAACGTGGGGTTAGCGGACACAGCAAAGGGGGATGTCCAACTTCCTGCTGCTGTACTGGACCACGCTGAGCTAGTGGGTGTACCATCTGAAATCAGACCACCCAACAGCAATCCTCCCATGTTAGTGTTAAACGGCAAAGTTGATATCGAGGCTGTGGACCCAGCTGAAGACACCGGAGCCATGTCCAATACCGCTAAGTTACCTGTCTTACTAAATTGAATAGAAGAGGCTGCAGCAGAAGCAGAGGTTGAGAAAGTAATAGTTACGACATTACTAGCATCCCCTGTAGCATTGAGGCACCAATATATCGTCCCATAATACGATAAAGTGGCAGCGCCTAATATGCCAGTTTTGGAATACGTATTCCCTGCTGTGTCTGTAACCGAGGATGGACCCGCTGGCCCAAATCCCGCATTCCAGTGTATCATCACAAATATATGATTACCAGTGGTTAAAGACGTGGCGGGCAGTGTGTAGGAAGTGCCAGACGATAGAGTTCCTGCTACGGAGTTCACATAGCTGAAGGCTCCCGTCGCCGTGGGGATAGTGGGGCTGGGCGTGCTGCCCCCGCTTGCCGTGGGCGTGATGAGGGAAGGTGCTACGTCCCACATTATGAGAACGCCTTATTGATGTTGCAGGCCAAGTTATCGTCCGTACCGTCGTAGTAACAGCTTATGAAGTCTACGGCGCTGGCTGCGGTGGACAGTGTTGGAGCCGTACCCCCTACCCACTTGTATTTGGTGCCGTAGGCCAGAGTGCGACTGCCTGTAGTGTCCTGCTTAACACGGAAGTTCAAGATCATCCCATCCGTCAAGTTGGTGGGGTTGGCAAGCGTGGCGTTGATGCCCAGCACTAGCCGGAAGTTATTGGACAAACTGGCGTCAACCGCAATGCTTGCCCCAGACGTCAGGGCTGAGGACACCGTACTCTGGTTCTTGGTAAAGGCATTCTGCCCAGCGATTAGCGCGTAGCCCGTGGTGACGGGTACAGTAGTCCGCACCAAAGCGTGCAGAGCATCCGTCATCACTACCTTGGACCGCCAACTGGTCGTTACATCACCAGCAGACAGGTTGCTATATGTGCCGGAACTATTGGCTTTCACCAACTGAATGGCCCCAATGCCGTTGATGTTGATGGTCGGGGCTGCGCCGCAAGCAGTGTGGAACACTACATCGAATTCCTGCCCTGCAACGTACAACGCGATAGTGGGTGCCGGGGTAAGAACATACGTGCTGCTAGTGCCCGTAGTAGTAAAATTAGTGTAAGACTGTGCTTGGACGCCCCCAGATGTCGCGAACAGCGACACGGGCAGACTGTTGGGGGTGCCCGCAATCAAGCCATAATAATGAGTAGAAAGTCCCGCGTCGAGCACAGTGCTGTCGTTTGTCACGTTTACAGTGGTGACGCCAGCGCCATATGAACTACTGGCCACTGAACTATACGCAGTTCCCGCTGTGATCAACGCTTTGATTCGGCGTCCCGCCATGTAGATCGTGGTTTGATCCCCCGCCACGGTGAACGACGTGGAACTTACATATGTGGGGGTAGACCCGAGCACCCATTCACTGATTGTGGTGGGTGCGATAGTGGCGTCATTGATTCCGGTGATCCGGTCATAAGTGTATCCGACAGTAACGTCAGAACTGTCCGTGACTACGAATTTGTATTGCAATCCGCCCGGAAGCCAAATTTCCGTAGTTGGGCGACCGCTAGAGTCAAGAATAATAGGGTTAGAGTTAGCGACACCTTGAGACGAGTCGGTGTAGGTCGCGACTAACGTAGTACTGCCTGCAAGGAACGTATAAATCTTGCCGCCAGCCAGTGGCGCCCCGACATTGTTGAACAATTGCGCGCCAGCGCCAAAAACCGGGGAAAGATTCGCGCTCATGTGCCCGCCTTATATTCAAAGTGTTTCGCGTACCCTAATTTATGTAGCTTGGGTAGTTGCTCTTTCAAACCCTCTCCGACATCATCGCGCAATATCGGGTTGGACACGTGTAACTGTTTGGCTGTCTTGTACGCTCTTTCGCTGGCCTGGGTGACGTCAGTCCCATATCCCGTGACCACAAGAATATAATCGCCCGAAGTGTTCCAGACAGGGTGCTGCACGATCTTGCTACCGTCCATGTCCGGCAAGATGTCAATCTTGACTGACTGCGGATGAAGATGCCTTTTGTTGCCTTTGGTGACACCGTGGATCGGGACACCGGAGACCTCTTTCTTGGTGGCGTTGCCGTGCGGGAAATCGCCATGCGCCATCACGAGACAGCACCCGATATCTTTCTTGAACGCGGTGGTGTCCTTCCCGTGGAGAGCATCGATCATCCATCGGGCAGGGTCGCCATCGATCGACCCAAGCATCATGTTAAAAATGGGCCACCCGGGGCGGCATGTCCATTCCAATACCCAAGGTTTGCCGGACGGATCGATCATGAACCCCAAAGCCACGTCACCACTGTGTCCGCGCTTGATCAATTCTTTCTCTAGTTTAGCGAGTGTTTCTTCTCCAATTTTGGATTCATCCACAAACGCTGCAATGGTGCCCATTTCCCCCGTGTTTGGACCGTAATTGCCGCTCATCATCTTTTTGTGTTCAAAAGATTCATTCCACGGCCCCACGAAGCCTTTAGATCCCATCCATCGGCTCACACCAAACTCGATGCCGTCTTCTACGAAGTCCTGCAGCATGACATCGCCTACCGGTTCTTGCTTCAGTTTCATGACCCGGTCCATCCAACCGATCATGTCGGCGGGGGATTTGGCGCAGTAAGTGAGCGCTTTATTTTCATTATCGCCCATAGTCTTAAACACGAAACGCTTGGCGGTCTTCTCGACGTGGCCACGCGCCTCTTTCATTGTCTTGAATGTCTTGTAAGGTGCCACATTCAACCCAGCGGCCTCACAGACATCTAGTCCCGTCTTACGATCGATTTCGAGTTTAGCGCTTTCTGGTGATGGAGCAAAAACCGGTGCGCCGCGCTGCTTGAAAAACGCCAATCGCTCAATGAACAGATCATTGGATGTCGGAAAGATGAGGTCGGCCCATTTCACGTGAGCTGCCCAATTAGCTACTTTTTCGATGCCCTTGAACCCGTCACCAGTTTCTTTGGAGATCGACGGCTTATCAGCAAGGAACCATTTGACTTCGTGTCCCGCCATAACACAGCGCCACGCGAACGATAGACCCACTCCGTCTGAATCGATAATGAGGATTTTAGCCATTATTCCTGCCGCTCCGTAGATTCTACCACAGCCGGGTATGCTGGCACAAGCCCCCCCGCGATATCCCCGGCCTCTTCCATACTGCGCTGACGCTGACGCTTCTTTGCTGCTGCGGCTCCCGCCGCGATTTCTTCGGGCGGCGCGACACGGGGTTTCAAAGCCTCTTCGACAGACATACGAGTAGCCGCTGCCTCTTTTTTGGATTTCATGTACTCAAACACACTGCGGGCAATCGGAACGCGGCTCACCAAATGTTTCGCCGCCGATTCTCTGGCTTGGCGCTCAGCCATCACCCGTAAATTCACATTAGTGTCACTGCCACTTACTCGACCCGGTGAAGTTTTTACTTCGCGGGATGTCTTCAAAATATCATCAAGTCTGGTCAGCGCGTCAGGTCCGAGTAAGTGTTCAAGCTTGTCTCGCCCTATCTCCCGGATGGCTCTCTTAAATGCGTGGGGGGAGAAGGGGGGCGCTCCCTTTTCACTGAGAGATATTCCGCTTGTTGCCTTGTCGAGAATGTAGTCGATGGTTTGGCCTTGCAAATTGCGGACAGCCTGTATTGCCTCGGGATGAGATTTGGCGTCCACGGACAGCAGCGAATTTGTGACATCTTTTAGCTCCTCAAGGGATGAACCTACTACGGTCTTGCGGAAGACATCTTCGTTGGACGTCTTGTAATCAGTGCGGGTTTTCTTTTCAACTAGTCGAGCAATTGCAGCGCGGTCCTCAAATTCAAACCCGTGTTTAAGGCGTGCTGCCCGCGCCTCTCGATACAGATCGCCGCCAATTCCCTCAGTGGCGTCATTGATGTGTTTTTTGACCTGTCTCATGAACTTCGACGAAGAACCTTCTCCGGAGAGGTCGCCTGCTACCTTATACAGGATCTCATAGTCATTGATCGTCAACCCGCCCTGCTTTTTGTTCATCGCCTTGAGTTGGTCGAGTTTCGCTTTGACGGACGCGATTTCGGGGACGGATAAACTTTCGGCTTTGTGCTGTTTCAGCCACTTTTCGAGCGGTTTGGTGTCCACAAGCACGTCTGTCTCCCCGGAAGACCGTGCTCTTTCATATAGCCTATCAGTATTTTCCAGGCTTTCTTTGGCTTTGCGCTCCAGTGCGGTGGCAACAGAATGCCCGGTTTCCCGTTCATTCTCCGTGGTTTTCTTGCCCGTCCGCACTGTGTCAGTGTCCTTCACCGCTTTTATGATCGCTTCATTGTTTTCAACTTCACGTGTACGCAGATCAGCGCCCGCCTTTGTCTTGGCGGTTTGTTCTTCGAACGTATATTGGGCCGGATCGCGAGTGACCGATGCAAGAGTCGGGTTCAGCCCTTGTTCCTTCATTCGTACGTACCGCTCCATTTGTTGCGGCGTCAGATCGCGCAATGGGGTGTAGTCTTTGCCTGGAGTCATGATCGGATCGGTCAATGCCCTTCCTTCTGCTGCCTTGGCAGTTTTTAGCATGGACTGCCCGCCAGCCAGAGCACCCAATACCGGCAGAGTTGCTTTGCCAATTTCTTCGCCCGCCGCTTCGGATTTAGGTCCGATGACCCCGCCTATCTTGCCGCCAATCATCCCAAGACCTTCACCAGCCTTTTCCATGGGATATTGTGTGGCCTTTGATACCGCTTCACCCCCCTCAGTGCGGGGACGATAAGTGAATTCTTGAGCGCCCCGCACCACATCTGCCCCGGCACCGGTAGCTTCCTCCACGCTCTCGCCGCTAGCCAAACCCCCAAGTGCGCGCACTCCCCCGGCCAATCCCCCTCCGATCGTGGTGGCCATGCCTGTTGCCGCTTGCAGTCCCGCCTCAGCGAGCGGGATTACCCCCCTTGTAAACGCGGTTGGTGAAGTCAGTCCGCCTGTCGCCGCACGGATTGCAACGTCCCTCGCAGCAGGGATGATTTTATCTTTAATCGCATCGGGCTTTTTGGGCGGCGCGTATTCCGACGAATCGTGCGACGTGTCTGCTACTTCTTCTTTCAGCGGCTTTTTCGAGCCGCTCGGAGTCACGACACTGTCCCCTTTGATTGCTTTTTGAATTCTGGGGTTGATGATTTCGTCATCACTCCAAGGCTTGGCCTCAGTCTCCGGCATGCCTTTAGTGAGCAAGCCTTCCATTTTCAAAGTACTTCTTGCATACTTTTTTGTGCTTTCTGGTGCTCTCTCTGTGCCGAGTTTATCGACATTGCCCGGACCCCAATTGTAGGCAACCAAAGCTTTGTATTTATCGCCGTGATATTTGTCTGTCAAATAATCCAGGTACTTACTGCCCGCCGTAATGTTCTTTTCTTCGTCGTAGCGATCCCGTTCTGTCAATCCCATCCTTTTGGCAGTGGGGATAGTAAGTTGCATGGACCCTGCAGCCAATGCCGTGCCATCTTTATTACGAATAATCTTCCTCGTCACAGGATCGATCGCCTCAGCATTTGGGTTGTCCGATGACTCATGGAGAATTACCGCTTGAACTAACGGAGGTCTGTTTTTCGGGTTGCGGGGAGGCAATTCTTGCTTGCCTTTCGGCTTTTCTTTAGTCTCAGCAGCACCAAGCTCGTCTGCAGCATTCAATTTCTTTTTGGGGGACCCAGGCATTTCCGGAAGCGGCGAACTGCTGTCGTCCCACTCAGAAACTATTGGGTCATCGAACCAAGTGGCCATTATTTCTTCCTCCGAATGTTGCCCTGCGGGTCTTCATAAAGAGTACCTGACGGCAATTTTAGATAATCATCATTCGATGTGACTTTCGTAGGCTTCTCTCCTCCCGGGACGGTAGCCGGTGCCGATGCCCCGGGAGCGGGTCCCGCAGCCCCGGGAGCAGGGGTCGAGCCACCGCCTGGTATAGTAGTAGCTGCGGGGGGTCCGAGGTCCGGAGGGACCGCCATTTTTTCTTCCATGTACCGTTTCAGAGTGAGTTTGGGTCGCTTTGTGGCGGCCTGTTCAAAATCTATCACATCAGATTGTGTGAACGGCACCGCGTTACGAACATCCCCCAAAATTTTATTGATGTGATCGCGCTCGGCCCCCGGCACTCGCGGATTCGCTAAAGTGGTCTCCAAACCGGCTTCTACGATTTGACGAATTTCAGCGAGCTTCGACATTTTGTCGATGGTAGTATCGCCTTCTTTGAACATTACCGTGTCCATTTGATGAACCAAACTACCGGGCGGGGCAAGACCAGCAGATTCGATCATGCCGAGTTGACGTTGGAAACCTGTGGCCACAATATTGTACCTACGGGTTTCGTCACTAGACATTTTGTTGGTGAAAACCTCTTTGGTCGCTTCAAACAGGCTGGGACCTTGCCGACGACCCCCAAACAATCCAGTACTAGACGACATTGGTAACTTCACTACGTTAGTGAGTGCCTTCGATGCTTCATTACCCGCCATGATGATCCGCTGTGTGAACACCGATTCACGATTGCCAAGTGTACCGTCCTTCTCCAGCGGCTCAATCGACCCCGGATCGACTTTTTTGCCACCGAGATACCAATCACCAGTGTGCGGATCAAATGCTGCGACAACTTTTTCGCCAGCGATTTGAACTGTTTTCACCTGCAGGTTTAGTTTTCCGGTCTTGCCTTCATCACGCTGAGCTTTTTCGGCCAACGCGAGTTCTCGTTTGGATTTGGCCTCGTCCAAATGAGCTTTTGCTTCATCCTTCTTTTCCTGCATGGCGCGCTTGACCTGAGCGATTTTCCACTCAGATTCAGCTACGCTATGTCTCCAGCCTTCAAGACCTGCCTTTTCCATTTCTGCAATCTTTTCCGGGGACAGCAGTGGCTTCCCCGTGGCCGGGTCTTTGCGATCCTTATACATGGTGATCACAGCAGCCTTAGCAGCATTGAATTCTTCCAATGCTTTTGCTTGATCTTCCGGATGCGTTTTGATCGCTTCGTCGTAACGTTCCAACGGGCGGGAAACATCCTTATACGCCTGTTCCATTGTGTCGTGTGCCATCTGCACTTTAGTGGCATCTTCATTGCGCAGAGCCGCACGCAACTTAAATCCATTGTTTTCAAGGTCTTGTTTGCGTTTAATGAGACCTTGCATCGACTTTTCGCTCAGCCGGGTACCATATTTGTCAATTATCTTATCCAAACCCTCAGTAGAATAAAGGTCTTCCCCGCTGTTTTTAGCCGCTTCAAGAACCGCACGATCATTAGCTTCTTGTGATCGTTCGCGCTGAGCGTCTTGGAACTGACCTTCTGCTTCAACCATCTGCATGGCCTTCATGCGGTTGGCGTTAGGGTCAATCGGTTGCCATGCGTTGACGCCTTGTGCTAGACCAGTGTCCACAGGGGTTAAATGCGGCGTAGGGACAGAGATTTTCGTCGCTTCAGGCGCAGCAGAAAGGGGTATTGTGTAATCAGCCATTTTTCACCTCAGATCGAATTTTTGACGTTATGCACCATTGACCTACATGCTCAGATCGAATGGAGGTATCTCGCCATATTGGGGATCAATTAGGGCATTTGGATCAGCGAAAAGTCTGCTGGAATTGCGTAGCCCCACTGAACTCGCACCCGGAATAACTGCAGGAGAAGCCGCGACGTCTGGGGGCACATAGTTTGGATCAGCGGTATTGGCCCCGTCCACCATGTTGGCCGCTGCTGCTGCTTCCCCGGCATCACCTTCTATGGTACTAGTGGTGCCAGTTGGGTTGGTGGTGACGGTGTTGCCGCTGGCGTCCACTGTAACTGATCCTGGGTTAACCCCCGCTGTACCATCAGCCAACGAAATCGTACCGCTGCCAGTTGCCGCACCGCCGCCCGGAGTTGCGATTTGCCTTAGGACACTGTCCATACTGTATTGGTTGCCAATAGTGCTTGCGCCCTTGGTTAGGATATTAGCTTCACCAACCAGCCCACTGGCTTTTCCTGCCGCCGCACCTGTCACTCCCGCAGCTTGAGCAGCAGCAGAACCCGTGATACCTCCAGCAGTCGCGTTAGCGGCACCAACTTGTCCCGCAGCAGTTGCGGTGCCCGCGTTCGTGATACCGCCAGCAGTGTACTTGGCAGCGTCGGTCAAGCCGCCAGCGGTGTACTTGGCAGCGTCAGTGAGTCCCGCAGCTTCGTATCCCGCTGCCTTATTGCCCGCGCCCGCCGTGAACCCAGCAGCATCAGTAAGTCCAGTGGCTAGATACCCCGCTGAATCTTTCAGTCCTGTCGCGTTGTATCCAGCAGCTTGCTCGGTGCCAGTGGCCTGAGCGCCAGCAGCGCCACGAATTCCGGCTCCCCTAGAGATTCCGATGTTTTGGTCAATGGTGGCCAAACTGACGCCCGCCGAACCGAGAGCAGATTGCAGTTGATTGACTGAAACTTGGCCGGTCTGTACCATATTCTGCAAAGCACCCAATGTGAGGTTGTTCTGCCGCATCCATTGATCGAAAGCTTGCTGTTCATACTGAGCCGCAGTACCTTCGGCAAACGTGATTCCCGCACTGATTGCATTAGAACTAAGCGCTCCACCTTTTGCCGCAGCCCCGGCATCGATTGCCGCACGGCCCTGTTGTAATGCAAACTGGTACGCTGGCATGTTTTGAGCGTCGGCCATGGTGAAAGCCTTATTGAACTGGCCCCCGGGGGCTAGTCCTTCGGTCAATTGTGTCAGCGCCTTTTGTCCCGCCGCCATATAAGGTTGTTGGTTGGCGGTTTGTTGTGCTAGCATGGATCGGACATCACCCTTAGCGACTTCGGCTCCGGCAATTTCTGCTGCCGCCGCCTCAGTGTATCCCGCTGCACGTAAATCTGCGGCGCGTTTCGCGGCAACGGCTTGGAGGTCAGCCCCTTGCAGCGCCGCAGTAGATCGCAATCCAGCACCTTGAGTGGCTGCGCCCGCTTGCAATTCACCACCTCTAAGGGCAGCGGCAGAAGTAAGTCCCGCACCTTGAGTAGCTGCCCCGGACTGAAGCCCCGCACCTTGAGTAGCTGCGCCAGATTGAACATCCGCCGATCGAATAGCGGCATCCGACAAGGTTTGCGCCGATTGAGTGGCCGCGCCCGACTGCAATCTTGCTGCTTCTAAGGCAGCAGGAGACAGGATGTTGGCTGCGCCAGTAGCTCCTTCTGCTTGGATGTCTCCTGCTTGCTTCGCGACATAAGCAGCAGCTAACGTTCCTGCGGCATTCAAACCCGTAGCTACAGCGTTATTGGTCCCACCAGTGGTAGTCGTCGGGGCGGCAAGGGTAACAGACCCATCAGCATTGATGGTCGAAGCAGCTCCTTTAATGATATTTCCATTGGCGTCCAACGTTTTGCCGGTTTTTGCCAACGCACCGTTGAAAGTTTTCAAGGCATCAGCCGTGAGCGATTTGGTGCCGAATTTTGTAGCAGCATCCAAGACTGCTTGCTCTGTGGAGGTCAATCCACCGGCAGCGGCAGAAATTTCACCCGCAACAGCACTGACTGCCCCGCCGATCGCACCGCCCACAGCACCAGTGACCCCGCCTTTTACAATGCCGTCCAAGATGTTACCTCCTGAGGCAACGGCGCTAATTCCCCCAACAGCAGCCCCAGCAGCAGCGCCTTCGAGAACCGTTGCGACGATGCCCGTGATTCCAGCCTCAGCAATGACCGCAGTAACAATCCCAACCATATTATACTCCTATCTCCATGAGCTTAGCGCAACCCAAAGCGGGATTGCGCGTCTGCAAAGTGTGTGCATTTTCAAACAATTGGTCTTCGATGTCAGATACTTCGGTCTTGTCAGTGCGGCACACGTTGATCGCCCAACAATCCGTCACAGCATAAATAGCACGAGATCCGCCGCCCGCCTTAGTGGGGATTATGTTATATCCGCTGAACCGCTTAGGCACGCCGTTGACGGTGACAATTACTTCACCTACCATGATCAAGTAATGGTCGGTCAAATGTCCCGCGCTTGTCATTGTCGTACCAGCCGGAGCCAACACTACTCGGGCATACATCCCATTTATCAGGTAATGTTGAGTGTTCAACATTACCTGGGGCAAAGCCAGCGACGCCTGTTTCAGGGCTTCTATGTGTTCGAACGGAGAGGCGTGTGTGGTCATATCGCACTGACAAAAGTGACTGTGGTGACCACAGATGGTATGGCCGGACGCACGTAAGGCAATGTCTGTGCAGCGTAGTATTCTAAACTCGGCTGGTTGGAGTCGCAGGCCATCCAAAGTTCTACATAATCCCCCGCAGCCATTGACACATAGAAGTTCGCCACAGCGATCAAATACCCATCGCTACTACCGTGCTTCGCTAGAATGTCGTACTTAGAGCCTGAATATGGAAAGTCAGTACCGTTCTTCCGCAGCCATATAATTATTTCGTGGGCATCAGTGTCAGGATTGGCGAACTGTAAAGAGAATTGAACATTATAGATTCCAGCCACAGTGATATGTATCCCGTCCCCGGCAACGAACGTCATGCTGTTGGCGTAGTCCGCTGTGTCAAACGCCACCCGCTGCGGAGTGTCTGCCGCAGTGATGGCTTGGTTTGCCCTGCTAGAAAACTCCCCATAAGGAAAGTTCAAACCAGCCCCACCGGACGTAGCTATCAAACTAGACACAACACTGTACAGGTTTTGAAACCATTGCAACCACGGCACAGCAATGGAACGCTTGCCGTGCATCCTAGAGTCGTCATCCACCGCAGTGTGAAGAGGCGCCGGTTGAAGATTCACTATTATGATTCCTGTGCGGCTACAACTACTGAACCACCGACGACCACAAATTTAACCGGGTCAGTGACTGTGAATTGCCAAACGAAATCCCGCGCCATGCCCCAACGCCGAGTAATGAGTCGAGGATTCTGATATTGCCCTACCTTGCCCATTGAGACTTGCCTCTCAGGGCCAAAAGTGCGACCCCCGTCTTTGGATACCTGAATCATCATCATGGGGTCTGACCCTTGACCGGACTGGAGGCCAACCCCTGTTTCGATGTCTAGGTATAACTCGCTGATCCCAAAAGTATTGCCGTCCATGCGGACATGACGACTGCGAAGTTGGCGGGTTATTGTTTGGCCATTGTCGGTATAACAAGCCTGCTGCGACTCGTAGATGGTTCCAGTGGTCGTGTCACAGACATAATTCTTGCCATTGAATGAGATGCCGTACTGCGCAAAATGTCGAGCCACTAACGCGGTGCCGGTCTGTACTTCTTGCCACAAGTCGGTCTTAGCGTCATATAGAAATGAACGATTGCCCGTGGGAAACGTGATCTGGTACATCGAATGTCCCTCTATCACATAAGTCAACGCCACAGCGTCGGCATACACGGAAAAAGAATTGATGATGTAATCGATGTCGGACGTGCTGACCGGCACAGGCGTATATCCATCCAATTTAATGATTTGAATGTGCCCTTGCGGATTGAGGCCAAGGAAAATTTCGGTATTGAGCAGCATGGCTCTCGAAGCAACCGCAGCCAGCCCCCAAGATTGCGTAGCCCCATTAACCCGCTGATACGGGAGTGGGGTGGTACCTACATCCTGCCAAAACTCCATCGATGCCGCGCCCCAAAGAATCAGATTACCGTTAACGACACTAGTGGCCAATAGATTGCTGGATTCGTTTTCCTTAGTGGCGAATGTGTAGGGTGTCCAATTTGCTCCGTCATATAATTGTCCGACAACATACTGACGGGTTCCGGGGTTTTCGACTTGGAACCGCCCGTTCAAAAAGGACACGGTGGTCGCGCCGTTGGGGAAGTTCAAGTCAGTGATTCTGGCCAACGTAGTAGTGGCAAGGGTGTAAATATATCCGTACACCCCATCCACGATGATCACTTCGACGCCGTTGTCTTCCATTTCTACACGGCCAGAAGTCGTGAGCAGCGCCCCCCTCGTAGTGACCACTCCGGAAGATGCGACTGAGTATAGGGTCTTGTATGCAACTACATACAAAACGCCGTTCACTACGTGCCATCCACGTATCGGGGAGCTTGGTAATGTGATCCACGGCGCAGCGCCCGGAGTCCCTCGAATAACGATAGGACCACGGTCACCGTCTGGACGAGGATCGTAATAACAATTGAGCCTCCGCTGAGAACTAGCGATCGCAGAATAAGACTGGATACTAGAGCCAAACAGCGGCAACGATTTCATACAGGAATCTCTCCGCACTGAAAGTAAGCTGAAGATTTTTCAGGCTCTTTCTTTTGTGCGATCGCCAATGCCATCTTCGCGGATTCTTCCATCAACGCCGACCACGGGGCATTGAACATCGGGGCGATCAATTTAGATAGATTCAACGCCAATGCCAAGTACCACTCTTGTGGATACTCGGGGGTATCACTGGCATTCACGAAATCTTGTTCCGCTTCTAAATACGTGATGACCAAGTGTTTGGTGACATCTTGTGAACCTGCTACATCGGTATACAGATAGCTGGTACCAAGTTGAAATTCGTAATAAATACTGGACGGATCAGAGACATTGGTAGGCGTTTCCCGGGACGGCAACTGGTAATACTCGTTAGATGTCGGCATGATCCGCACCGGGGTGTCGTTGATCAGCGAATCGCGCAGCATCACATTTTCTAATTTAATCGGCTGGTTGGCCGTGGTAGTGTAGGTAAACACAACGGCCCCAGAGGAAGCTGCAACTGCCAACGGGGTACTGAGCGTAACACTGCCCGACGAAACTGAACTGATGGTGGTCCAGTACAAGTCACCGGTAGAACCTTCCACTCCAAATTTATCGCCAGCAGACATCCCAGCAGCAGAAGCCACTGGAAACACAAACGAGCCAGCCGCCACCGTAGCAGAAAGCGTGGTGGTCACATAGGATTCAGTCCACCCCGTGGCCGTAGGGCCGATTAGGTATTTGCCTGTGGTATTATGTAAAAACAGGTGACCAGTGCGCCTAGTCCAGGTTTTCAATCCCGGCGCAAAATCGGTCGATCCTTGCCATTGCTTGACAAGCATATTAAGGAATGTGGCGCAATCCTGTGTTTCTTGGTAAGTCGGAATCTCGTTCTGTTCCAGTTTACTGATGTTCAACATCGCCATCCGGATGATTTGGTCCCGGTTGACGGAAAAGGTGGATACGCCGGACGTAGACATTATGCCGCTTCTTTCTGCTCATCTAAAGCACGCACGATGAACTGATCCAAATGCCAGTAGACTTCCTCAGAAGTGATGTCAACCTGACATTGTGCGGTACCTGTCTCTTCGTGTTTAGTGCATGTGTTGAACCCGAAATGTAGCATATGACAAGCCGGTGCCTCATCATCGCCACGCCCCACGCACTTGGTGCCTTTGCTGGACAGAGACACCGTGTTGACCCAATCGCGAGTAAGATTTTCCTCGGTGGAATGCGACAAAAACACCACTTTCGGCATCGGTTCATTGGCTGCCGCATTGAGCACGCCAGTCTCCGGGCCAATAACCAGATCGCACAACTGCATGAAACTCAGGGTCTGTCGAATAGTCCACTTGCCGCAGGTCAGGTGCACCCGTGGCTCTTTTTCCCATCCGGCTTCTAAGATCACCGCTTCTGGCCCCCCGACTAGGACAACCTCCACATCCTTGAAGTTGAGCATGAGCGCAGCGATAATCGAGTCCAATCCGGCCCAGGTCTTGTGCACAGATGACCCGGCCAAAGACCACATGATTACGAATTTTCCCATGCGGGAACGTTGGTTGCGCGCCCATTGTTTCTCTTCCTTGGTATTGTGAAATTTGATTTGCGGGTCATGGGGAACACGCGCCAATTCATGCTGGTGCTGCACATAGTTGTAATTCATCAACCGATGCCGCACTGCTGGCGTCCACCAATTCGCCTGTGTCCGGCCCGGCATGGCAAGGTATGTGCCCTCGACGGATTCAGACAAGTTGATGAAACGGTCAAACCGTTTGGCTTGGCAAGCCCAAAAATCACTCAAATGTGCATTAGGAACTTGATCTTTGTCCAAAAGCATGATTTCATCAATATTCGGATCATGTGTCACCACATCCACTCCGGGCGGGCTGGTCATGAGCGTGACATGGTACCCTTGCTTCTTGAGACCAGCCCAGACGCTAGATGATTGCATCAAATCTCCGAACGCTCCAAACCGACAAACACATGCGGTCTTTTCCGGCTTTGTCATGTCGCAGGAAAACTCGTGCGATCGTCCTTGAATCCTTTTAAAAATGAGCAACATCGAATACTCATCGCCGTCATTACGATCTTGCCGTACGATCAAATCCCACCCGGTGCAATCGTACATCGCAGAAACGATGTCTTCCGGCAGAAAGTCATGTTTATGGTCGGGGTTGCTACCTTTTTCTCCGATATTGGGGTAGAAATTTTTGTGCGGGAGATATAGAATCAGGTAACCGCCCTGCTTGACGATACGAAACCATTCTTTTAGCGCAGCTTTGTAATCCTCGATGTGTTCCAGCAGATGGCTGGAAAAGACAAAGTCCATGGACTGTGATGCGAATACCGACATTTTCTCACATGTCTCCACATGAACATCGGGCTTGAACTGGTGGCCGAACGCATGTGCATGATGACCATTGTCCACAGTGATTACATGCGGCAATACTCGGAAGTTACCGGCCCCGAGGTCCAGACCCTGTCCGCGCAAGTAAGGGGCTACTTCCCAAACAATTTTGCGCGATTCGTTGCCTTGTGGTCCGTCAATTTTCCACGCCATATCCTATGCTCCTATTTAATTGCGAGGGGTTAATGACCAGACAGCCTTGCCTTTAACTTGTTGTATTGCCACACCAAGTACAGCCGCTGCCTTTTTGATTTCTTCCCAACTCAGTTGCCTCAGTTGGGCTTCTCTGTACATATTAGCTTGAGTCACGGGACCCCCAGCCAACATACTTGTGACAAACCCGGCGACACCAGATTCATCCCTTTGATCCTCTTCTTCTGAGTTTTCCTCATCGTCATCCACCACATGATTCTCACAGGCGTCAAACAGAACACCTCCTTGTTCATATAGTGCACGAGAATGACCAAAGATCAACCCATAAGGCTTGTTGTTATCAAACACAGGAGTCATTTGTTCCTCTCAAGGATGTCACAATCGTGACATTATACCACGGCCTCGGTCCGGAGACAATTATCCGACCACTTTAAACGTAGCGGGTTGCATCTTTTGCCTTATTCAGAACCCCTTCCAGCGTAGAAAGGATATTGTCTTCAAGGCTTTTTCGCGTCATGGTGAATGCCGGGTGCGGCAACTCCGCGACAATAGCACGGCACAGGTCTTCTAAGGACATCCCGATGCCAATGCCGTCCCTCATGACCTGTACCGTGATTTCGGGACTGTGCCAATACCGGGATATGACCACTGTCTCTTTAGGTGCTATTTCCATGATTATTCCGATTTAGCGGGTTTCACGAGAGTGGCATGAAGGTCTTGAGCCGCTTCCTTGTAGTTCTGC
>SESB01001145.1_pt1 | contig 17823 bp, 19 predicted proteins | sample 3171441 | NCBI WGS metagenome assembly SESB01 (sample SAMN06051867, study PRJNA518727) | freshwater metagenome | biome: subpolar coniferous forest; feature: holomictic lake; material: water; isolation source: holomictic Lake 227, 6 m depth | place: Canada: near Kenora, Ontario | collected... | reverse complement strand
GAGGGGCTGGTCAGGGTGACCTTCCCCACGCTCGCCAAAAGCAAAAACCCCCATAAATTGGGGGTTTTCTGGCTAGGAGATCCTGCCGAATCTAAATTAATTCAACTCCAGCCAAATCCCGCTTTCCTTTACGCAATATGAAGAATCTTCCAAAGAGAGCACTCTCTAGAGCGGGCACAAAGTCTTCACCAGAAATCTTTTCGTTATTCAAATACGCACCGCCTTCTTTTACGATGCGACGGGCTGCAGATTTAGAATCAACGACACCTGTTGCTACCAATAAATCAACCCACGTAGGAATTGCTTCGCTTCTTTTTATTTCCGTGCGCGGTAATTGCGAAAGGGCGGAAGTTAAAGTTTCTTCGTCCAACTCACTCAGTTCGCCTTGTCCAAATAAAGCCTTAGCAGCTGCTTCAGATTGTTGCGCATAATGTTCTCCGTGCACAAGAGCAGTTAGCTCACGCGCTAAAGCGCGATGAGCTTCACGCGCACCTGGATTTTCTCTCAACGAAATTAGCAACGTATCAATTTCTTCATGCGATTTAAACGAGAAAACCTTGAGAAGTTTTTCAACATCCGCATCGTCAACTCCAATCCAGAATTGAAAAAATGCATAAGGTGATGTCATCTCTGGGTCCAGCCAAACAGAACCGCCAACACTCTTTCCAAATTTACTTCCGTCAGATTTTGTAATGAGAGGAATAGTGAGTGCGTGACCAGAACCGCCTTCAACTTTTCGAATGAGATCTAGGCCAGCGACAATGTTTCCCCATTGATCACTTCCACCCATTTGAAGTTTGCAGCCATAACGTCTGTAAAGTTCTAAATAATCTAGCGCCTGCAATACTTGATAAGAGAACTCGGTATAGGAAATACCTCCACCATCTAGCCGCGCTGAAACACTATCCTTAGAAAGCATCTGATTGACGCTAAAGTGCTTTCCGATATCACGTAAGAATGTCAGAGCTGAAATTGGCGCCGTCCAGTCAAGATTATTTGCCATTCTTGCCGCATTGCTACCTTCAAAGGATAAAAAATGTTCCAACTGTTTGCGAATGCGATTAACCCAATCAGTAACTATCGCCTCTTCGTTCAGGGAGCGTTCTTCATTTCGTCCAGAGGGATCGCCCACTAAGCCGGTGGCGCCACCGACTAGCGGAATAGGATTATGCCCGGCTTGTTGAAAACGCCGCATGGTACATATGACTGCGAGATTACCGATGTGAAGACTGGCAGCTGTTGGATCAAAACCCACATAAAAGGAGAGCGGCCCTGCATCCAAGTCTCTTGTAAGTGCCTCGCGGTCAGTTGTTTGTGCGATGAGTCCACGCCATTCAAGGTCTGAAAGTAATTGTTTTGTCATGGCGATTAGATACTCATCATTCTTGAGAAGGTCTCGCGTGCGTTTTCAATCTTCTTCAGCGCGACTTGGTTTGTGACTTTAAGGAGGCTAATTTGAGCCGAAACACTTGATTGCGACGTACCGCTCACCGAAGTTCTAGAGTTTGTTGCACCTAAACCAGTGAGAAAGCTGCGAATGTCGCTTGTAAGTTGCGCATGGACTCCCTGTAGTTGTTCATCCGTTAGTTCATGAACCTCTAAGGAAAGAGAATCTGCAAGGCGCACGCATTTACCTGACGTTTCGTGTGCCTCCGAGAATGGAATTCCTTTTCGAGCGAGAAAATCGGCAATTTCAGTAGCCAAAGCGTGTCCGGCAAGCGCGCCTCTAGCCATTCGTTCGCGATCAAATGTTGTCGTTTCAATCATGCCAATCACGGCTGGCAAAATCACTTGTAAAGTCTCAATTGAATCAAAGACCGGTTCCTTATCTTCTTGCAAATCTCTGTTGTACGCGAAAGGTAAACCTTTCAGGACAGTTAACAAACCCGTCAGATTTCCAATTAAACGACCAGACTTTCCACGTGCTAATTCTGCGATATCAGGATTCTTCTTCTGGGGCATAATCGAAGAACCCGTTGAGAATGCATCGTCCAACTTTGCCCAACCAAATTCTGTCGTACTCCATATGGTGAACTCTTCGCCGATTCGTGAAAGATGAATTCCGATGACTGAGAATATAAAGAGCGCTTCCGCGACAAAATCTCTGTCACTCACTGCATCAATCGAATTGGCCAAAGCGCCAGCAAATCCCAATTCTTTCGCAGTGATTTCTGGATGAGGTTGTAAACCAGATCCCGCCAATGCACCCGCGCCTAAGGGTGAAAATGAATTTCTCTCAAGCCAATCAGAGATTCGATCGATATCGCGAAGAAATGCATGTGAATGCTTTGCAATCTCATGTCCGAAATTGATTGGTTGCGCGTGTTGAAGATGGGTGAAACCTGGAGCTAAAGCATCCTTGTACTCATCTGCGCTTCGATTAAGTGCATCGACTAAGAGAGTCAACGTTTGAGCAATTTCCATGATGTGATCAATCATGTAAAGCTTGAAGTCTGTAACAACTAAGTCGTTACGAGAGCGCCCAGCGCGAAAGGCGCCACCCAGTGGTCCTAGTTTTTCGATGAGGCCGCGCTCAATTGCGCTGTGAACATCCTCGTCGGAAGAGTTATAGGTGAATTTTCCGGATTCGATATCTTGGCTAAGTTCACCGAGCGCTGAGATAACCTTCTCAGAGTCTGCGCCACCTATTACCTTCGCAGCTGCTAAGCCATGTACGTGAGCAACATTTACGCGTATGTCGTATTGAGCAAGCCGCCAATCAAATTCAACACTTCTAGAGAGCGCCGCAACCGACTGTGCTGGTCCTGCCGAAAAACGTCCGCCCCAAAGAGCCATGTCAGTTTCCTTATCTTCTCTTTTGTTGCGTCGACCTTGCCGATTTTACGCGAGAACCACCCAGGAAATCTTGAATTTCTTTGATGAGTCGAGCACCGCCTTGTGATGTGCTGGCCACTGCTAAAACCGTGTCGTCCCCCGCGATAGTCCCGAGCAGAGAGACCAAGTCAGAATGATCAAGAGAACTAGCCAATAACTGAGCGCCACCGGGTGGAGTTCGCAATACCGCCAAATTTCCACTTGCTTTTGCTGAAAGCAAGAGATCTGGCTTTGTCGATGAAAACTGTTCTGCGGGAAGAAGGTAGCGCGTTACACCACTCTTGTCCTTTCCTCGATAAGCGCCCAATTCAACGAGGTCGCGGCTCGCCGTCGCTTGGGTAACAACAATTCCCTCTCGTTTTAGTGCATGCACAAGAACCTCTTGCGAATCGATCACTTTCTTCGATATCAAATCAGCAATCATAGTTTTTCTTTTAGCGGGGGAAGTAATCGGGGTTTTAGACAATTTCAGAAACCTCCTTGAGCGACAAAGTAAATTTCTTAAGAAACTCTTTTACAAGTACATCGGTTACATTCAATGCAGGGGCGATTCGAATGACATTCTCGGATGTTGCATTTACAAGCAAGCCATTGGCGGCGCATGAAACCACTACCTGTTGGGCAATGTTCTCCTTCAACACAATTCCAAGTAGCAACCCGTGACCTCTCACAAGATCTACGCCTTCGATTCTTTGCAATCCCCTGCGCAAGAGGCTCTCCATTTTTACGGCGTTCTTCAAAAGACGTCTCTTCTCGATCGCGCTTATCGTTGCAAGAGCGGCTGCCGCTGAAACCGGATTACCGCCAAATGTTGATCCATGCTGGCCTACACTGAAGTGAGGAACCTTCTCCCCTATGGTGATCATCGCGCCCAGTGGCAAACCTCCACCAAGCCCTTTTGCAAGAGTCACAATGTCTGGAACGATATCTTCACTTTCATACCCGAACCAATTGCCCGTTCTGCCCATTCCTGTTTGGACAGCGTCTATGCAAAGCAATACTCCATGTTGGTCGCACAATTCACGAACACGTTTTAGATAACCCACCGGTGGCACTACTACGCCGTTCTCTCCTTGTATGGCTTCAAGAATCACCATTGCGACTCGGGAGGATATAGCGCGTTCCATGGCTTTGGTATCTCCGTAAGGGAGAAATTTAACGCCACTTAAAAGAGGGATGAATGCTGACCTCTTAGCCGGCTGCCCAGTTAACGACAATGCACCCATTGTTCTGCCATGAAAACTTCCCTCGGTTGAAAGTATTCTCGTTCTGCCAGTGAGGCGCGAAATCTTAAGCGCAGCCTCGTTTGCCTCTGCGCCTGAGTTGCAAAAAAATACCTTCGATGGGTGTCCCACTAGCAGTTGAATTTTCTCTGCTAACTGCAATCCATTTGGATGTGAATATAGATTACTTACGTGACCCAACGTGCGAATTTGAGCACTAACGGCTTTCACAATCTCAGGGTCGGCATGTCCTAAAAGATTTGTTGCAATTCCTCCAAGAAAATCTAAGTACTTCTTTCCGTTCTCATCCCAGACATAGCTACCTTTACCTTTGACAAGAGAAACACTCGGCACGCCATAATTTAGTTCCATCGCATTTGACCAGCGAGCATTTGAATTCACGCTCATTTAGTCACAACCGTTCCACCTTGCCCAGCAAGTGCTTTCAACAAATTCTCGCTATTGCGACCATCAATTACGCGAACTCTTTTTGCCCCAGCCGTTAGCGCTGATATGGCCGCCTTTGATTTAGGAATCATTCCGGCGGAGAATGTTTTTTGCAAAATTTGGAGTTCATCAACAGTAATGGTGCTAATAAGTGAATTTGCATCCGGAAAATCACGGTAGATGCCCGCAACATCCGTCATAAAGATAACTTCATCGGCTTTGAGTGCTCCTGCTATAGCTCCAGCCGCGATATCGCCATTAAGGTTGAGACCCACTCCTGCTGTATCGACTGACACAGGTGAAACAACGGGAAGAAAGCCAGATTCAAGAAGTGAGAGCAATAACTTTGGATCCGCCGATGCAATGTCTCCGACTAATCCGATATTGATTTTCTCACCATTCACATCAGGTTTCATCTGTTCAGCTCTAATAGTTTGCCCGTCGCCTGACGATAGGCCCACCGCATTAGCGCCGTAGCCAATGAGTTGGTTCACCAAAGTACGAAGTACTTGCCCGGATAAAACTTTTTGTACAACTTCAAAAACTTCTGGTGTCGTTGCACGGTATCCCCCAACCATTTCGGTTGCGATGCCATGGATAGCCAACTCTGCATCCACTTGAGGTCCGCCGCCATGTACCAGAACAATCTTTGCACCGTTGTTGTGATAGTCGGCCACGACTTTAAGAATTGCGTCTGGAGTACCAGCACGAGGTAGGGCATGACCTCCGTATTTCACAACTATCATGATGAATACGACGAATTCTCGTGCACATACATTGCCGACAAGTCGTTTGTCCAAATTGTTGCCGCGCAACTGCCGGCCTTCAAATCAATCATGATGCGAATATTCTTTCCTTGCAAATCAACGTGCGACCTATCCATTCCTGGCGCACTGTCCTTGCAGACCATTACATCGTTAAGCGAAACATCAATTGTATGCGGATTAAAAGTCGCATTTGTCGTACCAACGGCTGCTAAGACTCGACCCCAGTTTGGATCCCCGCCATTTAGTGCGCACTTAAGTAGATTGTTTCGTGCACAGCTTCGCCCAACTTCAAGGGCATCTTCCACCGATGCGGCATTTACCGTGATAATTTCGACAACTTTTGTATGTCCTTCTGCATCTGAAATCAACTCTTGCGCAAGGTAGGTTGCACATTGAAGGAGTACGTGTTTCAACTCAGATTGCGTCAAACTAATTCCACTTGCGCCCGATGCCATAAATGTGACCGTGTCATTCGTTGACATGCACCCATCTGAATCAATTCGACTGAAAGTCTCTTCAGTAACTTCCTTGAATATATTTTCGGCGTTGCCATCGACGACAGCATCTGTGGCTATGACGCTCAACATCGTTGCAAGAGACGGTGCCAACATCCCGGCTCCTTTTGCCACTCCGAATACTTTGACGCCCTTGAACTCCGTCTCGAAGTATTTAGGATGAGAATCGGTTGTCATAATTGCTTCGGCAATGAGTTCAGCGTTATCTACTGCAAGGCTTTCAATTGCAATATTGACGCCAGCAAGAAGTGAGTCCATAGGAAGGCGAGTTCCAATGAGCCCAGTTGAGCAAACGACAATGTCTCCAGCGTTCAATCCCAATTTATTGGCGACATACTCGGCGCTCCTGTGAGTATCTGCAAATCCATCTGGGCCGGTACACGCGTTTGCCCCGCCACTATTTAAAATGATCGCCGTGACTTCGTTGTCCTTAACTACCTCTCGCGACCAGGTTACCGGAGCAGCCTCAACTCGATTGGATGTAAAAACTGCTGTTCCATATTTTTGTGGGCCTTCGTTGACAATCAGGGCTAGGTCGCGCTTGCCCGAGCTCTTGATTCCAGCGCTTACCCCAGCGCCTTTGAATCCTTGTGGAAGTGAAACCATTAACGTACTCCTTGAGCCGATAAACCAAGATTTTCGTCATAGCCGCACATGATGTTTGCATTTTGTAAAGCCTGACCAGCGGCGCCTTTTCCTAAATTATCAATCACTATTGAAATGATAAGGCGATTTGTATGGGTATCCACCGCAACTTGAATCTGGGCTGCATTGCTTCCAGTGACAGCAGCGGTTTGAGGCATTTGACCTATCGGTAATACATGAACAAATTCTTCACCCGCAAAAGCACCGCTATATATCTCATGTACCTTATGTGTATCGACAGGAGCTTTCAATATCGCAGTTATTGTGGCCAGGATTCCGCGAGGCATTGGTGCCAATATAGGTGTGAAAGAGACTTTTACTTTTCTTCCAGATATCTTTTCGAGTGACTGCTCAATTTCAGGGGTGTGTTGATGTACTCCACCAAATTTGTATGACGAAAGTGAATTTGAGACTTCACTAGCCAGAAGGTTCACTTTGACAGCGCGTCCGGCTCCTGTTGTTCCTGATGCTGCCACAACAACAATATCTTCTGAGTGAATCAACCCGTGCGAAATAGCAGGTAAGACTCCCAGAGTTATGGCAGTTGCATAACATCCCGGATTAGCGACACGAGTGGAACCAGCCACCAGCGCTCTATTGCCTGGAAGCTCAGGAAGCCCATATGGCAATGAGCCAGCGTAATTCCCGCCGTAATACTTCTCCCATTGGCTTTGATCCTCGAGTCGAAAATCAGCTCCGAGATCTACAACCTTTGTGCTTTCAGGAAGTTTCGCAATCCAATCGGCTGATGCACCATGCGGTAGTGCAAAGAAGATAAGTTCACAACGTTTCATACCTTCCAAAGAAGTTTCCTCAAAGAGCTCTTCGCCTAAATTGACCAGATGAGGGTGGATCGAGGTGACTCGCTCCCCCGCGCTGCTTGCCGCAGCCAAGTACTCGATTTCAAATTTTGAATGGTTGTTGATCAAGCGAATGAGCTCTCCGCCTGAATAACCACTGGCTCCCACGATTCCGACTTTCATGGGCCTAGAATAAACTACAAAGCATAATTATTCAATCTTATGCATAATTATGCATATAAATCCATAAGAAATATAACAATATAGAGTTATGAACGAATCGTGGCGCCCCATTTTGAGCCAGCAACTGCCGCTGCGCTCTCTTTAAACCCAGAAACTTCAGCAGCGGTAAGCGTGCGATCCCCAGACCTAAAGACCAATGTAAATGCAAGTGAAACTTTCCCGTCACCAAGTGCTTCATATCGATCAAAGAGCGTAATGGATTCCAGCAATTCCCCAGCTCCTTCGATCAATGCCGCTTGGACATCTTGTGAAGAAACTTTCGAGTCAACGACAAGTGCCAAATCTTGTACCGCGGCAGGCATGACCACAATTGGTTCAGGTGTAACAAGTGGCGAAACAGGCAGCGCGTCTAGGTTTAAGCCCCAGGCTCCAGATCTAGCAGGTAATCCGAACTCTGCAATTACACGCGGGTGTAATTCTCCGGCATGTGCAACAGCCTTGCCATCAACAATAAATTCGGCGCAACGACCTGGATGCCATGGCGCCAAATCCGAGCGCTTTATCTCCCACGTTAAATTCATTTGGCGCAGGATGGTTTCCACTTCCCCAACCGCATCAGTCCATTCGTAATTTCTGGCCTTTCCCTTCCAGCTTTCGCTGGCGATGCGACCCACTTGAACACCACAAATGAATGAGAGTTGTGTTGGAACCGATTCAAAAATTTCCTTGATACTTGCAGCATCAGGTCTAGATCCTATTTGCGGAAAAAGCCCCGTCTTTAAATCGATACTCTTTCTGAAAATCAAACCCATTTCGAAAATTGAGAAGTCTTTGAAACCACGACCATAATTTCGTTTTGCTGCCTCTAGCAAACCTGGAAGCAGATGTGGGCGCAAGAGTGGTTGATCCTCAGACATCGGATTAGCAATTCTGTATGACTCTGCGCGAGCACCTACGAATCCCATACGAGCAATCAGAGCTTCGTTTACAAAAGGGAATGTCATCACTTCGACGTAACCGCGCGCGACTAATGATTGCGCTAAAACTCTGCGACGCTTCTGCGAAGGTGTTAGCTCGGCCACCGTCTTACGAGGCGGAAGTATCGAAGGAATCTTGTCGTAACCAATATTACGGGCGACCTCTTCAGTAAGATCGGCAGGCGAGAGAAGTTCCACGCGCCACGAAGGTGGGTCAACATAAAACTTTCCATTCTTTATAGTCACATCGCAACCAACAAGCTCTAGTTTTTCCTTCACAAGCTCTGAAGAAATTTCCAAGCCAATTCGCGCCCCAACATATTCTGGATCTAATTCCACTATCGGCAGATATGTTGCCTTCCCTTGCGTAGAAGTCCCTACATACGTCGCATTACTAAGTTCGACAAGCAGTGCTGCAGCCCTTGCAGAGGCAAACTCTGCAAGTGAAGGATCTACGCCACGCTCTAAGCGCCTAGATGCTTCAGTTGATAATTTATGTCTACGAGAATTCTTCGCAATGGAAATCTGATCGAATCGAACGGCTTCAACGGCGATACGCGTTGTTTTCTCGGTGATCTCCGAATCAAGTCCACCCATTGTTCCCGCTAAGGCCAAAACTTTCTTCGAATCTGCAACAACAAGGTCATCGCTATCTAGAACTCTTTCTTGTCCATCTAAAGTCTTCAGCGATTTAGATTTGCCGGCCAGGCGAATTTCAAGGAAATCACTCACTTGATCAGCATCGAAAGCGTGCAAAGGTTGGCCTAGCTCCATCATCACATAATTTGTCACATCCACGGCCAAGGAGATTGCTCGCATTCCGCATTTCTCTATTCTGCGAGTCATCCAAAGTGGCGAGTTAGCGGCCGGGTCGAAATTAGAAATAGTTCGCAAGAACATCACCATGGCGCCATCAGAAATCTTTGCTTCAACTGGCACACCGGTCTCAACGAAAGTAATCTTTTTAGCGCTCTCGATTGGGTCGGCGAAAGATAGGTTCAACGATGCCGCAACCTCACGTGCAATTCCACGCAAACTCAGTGCGTAACCACGATCAGGATTGACTGCAACATCAAAAATCGTATCGTTTATCTGGAGGAGCGAGATTGCATCTTGACCAGGTTGCGAAGAGCCGAGAGGTAAAACAATAATTCCTGAATGATCCTCACCTAGGCCAAGTTCCTTTGAAGAACAAATCATTCCATTTGAGGTATGTCCGTAAGTTTCACGAGCAGCAATAGAGAAATTTCCTGGCAAGACCGCTCCTGGAAGAGCAACGACAACTAAGTCACCAACCTTGAAATTTTCTGCCCCGCAGATGACAAAACGTGTTTGTCCTTCTCCGCAATTTAAACCGACATATCTAATCGGTTTCTTTTGACCTTCAACCTGGACAATGGAGATTACTTCACCCACAATGAGTGGTCCAGTGAGGTCGGCCCCCTGAACGATTACTTCTTCTACTTCAAAGCCCACTCTTACCAGCGCTGCTGAAATTTCCTCATCTGTAATTGAAGGCGTGAGATTTACATACTCAGATATCCAAGAACGTGGCGCGCGCATCACAAACCCAATCCAAATGAACGACTGAATCGAATGTCGCCTTCAACGATGTCGTGCATATCCTTAATGCCTTGACGAACCATTAGAGTTCGCTCTAGACCCATTCCGAATGCAAAACCACTATAAACATTTGTATCGATTCCAGCAGTCTCAAGAACTCGCGGATTGACCATCCCGCAACCACCCCACTCAATCCAGCGATTGTTAAACCACACGTCAACTTCAGCGCTAGGTTCGGTAAAAGGAAAAAACGAGGGACGCAAACGCGTAATAGCTGAAGGACCAAACATCTTTATAGCAAAGTCATCAAGTGCGCCCTTGAGATGAGCCATCGTGATGCCCTTGTCGACAACGAGCCCCTCTACTTGGCTGAAAACTGGACTATGAGTTACATCCAATTCATCGGCTCTAAATGTTCGTCCAGGTGAAACAATAAAAATTGGAGGCTCTTGTGTGAGCATCGTTCGCATTTGAACAGGCGAGGTGTGTGTCCGTAGAACTAGCCCTGATTCCAATGGTTCTATGAAAAATGTATCTTGCATTGTTCGTGCTGGGTGATCTGCCGGAATATTCAACGAATCAAAATTTAACCATCCCGCTTCCAATTCGGGGCCTTCTGCAATTGAATACCCAAGGCTTAGGAAGTAATCGGAAACTTCATTCTTAATAACGGTCAGGGGGTGTAGTCCACCGACGTGTGCATTGCTCGCCGGAAGGGTGACATCTACAACCTCTTCAAGGAGAACTTTTGCATCACGTTCTACTTCTAACTTCGATTGTTGCTCTGCGAAACCTGCTCCAATTTCAGCTTTTGCTTGTCCCAAGATCTTGCCAAATTCAGCTCTATCTGAAGCCTCCAATTTTCCGAGACTTTGGTTAAGTTTCGAAATTGGGGATTTGTCCCCTACATGCTCGATTTTTACTGCTTTGAGCTCGTCTAATGTTCTGGCGCCTTTGATAGCTGCGAGAGCGCTTTTTAGCGCATCATCAATCGCAGAGGTAGAAAGGCTCATAGTGTTCGAATCTTACTCAATACTTATCAGGATAAGTGGAACATTACGATTGCGGCTGCGCTCGCAACATTGAAACTTTCGGCATGCCCCTTCATTGGGATGCTTACAGTCTTAATTTGAGAGGGTAAGTCTGGTAACCCTCGGGCTTCATTTCCAAAAACTACAATAACCTCATCGCTTGCAGGCACATCTCCAAGGGAAATCTCACCGTTTCCGTCGAAACCATAGATAGCTTTCTCTCCAGCCCACTCCACCAATGCCTCTAAAGCAATCCCCTCTACGACAGGAATATTCCAAAGAGATCCCGCGGTAGATCTGACAACTTTTGGGCTGTAAGCATCAACACTCAAATCGGAAAAAATTACGGCATCGAAACCGCAAGCATCTGCCGTCCGAATAGCAGTTCCTGCATTACCCGGATCTTGTAGTTGCCAAAAATAAGCAATCTTCTTTGCCGTTGAAATCGAGCCTAAGTCATGAGGTAAATACTTACATAACGCAAGAACTCCTTGTGGTGATTGAGTTTCTGTCATTGCATTCATCACTGCGTCGCTGACATTCACCACGTCAAATGGTTCCATCTGCTCAGCTAACTCGCTTTCGAGCTTGGCTCGGCCTTCCGCTGTTACAAATATTTTTTGAATGTGCGGTGCAAACTTGGTCTTAGGCTGTAGCGCTCCACGAAGAGATTGCATGCCGTCGGCAACAAATACATGCTCTGCGGTTCTAATCTTCTTCCCACGAGAACCTAAAAGAGCCTTCACTCGCTCTACATGAGGCGAATGAAGGCTCGAAATCTCTTGATGAGACATTAGAACTTAAACTGTTACGTGCTTGCGAGCTACCTCAACGAGTGATGCAAATGCAGCAGGATCGTTTGTAGCGAGCTCTGAAAGAAGGCGACGATCAACTTCAACGCCAGCTTCCTTTAAGCCTTGAATGAAACGGTTGTATGTCATGCCGTGTGCGCGCACGCCAGCATTAATACGTTGAATCCAAAGTCTGCGGAAGTCACCCTTCTTATCCTTGCGGTGGTCGAAGGCATAAACCATTGAGTGGGTAACTTGTTCTTTCGCCTTTGAGAAAAGACGTGAACGTTGACCACGATAACCAGAGGCACGCTCTAGTGTTGTACGGCGCTTTTTCGCCGCATGCATACCGCGCTTAACTCTTGCCATTTGTCGCTACCCCTTACTTCAACCCAAGCATGCGCTTGGCTGTAAATGCTGATGGAGCTTTTGCAACGCCGTCTTTACTCAAGCGTCGTGTGACGCGAGAAGACTTGCGTTCCAAAAGGTGGCGCTTTCCTGCGCGCTCGTGCATGACCTTGCCTGTACCGGTAAGGCGGAAGGTTTTCTTCGCCCCACTGTGGGTCTTCATCTTTGGCATGTATTTCTCCCTGTCTTAACTGAGTGGCTCGTTACTGAGCTACTTCAGTTTCCTTCTCAGCGCTGATTTCCGCAGCAGCTGAAGCCTGTAGTGGTGCAGCCTTCGGTTTCTTAGCAGATGTTTTTTGTGACGCCTTCTTCACGGTTGGCCCCAACACCATTGTCATGCTTCGTCCCTCTTTTTTAGGGGCGAATTCAACAACAGCAAGTTCTACTAACTCCTCGGCGAGTTTCATCAAAAGACGGTAACCCATCTCTGGACGAGTTTGCTCTCTTCCACGGAACTGAACAGTTACCTTTACCTTGTCGCCACCCTTGAGAAACTTCTCAATATGATTACGTTTTGTTTCGTAATCATGTGGTTCGATCTTCAGTCCAAGTCGCATCTCTTTCACAACGATATGAGTTTGGTTCTGTCGTGCCTCGCGTACTTTTTGTGCTAGTTCGTACTTGTATTTTCCGAAATCCATCACTTTGCACACTGGCGGATTGGCATCTGGTGAAATTTCGACGAGATCTAAACCAACCTCATCAGCCATTTGCATTGCAGTGTCGATGTCGACGATACCGATTTGCTCACCTGAATAACCAATCAAACGAACTTGTGGAACACGAATTCGATCGTTGATTCGTAAATCTGCGCTGATAACTGCAACCTTCCCGTAAATGAATAGAGTTCACTGCTTACAGGTGGGTTTGCCGCATTATTAACCAAAACGCCATAAATGGCGCAGGCACATAATCTCCTTATGGAGTTCTTGACCAGATTATTCGGCCCACCGACTCCGTGAAGGAGGTGCGGGAGCACTCAAATAATCGAGGTGGGAGCGGCTAACTCCACTTGATGCCCCAATACTAGCCGAGGCCGCCTGAATCGAGAAATCTGAGTGAAATTACCCGGCGACTGCGTGGAAACCGCCATCTACATGAATGATCTCGCCAGTCGTCTTGGGGAACCAGTCTGAAAGCAAGGCACATACCCCTTGAGCCGATGGAACAGGGTCTGAGACATCCCACTTGAGCGGGGCTCGCTGGTCCCAAAGGTGTTCAAACATTTCAAAGCCTGGAATTGATTTTGCTGCAATTGTCTTGAGAGGCCCGGCCGCGATCAAGTTAACTCGAATATTTTCCTTTCCAAGTTCGCGCGCGAGATACCTTGTGGTTGATTCAAGAGCAGCCTTGGAAACGCCCATCCAGTCGTAAGCGGGGTAGGCAATCTGAGCATCAAAATCTAGACCTACGACACTTGCACCTTCTGGTTTAAACAATGGGCGGCACGCCACCACTAACGACTTTAATGAAAACGCAGAAACCTGAACAGCGGTAGAAACATCTTCCCACGTAGTTTGCAGGAACTTGCCCCCAAGAGCTGTTTCTGGAGCAAATGCGATCGAATGAACAACTCCATCAATATGGGGCATGTGTTCACTTACTTTTTTTGCGAATGTATCCAGGTGTTCCTGATTAGTAACGTCTAACTCCAAAACCTGTACGGGCTTAGGCAATCGCGATGCAATGCGTGTTGTTAAAGATAAGCCGCGACCAAAGCCGGTGAGAATGACGTTTGCGCCTTCCTCCTGCGCAAGGCGTGCAATATGAAATGCAATTGAGCCGTCCGTCAGAACTCCGGTTACTACAATGTTCTTATCTGTGAGAAGTCCCATTAGTGCCCCATTCCTAATCCACCATCAACGGGAATGACTGCCCCCGTGATGTATGCAGCTTCTTTAGACGCAAGGAATGTGGCCACTCCTGCGATTTCTTCTGGCGAACAAAATCTCCCTAAGGGTATCTGCGAAATATACTTTCCGCGCAGTTCATCTGATAGCACGGAGGTCATGTCTGTCTCAACAAACCCGGGAGCAATTACGTTGAATGTGATATTACGGCTGCCGTATTCCCTTGCAAATGATCGAGCCATCCCGACCAAACCGCTTTTAGTGGATGCATAATTAACTTGCCCTGACGAACCAAGAAGCCCAACTACTGAGCCAATGAAAATAACTCGCCCATTCTTCTTCTTCATCATTCCAGATAGCGCTTTTTGAGCAGTTCTGAAAGCTCCAGTTAAATTTGTGTTCACGACATCCTGAAAATCATCATCGCTCATTCGAAGCGAGAGTCCATCCTTTGTGATCCCCGCATTTGCAATCAAAACATCGACGGTTCCAAATTGCGCTTCCACCTCTTTAAAAGCAGCTGCGACACTTTCTGAACTTGTGACATCCATAACTACCCCGTTGAGACCATCCGGGGCGCTTCCAGACCGGTGAGAGACGACAACCGTGTCGCCATTTGCTGCAAATGCTCGCGCTATTGATAAGCCAATTCCACGATTGCCCCCTGTAACTAGGACCAACCGTCCTACTGTGGGCTCGCTCATAAGGAGAAAAATACCTGTTACTAGTCCGTATCCATGCATTCGCCTCGTCAGAAGTAGTGCTAATACCTATCCTGCGCGCACCTATAATCGTATCTATGGGTAAAGAAGAGCCGATAAGCATTACTTCAGCGCAAGAGAGTCTGACCAAGGATCAATCGGGTCGAGCTCGTCGCTACTTTATTTCGATGATGATTAGGACTGCTTGTTTTATTTTGACGGTAATTCTTCCAAGTCCTTACAGGTGGATAGCACTTTCAGGGGCGCTACTACTCCCCTATATCGCCGTTATTGTCGCAAACGCAGGGCGAGAGACGATTCAGAAGAAAACTGTTTACTTTGACTCCGAACAAAAAGCTATATCAGACGGTAAATCCAATTGAACGCAATTGTTCTCTTCCATCGTCGGTAATCTTATTTGGAGCCCAAGGTGGCATCCACACCCAGTTGATCTTCACATCACTCGTTAAGTCTTGTAGGACCGATCGGGTTTGATCTTCAATAACATCTTGTAGCGGGCATGCTGCAGATGTAAGAGTCATATCAAGTATTGCGACATTCCCCTCATCAACTCGCAGATCATAAACCAGCCCAAGATCGATGACATTAATGCCCAATTCGGGATCAATTACATCCTTCATCGCTTCGGTTATGTCGTCTACGGAAGCCATCTTTGTCATGCTTTCTCCGATCCATCTATAGCTTGAACAGAGGCATCTTTAAATGCCATCCACCCCAGCAGTGCGCACTTTACGCGTGCTGGAAACTTTGAAACCCCGGCAAGCGCAACAGCATCATCCAGAAGCGCTTCATCGCCAACCATCGTGCCTTTGCTTGCCATTAAATCAGAAAAGTTATCCAATATTTTATAAGCGTGAGCCACCGTTTGTCCTATAACCAAATCAGTCATAATCGATGTGCTTGCCTGCGAAATCGAACACCCCACTCCATCCCAAGAAATATCAGAAACGATACCCCCTGAAATTGATAGATTGAGAGTCACTTCATCTCCGCAGCTTGGATTGACATGGTGAACTTGAATATCCTTAAGTTCACTCAAGCCTTTATGGTGAGGACGTTTATAGTGATCTAAAATCACTTCTTGATATAGAGAATTCAATTCCATGTGTGACTAACCTACCTTGAAAAATTCTTGTGCCGACTTGATGCCTACTACCAAGTTGTCGATATCTTCCAACGTGTTATAGATATAAAAAGAGGCCCGAGTGGTGCCTGCAATACCAAACTTCTTCATGAGCGGCCATGCACAGTGATGTCCAGTTCGCACAGCAATTCCATGTTGATCTAGAACTTGCCCGACATCGTGAGGATGAGCGCCTTCAACAGTGAATGAAATTACAGCTCCTCTGTCTACAGTATCTAGCGGTCCGATAACTTTTACTCCGGGCATATTCGAAATCTTATCCAGCGCATACTGGGTTAACTCCATCTCCCATGCGTGAACATTCTCCATCCCCAACGAAGTGAGGTATTCAAGAGCAGCCCCAAGTCCGACAGCGCCAGCCATGTTTGGTACCCCTGCTTCAAATTTTCGAGGTGCTCGCGCCCATGTTGCATCAGTCATTGTTACGGTTTCGATCATTGAACCACCAAAGAGAAAGGGCTCCATCTCTTCAAGAATTTCTGCTCTTCCCCACAAGATACCAATTCCGGTTGGGCCAAGAGTCTTGTGCCCCGAGAATGCAAGCAGGTCTACGCCTAACTTTTTAACATCAATTGCAAAATGAGGAGCAGATTGGCATGCATCTAGAACCGTAAGCGCAGAAACTTTCTTTGCCGCTGCCACCAACTTATCAACATCGTTAATCGTCCCCAGAACATTGGACTGATGTGTGAAAGCTACAACTTTAGTTGTTGAATCTATGATTGCATCTAAATTCGAATAGTCGAGTCTTCCCTCGTCGGTAATAGGAATCCACTTAAGAGTGGCTCCTGTACGACGGGCTAATTGCTGCCAAGGAATCAGATTCGCATGATGCTCCATTTCGGTCACAACAATTGAATCACCCTTCTTGAGAGCCAATCTAGAGCCGGCTTCTGCGTTCCCGAAAGAATACGCAATCGCATTCAAACTCTCTGTTGCACTCTTGGTAAAAACCACTTCGTCAACATCCGCGCCAAGAAAATTCGCCACAATCTTTCGCGCACCTTCGTAGGCTTCATCCGCTTCTTCAGCAAGAAGATGGGCTCCCCTATGTACGGCCGCATTTTTAGTCTTGTAAAAATTCGACTGGGCATCAATAACCGAGAGAGGCTTTTGGCTTGTCGCTCCGCTATCGAGATAAATCAATTTCTTTCCACCGCGCATCTCGCGTTGAAGGATTGGAAAATCAGCCTTCAACACTTGTGCATTTAGCGCAGTCGTCTTCATAAGTGATTTATGCAGTTACGTACTCTGCATATCCCTTCTCTTCAAGCTTGTCGGCAAGTTCAGCTCCACCTTCTTCGACGATACGACCTGCAGCAAAGACGTGAACGAAATCTGGCTTGATGTATCGCAAGATGCGCGTGTAGTGCGTGATGAGCATAATTCCAATATCGTGAGACTCTTTTACTCGATTGACACCCTCAGAGACGATTCTTAGCGCATCAACGTCAAGACCAGAATCTGTCTCATCCAAAATTGCAATTTTTGGCTTTAAGAGTTCCATCTGCAAGATCTCATGACGCTTCTTTTCTCCGCCGGAGAATCCTTCATTTACGTTGCGTTCTGCGAAGGCAGGATCCATATTCAAAGAAGCCATTGCCTCTTTCACTTCTCCGACCCACGTGCGAACTTTTGGTGCTTCACCACGTATGGCTGTTGCAGCTGTTCGCAAGAAGTTAGAGACAGAAACTCCAGGAACCTCTACCGGATATTGCATCGCAAGGAATAGGCCCGCCTTGGCACGTTCATCAACACGCATTTCAAGAACGTCAACACCATCAAGAAGAACAGATCCCCCAGTGATTGTGTACTTTGGATGTCCCGCTATGGAATAGGCAAGAGTAGATTTGCCAGATCCATTAGGTCCCATAATTGCATGGGTCTCACCTGACTTAATGGTTAAGTCAACTCCACGAAGA
>SESB01001144.1_pt1 | contig 17825 bp, 13 predicted proteins | sample 3171441 | NCBI WGS metagenome assembly SESB01 (sample SAMN06051867, study PRJNA518727) | freshwater metagenome | biome: subpolar coniferous forest; feature: holomictic lake; material: water; isolation source: holomictic Lake 227, 6 m depth | place: Canada: near Kenora, Ontario | collected... | reverse complement strand
GTTTTGCAGCATTGTTTTCAACACGAATTGCATAAACACCAGAAGTACCAATGATTAAATCGCTGACTTTACCTTGTAAAGATTTATTAAATGCAGCACCAATAACTTTAGGTTCGCTACCCATATTTGGAATAAATGGTGCTAAGAAAGAAAGACTATCGGTGTGTTGAACAGCAGTTCCTGCACTGGCAGCAATTGCTTCCAATGTATTTCCTTTAATTTTTGTATCAATCAGGATCTTTGCTTTTTTAGTGCTTCTAACGATGTTTTCACAAAGAGGACGCGCTTCAGCAACAGACATAGTTCCTGCTTTGCGAACCGAAGCAATGATTGCAACGATATATTTATCTCCAACTTCCTGTGGATCTGAAACATCACCAGAGCTATGCTCATATATCCAACGAACTAATTGGCGACTAGCACCCAAACCAACGATTTGATTATCATTTGCTTTGATATCATTACCCATTAATAATTGCTTAGAAATTTTAATGGCGTTTTCATCAAAAGACTTTCTATTTTTTGCAACAGCAGCAAATTGTGCAGCAGCAGTATTTGCACTACTAACGGTTTCGTTACTTGGCACGATGGCTTTTGATAAATATGCGATCTTATAAGCAGGAGCAAAATTCTTTTGTCCTAATACTTCTACATAGTGATAACCATAATCAACCTTAACAATACCTTTACTTCCTGTAGGATGATCAAAAACATAATCATTAAAAGGTATCACCATTTGTCCCTGAGGGAAGAAAGGATAAACACCAGCCTTGTCTTTGCTTCCTGGATCATCAGAGTATTTAGCACAAAGAGCGGCAAAGTCAGCACCTCCCTTAAGAGCGGCAGCGATACTATCAACTAATTTTTGACCAGTTGAATCAGCGCGTATGATTTGTCCGTTTTGGGGATTATTAGTTGCAATTAAAATATGACGAACAGTAACACTATCTGGCCAGTTTTTAGTTCCAACCATTTTAGCAAGCACATAACTAGATCCGTCTAAATAAGGGCCATATAAAGCACCAACAGATAATTTGGTCAACGAGTCTTTATTAGACTGTTGCATTTTAGCTTTACTAAAATAGCTGTCATAATAAGGAAGATCAGAACCAATTTTTGCAAGATATCCTTTAGCATCATTAGTAGCTTCGAAATCATTTTTGTATGACTTTACTTGATTAAGCACAGTCAATGAATCTGTTTGAGAAGCCGATGCATCAAAACCAACATAAGCAATAGATCTTGTTTCTTCTTCTTTTTTAAATTGATTACTATGCTTACTTATATAAGCAGAGATTTCATCATCACTAACTTTTACGGTGCTATCAGAGATAGAAGCATAAGGAGCATAGGCATATGAAATATTAGCAATTGCATTATTATCAGCGTTCTGCTTTTCAATCAACCATTTAGGAGCATATGCTGCTTGTTGAAGCATTCCCTGGTATTTATTACGCAGTGCCTGTTCGATGGTTGGGGCAATATAAACGTTGTTGATCATGTTGACCTGTTCAGCGTTTTTGCTTTTTTTAATTTGAGCAAAAGCTTGTTTTGCATCATTAACGCGGAACTCACCAGTTTTGGGATCAGTAAACTCTTGTCTTAAAGGAGAGTTTTGTCCAAATAAAATATCAGACAATTCTTTTGAAGTAACCTGTAATCCAAGTTTATCAAATTCTTGTTTTAATACTATACGCTCAACCTCTTGATTCCATAAAGAACCAATCAATTGTTCTCTTTGGGCGCCTTGAGAACCATACATCTTTTCTTGTAAGGTTAATTTTTCTTCAAAAGCAACACGCTCGATCTTTTCACCATTAACTTTACCCAATGTGGTGTTATCAGTAGATCTTCCACCGCGACGTACACCATCTTGTAGAATAAATGCAATTAAGGCAAGGGCAATGATTCCGAAAATGATCCAGGCACCTTTGTCACGAATACTTTGAATGACAGACATAATAGACGATTAAATAATTGATTTTAAGGATGGCAAAAATAGGGGAAAAAACATTAGAATAAGTTGTGGAAAAGCGATGTAAAGCATTAATTGGGGCTATTTTGCCGGTTCCGGCTTAAATAGATTGTGGTTGATTTGGCCTGCTTAAACAAAAAAAGGGATATTAAGACCTAAATTCTATCCACAAGGCCCTGTGCTAAAATTACAAAACCGGTGTAAAACCGGGCTTTTTCAATTTAAGAAAGTGGATACTGGTGGAATAACTTGATGGGATTTGGAAGAAATATGGGAAGCGTCCTTTTTTAACTCATTCTATCCGCAGTTAATTAACAGTTATTAAAAAGTGGATACTGTTTAAAATAAAATGTGAAATGTTTTATCCTTAAATGTGGAAATGGTAGGTAGAATCATATAGAATATATATTTATCATTGTGAAGTAACTGTGAATAGAAGTGGATAACAACGATATAATTAACTTTGGCTTTTGGGGATAACAAACTTATTAAGATATTAACAGCCCTAATAGTAATAGTGGGTTATATAAATAAGTATTATTAAATACTATTACGACGATTATGAACATTTCAAAAGAGAAGATTTTAGAAAAAGGTTTTGTTGATCTTGAATTAGATCCACAATTGGATTTATTTGCCGAGATTGAGCGTCTAAAGAAAAACAAGCATGCAATCATTTTGGCGCATTACTACCAGGAACCCGATATTCAGGATGTGGCAGATTATATCGGAGATAGTCTGGGTTTAGCTCAGAAAGCAGCGCAAACTGATGCGGACATGATAGTCTTTGCTGGCGTGCATTTCATGGCAGAAACAGCAAAGATTTTAAACCCAAGTAAGAAGGTTTTATTACCCGATTTAAAAGCTGGATGTTCTTTGGCAGATAGCGCTCCGGCAGATTTATTTAAATCTTTTAAAGATAAAAATCCGGATCATTTAGTAGTTTCTTATATCAACTGTTCCGCTGATATAAAAGCATTATCAGATATAATTTGTACATCAGGAAATGCAGAAGCAATCATTGCAAGTATTCCAAAAGATCAGCCAATTATTTTTGCCCCTGATAGAAATTTAGGAGCTTATTTAAATAAGATTACAGGAAGAAAAATGTTATTGTGGAATGGTGCTTGTATGGTACATGAAATTTTTAGTTTAGAGAAAATAACTAAATTAAAAATTCGCCACCCAAAGGCAAAACTAATATCACATCCAGAATGTGAAGAAGCAATTTTAAGAATTTCAGATTTTATAGGGAGTACCACACAATTATTAAAATATACACTTACCGATCCTACTCAAGAATATATTGTTGCAACTGAAACAGGGATACTTCATCAAATGCAACAGAATAACCCAAATAAGACCTTTATTCCAGCACCACCAACCAATAACTGCGCATGTAACGATTGCCCTCATATGAAGCTTAATACCCTCGAAAAACTATATTTATGTATGGAATATGAGGCACCAGAAATCACAATGGATGAAAATTTAAGGCTTGCAGCAAAAAAACCAATGGATAGAATGTTAGAAATTAGTAAGGCTGCAGGTTTAATTGGGTAAAATATAAAAAGAGTAAAAAACAACGATTTTGGTCAAAAAGTGGGCATTTTAGCCCATTTTTAGTGTAAAATGGTTTTAGTTTGACAAAAAACAAAGAAAATTAAGAAAACCTAAACTAGCTTCACAGCGTAAAAAAATGTAAGAAACTAAAGGGGTTAGTAAAATAAATACTAAAAATATTAGTTTATAATAAAAAATACCCCTACTTTTATTTTCCATTAAATTTCAATTTTAAATAACCCATTATGAGCAACGCAGAAAAACTAAAGGCATTAAAACTTACCATCGATAAGATCGACAAAGATTATGGTAAGGGAAGTGTAATGATGATGAACGAAAAAAGCCAGGAACCCATGGAAGTTATTTCTACCGGATCTATTGGATTAGATGCTGCGTTGGGAGTTGGTGGTTTGCCAAAAGGAAGAATTGTTGAAATATACGGGCCAGAATCATCTGGTAAAACAACTCTGGCAATTCATGTGATTGCAGAAGCACAGAAAAAAGGTGGCATGTGTGCAATTATTGATGCGGAACACGCATTTGATAGTTCATATGCAAGAGCATTGGGTGTGGATGTAGATAATCTATTAATTTCTCAACCGGATTATGGTGAGCAAGCATTAGAAATTGCAGATCGTTTAATTCTTTCCGGCGCAATAGATGTAGTAGTAATTGACTCAGTAGCAGCTTTGGTTCCTAAGAGTGAGCTGGAGGGTGAAATGGGTGATAGTAAAATGGGCTTACATGCAAGATTAATGAGTCAGGCCCTTAGAAAACTAACTGCTACAATTAATAAAACAAACACTATTTGCATTTTCATCAATCAATTGCGTGAAAAAATCGGTGTGATGTTTGGAAATCCAGAAACCACAACGGGTGGTAATGCATTGAAGTTTTATGCTTCTGTACGATTGGATATTAGAAGAATGACACAGATTAAAGATGGTGATACCGCAGTAGGTAACCACGTTAAAGTAAAAGTGGTAAAAAATAAAGTGGCTCCTCCTTTCCGAGCAGCAGAGTTTGATATTGTTTTCGGAGAGGGAATTAGTAAGGTGGGTGAGATAATTGACATGGGCGTTGAGTTGGGTATCGTAAACAAAAGCGGAAGCTGGTTTAGTTACGAAGCCAATAAATTGGGTCAAGGAAGGGATTCTGTAAAAACACTTTTACGCGACAATCCTGAACTTGCGAATGAAATAGAAGCAAAAATTCGAGCAAAGATTGCTGACGCAAAAGTTGTAGCAGAAGCATAAAATAGTTTTGACGGGTTAGTAAGCCGGGCCATCCTGAAAGGGATGGCTTTTTTTGTGCCTGCTTAAATAGTACAATTAATAGCTGTAATTGAATACTATAACCTGTATTTCTACGTTTAATGTGTCAGGCTCCAGGTGAAAATCCACCCGGCTGGTAAAGAATTACATAAAAATATAATAGGTAAAAAAAATGAAATCAAACTCCTACATACCTGCCCTCACAGGCGTAAGAGCTATTGCAGCATTTTTGGTTTTTTTTCATCACTTCAACCAGTTGGATTTCCCCTTTCCATTAAGAAGAACCTTGAATGAATTTCACATGGGTGTAACCATGTTTTTTTTATTGAGTGGTTTTTTAATTTGTATGCGTTATTACGATTCCTGCGAATTATCAGAAACATGGTTTAGAAAATATATAAAAAACAGAATTGCGCGCATCTACCCTATGTATTTATTATTGACCCTGGTAACATTTGGTCTCTATTTTGCTTTTGGAGGAGAAGCAAGTGTATTAAATGGATTTGGTTCGCCAATAATCCTTTTATTGTTAAACATCTTTTTTCTAAGAGGCTTCTTTGATGATTTTAAATTTACAGGTGTTGGCCAAGGATGGTCGCTCACAGTGGAAGAATCATTTTACTTTTTAGCGCCGCTGTTTTTCATGCAAATGAAAAAAAATAAAAAAGCGATAGTTTATTTACCCATTTTACTTTTATCTACTGGTTGTTTATTAGTATTAATATTTAGAAACTTTTCATTTTTTGGTTTCTTTGGAAATTTTACTTTCATGTTCCTCTATACTTTCCTAGGAAGATGCGTTGAATTTTTTGTTGGAATGGGATTGGCATTAATTGTATTAAAACAAAAAGAGGAAGATAAAAAATATCCCATATTCACATTTTTAGGAATGCTAGGAATTGCTGCAAGTATTGGTATAATGACAGGGGTGCCATTGGTTGGAATTGAATATGGATTATACCACCCGGTTGGAATTATTTCAAACAATCTGATCTTACCCATTGGAATTGCTTTTTTTTATTTTGGTATTATAAAAGAAAAATCTTTGATAAGAAATTTTCTGTCTTCTGCTACGATGCAACTACTTGGAAAAAGTTCTTATATATTTTATCTGATACATATTGGTGTGATTGCCAATTTTACAAAAATTTGGACCAGAGCGGGTGTTGATGCTTTATATAATTGGTTAGATCTTAAAGGTTTTGATTGGTTTTCAGAGCATTTAAACGATAGTGTCATTTTTATTGGAACCGTGTTTATTATTTTAAATCTTGTTTCGATTCTTTTATATAAAACAATTGAAGAGCCTGTGAATTTATATATACGAAGATCAAAACTGCTGGTTAAAAATGCTTAATCTAAGAATCATTCAGAAATGGTATAATAAATATGGTGTATGGGGATTCTTGAACAAAAGAATCGCTTTGATAAGATATGTTGGTCTATTAATTATCCTTTTGCTGTTTGGTTTTAATAATATTTTTGCTACCCTCCCCCCCGTAAAAAATTTTTCTGTTTATGACATTTCTGGTCAGGTAAATATTTCAATTAGTCCCTCAGAAAAAAATGGTGTATTTACTAAAAAAACAAAAGTTGGTTATAAATTAAATATTAAAAACGGATTATCTGAAGATCAAAAAGGAACTATCTACTACAAAATAGAAAATGAAAACGGAACTACTATTTTAGAAAAAACATTTGATATTAATGTACCGGCCAATAAAAAACTTGAAACAACCATTTCAATCCCACACAGCATAGAAGGTACTTTTAAGATTGTTTTTCAAGTAGAACTAAATAATCTAAAATCTGTTTTCAATTTCAATTTTGTGTATAGCGACAACGAAGCAAAGGCCTCTGTAGCTAGAGCTGGAATAGAAAATGCTGAAGCGGGTTCTGAAACTCCGGGATCGGATGGTGAAATAAAAACGATTTTAAAACCCAGTAATTACGACGGCACATTTGTTGGGAAAGAATCCATCGTTTATAATTTAGAATTGCGTAATAATTATCCTATATCACAGGAAGGTACATTTCGATATGCCGTCAAAGATGCAATTACAGGAACTGTAATTTCTGAAAAACAATTTGATGTAAAACTGGATAAAAAAAGCAACAAAAATTTTAAGCTAAAAATTGCTACTCCCCCACAACCCGGTATTTATAATTTAGAATTCGCTATTAATACCAGTACCTATGATGATACTACTCATTATGCGTTTGGTTATGAAGTTGCACAAATAAAAACACCCTACCACCGGCCCGATGATTTTGATGAGTTCTGGAGAAACGCCATGGATGAGTTGGCTGCTATAAATCCAGCCTATAAAATTGAAGAAGATTTAGAACAAAGCAATAAGTTGTTTAATGTATATAAAGTTGAAATGTCATCCATTGATAATATCAGAATCAATGGTATACTTACCATACCTAAAACAGCAATGGGTGGCAAGTTTCCGGTCCTAGTTGGTTTTGGTGGTTATCAGGTAATGGCTAAACCATTATTTTTTGATGAATTCATTTCTTTAACTGTGAATGTAAGGGGGGCTGATAAAAATAATATGTCGGATGTAAATCCCAATAATCAAGACATTCTAACACTAAACATAAACGATCCAGCAAAATATGTCTATCGTGGAATTTATATGGATTGCCTAAGGTTTATAGATTTCTTATATGCAAATGAAAATATGGGATTTGATTTAAACAGAATAGCTGTTTTTGGTGGAAGTCAAGGTGGATCCTTTGCATTAATAACAGCCGCACTTCTCAATAAAAAAATCAAAACATGTATTGCTGATAATCCAACTTTTTGCGACTACCATGTGAATTTATTGATGGAGCCTCAAATAAGAGAAGCTTCTTTTGTATTAGAATATATTGGAAAATATCTTCGTGCCAATGCAAACTTTTTTACCAAAGAAGAAATGTTACAAACACTAAGCTATTTTGAAATTCAGAATTTTATGCCCAAAATAAAATGCCCAGTTTTATTTGGTATTGGTTTATTAGATCCACTTGCTCCTGCGGTTACAACGATTGGTGCATACAATAAAATGAACCGGGACGTAATTAAAGCAAGTGAAATTTATATATTTCCAGAATTAGCACACGAAGTACCCGAAAGACACAATACATTTAAAAGCACCTGGTTTTTTGAAAAATTGACCAAGGGCAAAAAGTGATAACATGGTTATGAAAAAGACAATATTTTTTTTAATACTAATCTGCTTGACAAGTATGGCAAAAGCAGATTGGCCAGTTGGCAAAAAGAGGTTGATGATTACCCCATCGTTTTCTTATTTTTATACGTCTAGGGTATTTGATTCAACAGGTAGAATTAAAGCTTCAGCGAATGGAGACCAGTTTATTTCGCAAACACTCGGTCTATATGGTATTGCAGGAATGTCAAGAAGACTAGACCTGATCTTTAATATTCCGATCTCAAATATCATTGCAAAAAACATATACGTAAAAGAATCAAAAACCGGTATTGGAGATGCCATGTTTGGATTTGCATATCATACGCCTTCCAATAATTTAAAGAGCTTTTTTACCATGAAGGCTTTAGTGATTCTTCCGGTTTATAGTAATGTATCAGCACCTTATATGGGTTATGGATCAAAGGGCGCAAGAGTGGCAGCCAATTATTCTTTTAGTCCGAAAAAAAGAAGCTTTGCTGTTATTGAAGGTGCTTATGCTAGGTATTTTGATGACAAGGATGGCCCCAATCAATATTCATTAGATCTTACGTATGGAAAAGAACTTTCTAACGGGTTCTTACTTTCATTTTCTTACAACCATCTTTCTTCTGTAAGTGACAATAAATCATTTAGTACAAACCTAAATTTCAATAAAGATTTTATGGTGGGTAAGGTTTCTTGTGCTTTTGGAAAAAAAGTGAGCAGAACAATCACACCATATATTCAAACCTTTTATACCTTGTATGGTAGAAATGCTGGTCAGGGTTTTGGAGGATCAGTATTTGTGGCACTTAAAATACCATAAATAAATATCGTTCAACAGCAAAAAACGAACTAAAGCTTGATCTATTATATACTTAAACCTTTTATTCGTTTTGCTTTAGCCATTTTTTGTCCGTCTTTAAAAATGCAAGACAAGACCATTTCTGCAATGAAGGGTCCTGTTTTAATTACAGCCAACCACCCCAACTCTTTTCTTGATGCAATTATAATTGCATCAGTATTTAATAGGCCCATACATTTTTTAGCCAGAGGCGATGCCTTTCACAAACCCTGGCATAATGTACTTTTAAGAACCCTACATATGTTTCCGGTTTATCGTTTAAGAGAGGGTAAAGAATTTCTTGGATTAAATGCAGCTGCATTTGAAAATAGTAGGAAAGTTCTAAGTCAAAACGGAATTGTGCTCATTTTTATCGAAGGAATCTGTGTAAATAAACACGAGTTACAACCCTTTAAAAAAGGTGCTGCCAGGATTGCCTATACCTGCTGGAAAGAAGGAATCCCCCTCCAGGTGCTTCCTATAGGAATAGCTTATAGCTCTTTTGATAAATTGGGAAAGTCGGTTTTAATTAAAACAGGCCAACTTCTCAAGAAAAAGGACTTGATGTATTTAGAAGAAGAAGCAAAAAACTATGTGTTATTTAATCAAATTTTATTTAATCAAATTCAGGCGCTGATTAAAGTACCCGAATTTAAACCAGCATCATCAGGGTTAATAAAGTTTCTGGGAAAAATTGGAAACATAATACACCAACCTCTTTATCAAAATTTGAGAGGATTTGTCAGTAAAAAAACAAGGAACACCGTGTTTTATGATTCTGTTCTTTTTGGGTTATTATTTTTCTGTTACCCTATCTATCTTATCCTGATTGGGCTTATACTCTCCATACTACCCATCCCAATTTTCATTGTGCTTTTGATTTTATTGGCCCATCCCCTTCTAGCTTATTTTGCTACGAGCTCCAAAATTTATACAAGGAGTTAATTAACTGTTTAACTTCATAATGTTTTTAAAGCTTTAAAAATCGTTATGGCTAATACAAAAATACTAGGCAAAAGAAAGAGAATTGCATTGGTTGCTCACGACCACAAAAAAGCGGATTTAATAGAATGGGCTATCTATAACAAAACCGAATTAGCAAAGCACGAATTGTTTGCAACAGGCACCACGGGAAGATTAGTAGAAGAAGCGCTTGATAGACCGGTAAAAAAATTATTGAGTGGTCCATTGGGTGGTGATCAACAAATTGGTTCCATGATTGCGCAAGGTGAAATTGATGTGATGCTATTTTTCTGGGATCCCATGGAAGCACAACCACATGATAGTGACGTAAAAGCATTGCTTCGTTTATGCGTGGCCTGGAATATTCCAATGGCTTGCGACAGGGCAACAGCAGATTTTATTATGACTTCGCCTTTTATGCACAACGAATATGAAGCTGCACAACCCGATTATACTGGTTATTTAAACAGGCATGTGAAGGAAGATGAAAAATAGTATACAATTAAGACCCTGGCAAAAGCAAGATGCACAGGTTCTGGCAACTATTGCAAATAATAGAAAGGTCTGGAATAATGTGCGCGATCAATTGCCCAATCCTTATTCTGTTATGGATGCATTGCAATGGATGAATCATATTAAAGACCATCAACCAGAACAAAATTTTGCTATCATCTATAACGGGGTAGTTGCGGGAAATATCGGCTGTAAATTGCAGGAAGATGTGTATCGAAAATCAATAGAGATTGGTTATTTTGTAGGAGAAGAATTTTGGGGAAAGGGAATAGCAACGATAGCAATTGGTTTGTATGTGGAATACCTTATTAAAACTTTTCATCCGATTCGTATTTACGCTGAAGTTTTTGAATATAACAAGGCAAGCATGAAAGTGTTACAGAAAAATGGATTCTTCCTGGAGTCGATCAGAAGAAAAGCGGCTATTAAAAATAATGAGATAATAGATGATTATGTGTGGGTAAAATTGGTTTAAATAAAAGATCAAAAAATAAACACAATGAATAAGCAAGTAACCTCTACAAAAGAGATCGTAGAACTTCTAATTAGAATGTCTATTTTGATTCTCTTGTTTTTTTATTGTTTTGAAATTCTACTTCCTTTTATCATGCCAGTTCTTTGGGCCATGATTATAGCAGTAGCGGTTTTTCCAATACACGATTCTCTACAAAAAAAATTAGGCAAAAGAGAAAAACTATCAGCCGCTATAATCACACTTGCAATCCTTTCTTTTATTTTTATACCGACAGGTTTTTTTATAAGCTCAATTTCTCAAACCATTATTGATTTTAAAAACCAGGCAGAAGCGGGTGCGATTCATTTAGACCAACCCAATCCGATTATTCAAACCTGGCCCATTATTGGAAAACCACTATATGATTTTTTACAAAATGCATCAGGAAGCTTAACAACTGTTTTTCAAAAATATCAACCAGAAATTCTAACAGCAGCAAAGACTGTGATGTTAGGTATTGTAGGCTCAGGTCTAACTTTTTTTCAGGTCATATTTTCCATCATCATATCCGGAGTATTATTATCCACGAAAGGAACTGTAGAAGCTACCCACAAAATTTTCGAAAGAATTGCTGGTAAAAAAGGACCAGAATTTGTTACCCTTACTGCAAATACTATACGCAGTGTAGTGAAAGGGGTTTTGGGTGTGGCGGTTATACAAGCACTTTTAGCCGGTGCAGGATTTTTTTTAGCGTCTGTTCCACATGCAGGAATTTGGGGATTAGTGGCGTTGATTTTATCTATTATTCAAGTTGGTCCAGGATTGGTAATTATTCCTGTTATTATCTATTTGTTTACAACAGGTAATTCTTTGTTCGCAGGACTTTGGACAGCTTATTTTGTAGTTGTAATGTTTTCTGACAACATTTTAAAACCTTTATTGTTAGGGAAAGGTGCTCAAGTGCCCATGCTTGTTATATTCTTAGGAGTTCTCGGTGGATTTTTCTTATCGGGATTCATTGGATTATTTACAGGAGCAATCATGTTATCTATTGGTTACAAATTATTTCTAGTTTGGATGCACGACCAAATTGAAGAAGAATAAAAAATCTAGGATTTATGAAAAAAATTATGATTGTGTTTGCGGTGTTCACTTTTATAGGTGTTACCGCACAAGATTCTATTCGCGTATCTGATTTAAAATCGGCCGCCAAATTAATAGATCTTACTTATTCTCAAAAAGAACTTGACACCATGTATGCTGGTGTAATGGAAAATTTTGAGAACTATCGGATGATGCACAAAGAACATTTAGACAATAGTGTTCCGATGAGTCTTTGGCAAAACCCCGTTTTACCGGGGATGCATTTTAATACAAAGCAACAACCTATAGATTGGAATATACCCACCAACATTAATCTGCCGAAAAATAAAAGCGATTTAGCGTATTATTCGGTTTTAGAATTAGCATCGCTTATTAAGAACAAAAAAATAAGTTCCGTTGCACTTACACAATTTTTTATAGAACGTTTAAAAAAATTTAGCGACACTTTGCAGTGTGTAATAAGTTATACCGATGCAATTGCGATGGAACAAGCTAAACAAGCAGACGCAGAAATTGCAAAAGGAAAATATAGAGGACCCCTTCATGGAATTCCTTATGGATTGAAAGACCTTTTTGCGGTTAAAGGAACCAAAACTACCTGGGGCGCTGCACCCTATAAAGATCAGGTAATTGAGACAGATGCATACGTTTATACCCGATTAAAAGATGCAGGTGCAGTACTCATCGCAAAATTTACCCTGGGTGCTTTGGCAATGGGTGATTATTGGTATGGAGGTCGCACCAAAAATCCTTGGAATTTAACAAAAGGATCTTCGGGGTCTTCAGCCGGATCTGCATCTGCAACTGTTGCAGGATTAGTGCCATTTGCAATTGGTACAGAAACATGGGGGTCTATCACTTCACCTTCTGGAACATGCGGTGCTACAGGTCTTAGACCTACGTTTGGAAGTATTAGTCGCTCAGGAGCCATGACTCTAAGTTGGAGTTTAGATAAGGCTGGTCCTATTTGTAGAAGTGCAGAAGACGCTGCCATTGTTTTTAGCCAGATTCATGGAACCGATGGAAAGGATCAGAGCGCAGTGAATATGCCATTTAATTATCAGCCAACAAATGGTTTGAAGGGAAAGAAAATTGCGTATGCTAAAAACTATTTTGATCAGCTAAAGGATACCAGCTTAACGGAGTGGAAAGTGCTGGAAGTGTATCGAAAACTTGGCGTTGAATTGATTCCAGTAAATTTTCCAGATAGTGGTGTATACAATTTCAATATCATGGATGTGGTAATTAGTGCTGAATGCGCAGCAGCATTCGATGAGTTTACCAGAAACGGTGTAGATGATCAAATGACCCGTCAGGGAAAATATGATTGGCCGAATAGTTTTAGGGTTTCGAGATTAATGTCTGCAGTAGAATATGTGAATGCGAATCGACATCGTTATTTATTAATGCAAAAGGTAAACGAGTTAATGCAACAATATGATGCAGTGATTTGCCCCAATTTTGGAGGCAATCAATCAGCGATTACTAATTTAACCGGTCACCCCGTTATTGTTTTCCCTACAGGGTTCAATAAGTTGCAATTGCCAACCAGTATCACATTAGTGGGAAAACTATATGATGAGGCAACTATTATTTCCATAGCTAAAGCGTATCAATCTGCCACAAATTGGAATAAATTGCATCCTACTATGTTTAAATAGATCGTCCATTTTTTAATTTATCAAGCTATCATGAAGAAAAACATTCAAACCATTTTTTGCATCATTGGTGCTAGCCTTATTAGTGTTGCCGCAATGAGTCAAAAATCAATCACAGGTTTTACTGAAACCGGTGCAGCAAAACAAAAGCTAACCGAGCAAAAATTTGATGCAGTATTAAGCGCAGAAAAAATTGGTGCAACGATTAAAGATCTTTCTGGAAAACCACACCATTTAGGTTCAGTAGGTGGTAAAGCGGTTGCAGAAAATATCTTAGCTCGTTTTAAATCCTATGGTTGGGATGCTTCTATAGAAACTTATCAAGTATTATTTCCCACACCTAAGACCAGGTCTTTAGAAATGGTATCTCCTGGTAGTTTTAAAGCTTTATTAAAAGAGCCAGCGCTGAAAGAAGATGCTACTTCTAATCAGGAAGATCAGCTACCAACTTATAATTGTTGGAGTGCGGATGGAGATGTAACGGCAGAAGCAGTGTTTGTGAATTATGGTGTTCCGGCTGATTATGAAGTATTAGAGAAATTGGGAATAGATGTAAAAGGAAAGATTGTGATTGCTAAATACGGACATAGCTGGAGAGGCATTAAACCAAAAGTTGCACAAGAACATGGCGCTGTTGGTTGTATCATTTATTCCGATCCGAATGATGATGGATATGGTGCTGGAGAAGTTTATCCAAAAGGACCATTTAAAAATGAATATGGTGTACAGCGCGGATCGATTATGGATATGGTGATTTATCCTGGAGATCCACTAACTCCGGGTGTTGGCGCAACAGAAACTGCAAAAAGATTAGACAGACTCGAAGCTACCAATCTTTTAAAAATTCCAGTATTGCCTATCAGTTATCATGATGCAAAACCATTATTAGAATCATTAGATGGTTTAGTTGCTCCTGAATCTTGGAGAGGCGGATTGCCATTTACATATCATATTGGACCAGGTAAAACAAAGATCCATTTGAAAGTGGATTTTGATTGGAAAATTCGTCCTGCTTATGATGTGATTGCAAAGATGAAGGGCGCTGAATTCCCAGATCAGTGGGTAATACGCGGTAATCACCACGATGCTTGGGTAAATGGTGCCAACGATCCAATAAGTGGTATGGCGGCATTATTAGAAGAAGCAAGATCAATTGGTGAATTAGTAAAAACCGGATGGAAACCAAAAAGAACCTTAGTGTATTGTGCCTGGGATGGTGAAGAGCCAGGATTGATTGGATCAACAGAATGGGTGGAAGATCATGCGGCAGAGTTACAAGAGAAAGCAGTGGTATATATTAACTCTGATGGAAATGCACGTGGATTTTTAGGAGCAGAAGGCTCACATGCTTTAGAACAAATGGTTTATGAAGTTTCAAAGGATGTAACAGACCCTCAAACCGGTGTTACTGTTTATGAAAGAAAAAGAGCAGCCGACCTTGTTGGAGCTTCAACCACAAAAGCAAAACAGGAAATCTTGAATGAAAAGGAATATCATATCGAAGCCATGGGCTCGGGATCTGATTATTCTTCATTTATACAACACCTGGGTTTACCAGCTTTGAATTTAGGTTTTGGAGGTGAAGATGCTGGTGGAGAATACCATTCTATTTATGATAGTTATGATCACTATAGCAAGTTCAAAGACCCTGGTTTTGTATATGGGGTTGTGCTGGCTAAAACTGCTGGTCGCGCTGCACTTCGAATGGCGGATGCAGATGTGTTGCCTTTTGATTTTTCGCGTTTACAAAAAACAATTGCAGGATATGTAAAAGAATTATCTGGATCTGTGGATCAATTGCGCGAAACAACTAAAGTAGAAAATGAATTGATTAAATCGAATGCCTATCAATTAGCACAAGATCCAACCAAACCAGAAAAATTACCTGTTGCAAAAGCTGCAGTTCCATATTTAGATTTTCACGCTATTCAAAATGCATTAGATGATTTGGATAGAGCTGGAAAAAATTTGAATGATTGGTTGAGTAAGCAAGATTATAAAGTAAGCCCAAAAACAAATCAATCATTATATCGCGCTGAACAACAATTATTATCTGCACAAGGTTTACCAAGAAGAGGTTGGTTTAAACACACGATTTATGCGCCAGGATTTTATACAGGCTATGGTGTAAAGACTATGCCTGGAATTCGCGAAGCCATTGAACAAAAAAATTGGGTAGAAGCACAGGAACAAATGAATATCGATGCTGCTACCATTGCATCATTAGCTAAATATTTACAAGCGATTACGCTATAAAATTTGAATCTTGAAAAGAATTGTTTCGATACTAATTGTTATTTTTTTATGTAGTTGTGCTACTTCACATAATGCAAGTACAAATAAAAATCAGATAGGGTCTTTGAAGTTGATGAATGTGTATGAAATTCCATACAATCATTATTTCAAAGGCACGGCAATTGGAGGACTATCTGGTATCGATTATGATTCTGAGAAGGATATTTATTATTTGATCAGTGATGATCGTTCGGCGATTAATCCTGCCAGATTTTATACCGCAAAAATTTTATTAAACACAAAAGGAATTGATACTGTACAATGGATTGCAACATACCCTATGTTGCAATCCAACGGTACAACTTATCCTAATTCAAAACAAGACCCTGCTCATACTCCTGACCCGGAAGCCATCAGATATAATGCCAGAACAAAAGAGTTGTTATGGACCAGCGAAGGCGAAAGAATTGTTCGGGGAAATTCGGTAGTGCTGGAAAACCCAGCTATCACGCGCATTTCAATGGAAGGAAAATATATTGATACTTTTCCGCTGCCCGCTAATTTGATCATGCATGCAACTGAAAAAGGACCAAGACAAAATGGAGTTTTGGAAGGATTAACCTTTGATAAAAATTTCGAGACACTCTATGTAAATGTAGAAGAACCATTGTATGAAGATGGTCCAAGAGCGGATGTTACACCAAACAATGCATGGATCAGAATTTATCAATATGATGTAGCAAGTAAAAAAAATACGGCACAATATGCGTATCATTTAGAACCCATTGCTTATCCTGCAACCCCTGCAGATGCTTTTAAAATAAATGGAGTTCCTGATATTTATGCTATTGGAAATAATCAATTGATGGTATTAGAAAGATCATTTTCTTCAGGACGATTGCCATGTACTTTAAAAGTTTATTTAGCAGATCTAAATGGTGCAGAAGATATTAAAGAGAATAGTGCGCTTCAAATCAATCCGGTTTCAAATCCCATTAAGAAGAAGTTGTTGTTGAATATGGATGACTTAAAAATCTATACAGATAATATTGAAGGAGTTACATTTGGTCCGACGCTTCCAAATGGTCATCGCTCGCTCATATTTGTATCGGACAATAATTTTGCATCCTTTCAAAAAACACAATTACTATTATTTGAAATTCTACCTTAGAACTATGCGTGGTATTATTTTTTTAATGTCATTCTTTTTATTAATGAGTTGCAAGCCCAAAACTCATTATGAGAATCCACATATTGCGATACAAACAAAATATGGTGATATAGAAATCGAGCTCTTACCAAAACAAGCACCGAAAACTGTAGCCGCATTTTTGAGTTATGTTGATTCCGGTTTTTATTTCAATAGTAGTTTTTACAGGGCATTGAATATGGAGAATCAACCCTCCAATGCACCAAAAACAGAATTAATCCAGGGAGGGATCTGGAAAACTAATTACAAAAAAGCTTCCACCATTAAAGGAATAGATCACGAAAGTACAGAGCTGACTAAGATCAAACATACAGAAGGAGTAATCTCTTTAGCCAGAGCAAAACCCGGAACTGCAGGAACAGAATTTTTTATCGTCATCGGCAATCAGCCTGGGTTGGATTATGGCGGTGAAAACTGCGAAGACCGTCAGGGTTATGCCGCTTTTGGCAGGGTTGTAAAAGGATTGAACCTTGTATTTAAAATCTCGGGCCAGAAGCTAAATGGCCAATATATATCCCCACAAGTAGATATTTTCAACATTGTAAGACTTTGATAATCAATCAGCTTAACAAAGCATTCGGTTTTCTTTAGGTTCATCTTAAGAGTCTTTGGCACGAGCCTTGGACTAAGTATAGCGTATTAGTTACTATACTTAAAATTGATTGTTATGAAAAAGATGAAGATGTTTTTAGGTATTGTTACCCTGCTTGTAATATTAGTAAGCTGTGGTACAACTGCCATGGTACAAAAAGACAATAATGTAGACATAAGAAAATACAGGACCTATGCCTGGGTGGATGCGAGTACCAGAGATACTAATAACCATAGTTCAAAAACAAACGACCTGGTG
>SESB01001142.1_pt1 | contig 17829 bp, 16 predicted proteins | sample 3171441 | NCBI WGS metagenome assembly SESB01 (sample SAMN06051867, study PRJNA518727) | freshwater metagenome | biome: subpolar coniferous forest; feature: holomictic lake; material: water; isolation source: holomictic Lake 227, 6 m depth | place: Canada: near Kenora, Ontario | collected... | reverse complement strand
TGGGTGGCCTTCTCGGTGCCGGGCGTCCTCATGCTCTTCGCGCTCGCCATCTTCTGGCGCGGGCGCCGGCTCTACGTGAACGTGCCGCCCACCGGCCCCAACCCGAACGGCTTCTTCCGGGTGGTGGGGCTGGCGCTCCAGAAGCTCGGGACGAGCCGGCCCGGCGAGCACTGGCTCGACACCGCGCGCGCCCAGTTCCCGGCCGAGGCGGTGGAGGGGGCCAAGGCGGTCTTCCGGATCGTCGGGGTCTTCGCCCCCATCGCCGCCTTCTGGTCCCTCTTCTTCCAGTACGGTTCGTCCTGGGTGCTGCAGGCGGAACGGATGAACCGGGAGGTTCTCGGCTACACCGTGAAGGCCTCGCAGATGGGCTCCTTGAACGCCATCTTCGTGCTCACCACCATCCCGATCTTCTCGGGGCTCGTCTACCCGGCGCTGCAGCGGCGCGGCGTGCGCACGCTGGCGCTCCAGAAGATGCAGATCGGGATGTTCGTCACCGTGCTCTCCTTCCTCTGGGTGATGGGGGTGCAGGTGGCCCTCGACGCCGGACTCGCTCCCCATGTCCTCTGGCAGGTGCCGGCCTACCTCTTCCTCTCCATCGGCGAGGTGCTCGTCTCGGTGACGGCGCTCGAGTTCGCCTACACCCAGGCGCCGCCCGCGATGAAGAGCGTCATCATGAGCCTCTGGTACGTGACCATCGCGGCCGGGAGCCTCCTCACCGCCGCGGTGGCCAAGCTGAACCGCTTCAAGGGGATCTGGTACTTCGCCTTCTTCGCCACCCTCATGCTCGGGGGCGCGCTGGCCTTCTCCTGGGTGGCGCGCCGGTACCGCCCCACGGTCGTCCCGCTGGCGCCCGGCCCCGCGCCGGAGGGGGCACCGTGAGCGCCCCGGCCGCGACGGCAGGCGTGAAGGAGCGCTTCCCGCCGCAGATCTCCTACATCATGGCCAGCGAGGGGGCGGAGCGCTTCTCGTTCTACGGGATGCGCAACATCCTCGTCATCTACATGGTGCAGTACCTTCTGGTCTCGGCCGCGGACTCGAAGGCCAGCTACCACTATTTCGTGATGGCGAACTACCTCATGCCGCTCGTCGGCGGGTGGCTCGCCGACCGGTTCCTGGGGCGCTACAAGGTCATCCTCTTCCTGTCGTTCGGATACGTGGTCGGGAACCTGGTGATCGCCGCCGTGCCCACCAGGATGGGGCTTCTCGCCGGTTGCGCCCTCATCGCCATCGGGGCGGGCGGCATCAAGCCCTGCGTCTCGGCCTTCGTGGGGGACCAGTTCCGCCCGGACCAGAAGGGGCTCCTGCAGAAGGTCTACGGCCTCTTCTACTGGATGGTGAACCTGGGCAGCGCCACCGCCTCGCTCCTCATCCCGTTCATGCTCAAGCGGTACGGCCCCGCGGTGGCGTTCGGCATCCCGGCCGTGCTCATGGTGCTGGCGCTCGTCCTCTTCGTGGCCGGCCGCCGCAAGTACGTGTACGTGCCCCCCACCGGACCGAACGCGCACTCCTTCGTGAAGGTGGTGGCCTCCGCGATCCGCCGGCGCCGGGAGCGAACGGGCGGCGACGACTGGCTCGCGCCGGCCATCGCCGATCACCCGGCGGAGGCCGTGGACGGCGCCCGTGCCGTGGTGCGGGTCTCGGCCGTCTTCGCGATGGTGGCCGGCTTCTGGGCGCTCTTCGACCAGAAGGGCGCCTCCTTCATCCTCCAGGCCAAGCAGATGAACCTGGACGTGGCGAGCTTCGACTTCCTGGGCATGAAGCTGGGCGGCTTCCGGCTCGCCGAATCCCAGATGAACGCCGTGAACCCGTTCCTGGTGCTCCTGATCGTCCCGCTCTTCCAGGGGGTGGTCTACCCGGGCCTCGTGCGGATGGGGATGAAGGTCACGGCCCTGGGGCGGATGAGCGTGGGGATGTTCCTCACCATGTTCTCGTTCGTCGTCATGGCCGGCATCCAGGCCGTCATCGACGGCGGGGCGCGGCCGCACGTCTTCTGGCAGGTCGTCCCCATCCTGATATTAACTGTGGGTGAAGTGATGATCTCGGTGACCGGGCTCGAGTTCGCCTTCACCCAGGCGCCCAGGACGATGAAGAGCACGGTGATGAGCTTCTGGCTGCTCACCTCGGCCATCGGGAACTTCGTGGCCGCGGTGGTCTCCCAGTGGAACCGGTTCCACGGCGCGGCCTACTTCCTCTTCTTCGCGGGGCTCATGCTCCTGTGCGCGGTGGGATTCGTGCTGCTCGCGAGACGGTACCGGCCGGTGGCGTCGGTCGTGGGGGGGTAGGGGCGGTCACACGCTGGGGAAGATGGGCTTCGCGCCGGCATCGTCCGGGTCGAGGATGGCTCGGCGATGGACGTGGCGGCGCACGTTGACGCCGCGGAGTGGGCGATGGACGGGGGAGACCTCGCGGCATGAGCCCGATGCTCCGCTCGATCGTCGCTGGCCGATGCCGACGGGCCGTTCGTGGAGCGGCATGTCTTGCACCGGGCCCGGGCGGGAGCGCTGCGCGAGGACCCGGCCACGAACCGAGGCGAGGGGCGACTCCGGGTTTCACTGGTCGTGACAGGCCAGAAGGGTCCGCGCGGCGGACATCGGCCATTTGGGGCGTGTCCACTCGGAGTGCACCGAAAGTACTTGACGTACTCCGGGGCGGATTCCGTTCCGGCGATGCGGTCCCTGCGGAATGGGCCTTTCCGCTGCGCCAGCGCCCCGTGCGCGTGCGTCGATGGCCTCCGGCGAGGGTCGAGAGGTTTGCGGGCGAAATCGCCCCAGCGGCCGTCCCTGCTCGTTTCCGGAGGCCCCGAAATCGCGTGAGAGAGTGGATGTCATGAACGACACCGCACTCCAGGAAGCCCGTGACTTCTCCGGACGACTCGCCGGTCTGCTCCGGCGCGAGCACTCCGCCCTCGTCGACTTCCTCCACCGCGAGCTCCGTCTCTCCCGCGGTGCCGCCCACTACCGGAAGGTGGCGGCTCGCCTGGTCCGCCGATTCTTCTGCCTCTCCAGCATGGAAGCACGGGCCCTCGCCGCCGAGCTCGACCCGGAGGTGCTGCGGCAGAGGACGGTGGTGAGGGTGTTCGCCCCGGGTCACACGAGTTCAGATGAACCGGGCCACGTGATTTCAGGGGGTTGCGCGGTTCACACGAATGAACTCGAGCTCCGGATGCCCTCCACGGCGGTAGCTGCAGCGCCCCGGCCGACCGCCGTCGAACCCATGACCGCCACGGCCTCGCGAATCCACCTCACCGTCCCTCGCGAGTTCGTCACGCTCCTTCGCAAGGCGAAGGCCGGCGAGGCCCACACCCGGCCTCACGCCACCGACGCCGATGTCCTGGTGGAAGGGCTGAAGCTGCTCCTCGAGAAGCAGTCGAGGAGAAAGGCCGGCATCCCGGCCAGGGTGAAGCGCGAGGTGATGAATCGGGACGGCGCCCGCTGCCAGTGGCCCCTCCACGACGGAAGCCTCTGCGGCGCCACGACCCACCTCGAGATCGACCACGTCCACCCGCGCGCCAGGCCTACGGCGACGCCCACATGGACCTCTTCGCGCCGCGGAACCCCGTCGCCGGGGAGGAGGTCGCCGCCTACGTGGTAACTTCCCCTCCATGCTCTGGAAGGAGACCGCCGCCGTCCGGGCCCTCGGGCTCCGCATCCCGCTCCTCCTCTTCGTCGCGCCCCGCGTCCTCGAGCTCGACGACGAGGGGGCCGCAGTCCTCGTGCCGCTCAACTGGCGCACCCGGAACCACGTCGGATCGATGTACGTGGGAACCATGGCCGCCGCGGCCGACCTGGCCTCCGGGATGAACGCCTTCTCCCTCATCCGCTCCCGCTACCGGCGGGTGGTGCCGGTCTTCAAGTACGCCAACATGGAGTTCCTGAAGCGGGCCGACGGCGACACCGTCTTCCGCACACGGGACGGGCGGAAGATCGCGGCCGCCCTGGACGAGGCGGTGCGCGACGGGAAGCGCGTCACCCTGCCCGTGGAGGTGGTGGCGACCGTCCCGACCCGCTACGGCGACGAACCGGTAGCCCGCTTCACGATGGGACTCTCCGTGAAACAGAGGGCCTCCCCGTGAACCTCTCCGACCTCATCGGACGCCCCGTCCCCTTCGCCGACTACCTCGGCATCCGCATCGTCGAGATCCAGCCCGGGCTGGCGCGCCTCGACCTCCCGGTGCGCCCGGAGCTCGAGAACAGCCACGGCGCCGTCCACGGCGGGGTGGTGAGCGCGCTCGCCGACGTGGCGCTCGCGGTGGCGGCCATCGCCCAGGACGGCCACTGCCACGGGGCCTTCACCATCGACCTGTCGGTGAGCTTCATCGGCCCGGGGAAGGGGACGCTCGTCGCCGAGGGGCGCTGCCTCCGGGCCGGGAAGTCGCTCGCCTTCTCGGAGGGCGAGGTGAGGGACGCGCACGGGAACCTGGTGGCGAAGGCCATCGGTTCCTTCAAGTTCAAGCGCTGACGAGCCGTCCCCCCACGAGCTCCGGCACCACGGAGAGGTGGTCCTTACGGGCCGCCCACTCCACCTCCCGCTCCAGGCCGTACTCCCGCATCATGCGCCCGAGGCGGCCGGCCGACAGGCAGGCGAGCGCGTCGGTCTTCTCGTGGAGCAGGCGCGCCGCCAGCGCGGCGTCGGAGAGCTCCCAGTCCGGCCGGAGCCGCGCCAGGTGCGAGACCAGGTGGCCCGCGCCGTAGAAGTCCTCGAGGTTCATCCGGTCCGACGAGCCGGAGCAGACGAGCAATACCGTCTTCCCCTGGCCGATCGCCGCCACCCGCTCGGCCACGGCGGCCCCGTTCGCGAGGGCCGCGGCGTAGACCCGATCCGCCCCGGTGGAGCGGTGCAGCGCCACCGTACCGTTCGTGGTGGCGTAGAGGAGCGCCTTCCCCGCGAGCGGAAGGCGCAGGAGCTCCATCGGTGTGGGGTGGGCGAAGCCGGGGAGGGTCACCGCCCCGTACTCGCCGGCGAGCAGGTACGATCCCGCGGGGCGCCGGGCGGCCTCGGCGAGGGCCGCGTCCCCGTCCGGCGCCGGAACCACCTCGGTGGCGCCGTGGGCCAGCGCCGCGGCGATGCTGGTGGTGGCGAAGAGGACGTCGAGGACCACCACCACCTTCCCGCGAAGGCGCTGCCCGTCGAGGTCCCTCTTCTGGACGAGGACGTGGACCTTCATCCGAGCCCGTGGATGCGTCCGCGGTCGAGCGCGCGGGCGGCCTGCGCGCCGAGCAGGTGCACCGTCTGGATGAGCCGCTCGAAGCGGGGGTCGCGGGTGTGGCCGTCCTTCCAGCGCCGGTAGATCTGCTGCACGATGACCGCCAGCTTGAAGAGGGCGAAGACGTAGTGGAAGAGCACGTCGTCCACCGACCGCCCCGACCGCAGCGCGTAGCGCTCCACCACCTCCCGCCGCGACAGGCTGCCGGGCAGGTGGGTGGGGCCGAAGGCCGAGGCCCGCAGCGGGGCCGGGTCGTCGGGGTCGGTCCAGTAGCCGAGCGCCGTGCCCAGGTCCATGAGCGGATCGCCCACGGTGGCCATCTCCCAGTCGAGCACCGCCACCACGCGGGACGGGTCACCCGGGTCGAGAACCACGTTGTCGTACTTGTAGTCGTTGTGGACGAGGGCCGCCCCGCTCGAGGCGGGCATGTGGGCCGCGGCCCATGCGGCGGCCGCCTCGATCTGCGGGACCTCGTCGGTCCGGGCCGCGAAGTAGCGCTCCGTCCACCCCTTCACCTGCCGCTCCACGTACCCGGCCGGCCGCCCCAGGCCGGCCAGCGCGTTCCCGGTCACCGGCACCGAGTGGAGGTCGGCCAGGTTGTCCACGAGCGCGCCGGAGGTGGCGCGGAGCAGCTCCGGCGTGATCGGGAGCCCGGAGCCCGATCCGTCCCCGCGCAGGATGATCCCCTGCACCCGCTCCATGAGGTAGAAGCGCGCCCCCAGCGCCGTCTCGTCGTCGCAGAAGGCGAGCGGCCGCGGCGCCCGCGGGTAGAGACCGCGGAGCGCCGAGAGCAGGTTCCACTCCCGGTCCATGTCATGGGCGCTCTTCACCTTCGCGCCGAAGGGAGCGCGGCGCAGCACCGCCTCGTGGCCGTCGATGCGGACCAGGTAGGTGAGGTTGGAGTGCCCCTTGCGGAACTGGAGGACCGTGACCGGTCCCGACGCGCCCGGGAAGGCCCGGAGCATCCAGGGGCGCACCTTCTCCGGGTCGAAGCGCTCCTCGTCCCGGACCTCGTCGGCCTCGTCCAGCTTCTGCCGGCAGCGCTCGCTCACCGATCGCCCCGCCCCTTCGCGTAGCCGGCCAGGATCCGCTTCGCGACCGACGCGATGTGCACCTCGTCGGCGCCGTCGTAGATGCGCCCGGCCCGCTCGTGGGCGAACCAGAAGGCGAGCGGCGTGTCGTCGGTCATGCCGAGCGCCCCGAGCGCCTGGATGGCCCGGTCGAGCACCCGCTGCAGCGTGCGGGCCACCGTGAACTTGATGATGGAGATCTCCTGTCGAGCGGCCGGAGCACCCTCCCGCTCGATCTTCCAGGCGGCCTGGAGCACGAGCAGCCGGGCCGCGTCGATCTCGGCGCGGCTCTCGGCCACCCACTGCTGCACCATCTGGCGCGATCCCAGGAAGTCGCCGGGGGCGAGCTGCCGGGTGGCGGCGTGGGTGCAGAGGATGTCGAAGGCCCGCTCGCAGATCCCGATCCAGCGCATGCAGTGGTGGATCCGCCCCGGTCCGAGCCGGTGCTGGGCGAGCACGAAGCCGCCCCCCTCCGGACCGAGCAGGTTCTCGAGCGGCACCCGCGCGCCGTGGTACATGACCTCGCCGTGGCTCTGCCAGTCGGAGCCGCGGTGCCCCATCACCGAGATGTTCCCCACCAGCTCGAATCCCGGCGTCTCGGTGGGGACGAGGATCATGCTGGCGCGCCGGTGCGGTTCCTTCTCCTCGGGGTTGGTCACCGCCATGCAGACCGCGAAGGCGGCGCCGTCGGCCGAGGAGGCGAACCACTTGTGGCCGCGGATGACCCACTCGCCCCCGTCCTTCACGGCGGTGGTGCCCATCCAGACCGGGTTCGAGCCGGCGAACTCCGGCTCGGTCATGGTGAAGCAGCTCCGGATCTCGCCGCGGGCGAGCGGCTCGAGCCAGCGCGACTTCTGCTCCCCGGTGCCGAACTCGAGGATGAGCTCCATGTTGCCGATGTCGGGCGCCTGGACGTTGAAGCAGTAGTGGCCGAGCGGGCTCTTCCCCAGCTCCTCGGAGAGGTGGGCGAACTCGGTGAGGGGGAGGTGGGCCCCGCCGTACTCCGGCGGCATGTGGGCGGCGAAGAGGCCGGTCTCCCGGGCCCTCTGCCGGACCTGGCGCAGCTCGGGGAGGATGGCGGAGAAACCCCCGTGCCGGAACCGCTGCTCGAGCGGGAGGATCTCCTTGCGCACGAACTCCCGCAGGAGCCCTCGCATGCTTCGCACCCGATCCGGGATCGAGAAGTCCATGGAATCTCCTTTCAGAACAGCACTGCGCCGCCGTCCACGACCAGGCACTGCCCGGTGACGTGCCGGGACGCCTCCGAGGCGAGGTAGGCCACCGCCCCCTTCAGATCCTCGTCCCCCCCCAGACGGCCGAGCGGCGTCATCGCGATCACCATGTCCCCGATGGCCGAGAGCAGCCCGTGGGTCATCTTCGAAGGGAAGAATCCCGGGCAGATGCAGTTCACGTTGATGCCGTGGCGCCCCCACTCGGCCGCCAGCGCCCGGGTCAGGTTCACCACCGCGCCCTTGCTCGTGTTGTAGGCGATGGTCTGCATCCCGGGCGGGTTGCCGGCGAGCCCCGCCACGGAGGCGATGTTCACGATCTTCCCGGAGCCGCGCGGGATCATGAAGCGACGCCCCACCTCCTGGGAGAGGAAGAAGGTGGCGTCCAGGTTGAGCCGCATCACCTTGTCCCAGGCCTCGGCCGGGTGGTCCTCGGCGGCAGCGCCCCAGGTGGTTCCGGCGTTGTTCACCAGGATGTCGATGGTGCCGAAGCGGGCCGCCACCGCGTCCACCGTGGGGGCGATGCTCTCCCGCCGCCCCAGGTCCACCGGGACCGCCGCGGCCTCCACCCCCTGGGCCGCCAGCTTCCTCTCGGCGACCTCCAGCTCGGCCGCCTTGCGCGCGGTGATGGCCACCTTGGCGCCCATCTCGCCGAGCGCCTCCGCCATCTGGAAGCCCAGGCCGCGGGAGCCGCCGGTGACGAGGGCCACCTTCCCCGTCAGGTCGAGCAGATTCTTGAGACTCATCCGGGGCGTCTCCTCCGGGCTTCACCCGGGTTCGGGAAGGGCTATTCTCTCCGGCGCGGTGCGACGGATCCTGGCACCCCGGCCTCGCCACCGTCAACGGAGACGATCATGGACCTCACCTTCAGCCCCGAGGAACAGGCCTTCCGCGACGAGGTGCGGGCCTTCCTCACGACGAGCCTGCCCCCCGCCATGCGCCACCGGGTGCTGGAGGGGCTGCTCGTCCCCGCGGCGGACACCATCGCCTGGCAGCGCATCCTGCACCGGAAGGGCTGGGGCGGGCCAAACTGGCCGGTCGAGTTCGGGGGCACGGGCTGGGATCCGGTGCGCCAGTTCATCTTCGAGGAGGAGTGCGCCGCGGCCGGCACGCCCCGCCTGCTCCCCTTCGGCCTCAAGATGGTGGGGCCGGTGATCCAGGCCTTCGGAAACGCCGCCCAGAAGGCGCGCTTCCTGCCGCGCATCCTCTCCGCCGAGGACTGGTGGTGCCAGGGCTACTCCGAGCCCGGCTCGGGCTCCGACCTCGCCTCCCTGCGCACCGAGGCGGTCCGGGAGGGGGACCACTACGTCGTGAACGGGCAGAAGACCTGGATCACGCTGGCCCAGCACGCCGACTGGATCTTCTGCCTCGTCCGCACCGACAAGGCCGCCAAGGCCCAGGCCGGCATCTCCTTCCTCCTCGTCGACATGCATTCACCCGGAGTGACAGTGCGCCCCATCGTCATGCTGGACGGCGGCGTGGAGGTGAACGAGGTCTGGTTCGAGGACGTGAAGGTCCCGGTGGAGAACCGGGTCGGAGAGGAGAACAAGGGCTGGACCTACGCCAAGTTCCTCCTCGGACACGAGCGGGCCAACATCGCCGGCATCGGCGGGTCCAAGCGGGAGCTGGCGCGCCTCACCCGCATCGCATCCCTGGAGCGGAAGAACGGCCGGCCGCTCTCCGAGGATCCGCTCTTCGCCGCGCGGCTCGCCCAGGTGGAGATCGACCTGATCGCGCTGGAGATCACCAACCTCCGCGTGCTCTCCGCCGAGGCGGAGAAGCGCACCCCCGGCCCGGAGGCCTCGCTGCTCAAGATCAAGGGGACCGAGATCCAGCAGGCCCTCACCGAGCTCATGGTCCAGGCGGTGGGGCCGTACGCGCTCCCCTTCCGGATCGGGGCGCTCGAGGACGGGTTCCAGGGGCCGCCGGTGGGGCCGGACTACGCCGCCCCGCTCGCCGCCACCTACTGCAACATGCGGAAGGCCTCCATCTACGGCGGCTCGAACGAGATCCAGAAGAACATCATCACCCAGATGATCCTGGCCCTGTAGGAGCGCGCCATGCACTTCGACCTCACCGACGAGCAGCGCGCTCTCTCCGACATGGTGGCGCGCTTCCTGGCGCAGGAGTACGCCTTCGAGGCCCGCAAGAAGATCCTCCGCTCGGCCGAGGGCTGGAGCCGCGACACCTGGGCGAAGATGGCCGAGATGGGGCTCCTCGGGCTTCAAGTTCCGGAGGAGCAGGGGGGCATGGCCCCGGCGGTCGTGGAGACCCTGCTCACGATGGGGGCGCTCGGAAAGGCGCTCGTCGTGGAGCCCTACCTCTCCTCGGCGGTGATGGGCACCGCGCTTCTCCGCCACCTGGCGAGCGACGTTCAGAAGCGGGAATGGCTCCCGGCCATGGCCGCCGGCGAGCTCATCGCCGTGCCGGCCCACGGCGAGGCCGGCGCGCGCCACGAGCTCTCCCGGGTCTCCACCTCCGCCGCCCGGAAGGGAGCCGGATGGGTCCTCTCCGGGCGCAAGGCGGTGGTGCTCCACGCGCCGGCCGCCGGGCTGCTCCTCGTCACGGCCCGCACCTCCGGGCCGGACGACGCCGAGGAGGGCATCTCGGTCTTCGCGGTCCCGGCCGGAACGAGCGGAGTGGAGCTCGTCGCCTATCCCACCATCGACGGCCAGCGGGCCGCCGACGTGATCCTGGACGGGGTGGAGGTCCCGGCGGCCTCGCTCGTGGGGCCCGAGGGGGGCGCCTTCCCGGTTCTCTCGGCCACCTTCGACCTGGGGGTCGCGGCGCTCTGCGCCGAGGCGGTGGGGGTTCTCCAGACGACGCTCGACGCCACGCTGGAGTACACCCGCACCCGAAAGCAGTTCGGCGTCCCCATCGCCCGCTTCCAGGCGCTGCAGCACCGGATGGCCGACATGCTCATCCACGTGGAGCAGGCCCGCTCGATGAGCTACCTTGCTGCCATGCACGCCATCTCGGGAGACGTCCGGGAGCGGAGGCGAAGCGTCTCGGCTGCCAAGGTGACGATCGGAAACGCCTGCCGCTTCGTCGGCCAGCAGGCGGTCCAGCTGCACGGCGGCATGGGAGTGACCGACGAGATGGCCGTGAGCCACGCCTTCAAGCGTCTCCTGGCCATCGAGCTGTCCCTCGGAGACACCGAGCACCACCTGGAGCGATTCATCATGGAGAGCAAATGAGCCAGGCCAACTACACGACCCGCGGCGCGGTGGCGATCATCACCCTCGACAACCCCCCGGTGAACGGGCTGGGCCACGAGCTCCGGACCGAGCTCGTGGCGGGCCTCGACCGGGCCGCCGCCGACCCGGCCGTGAAGGCCATCGTCCTCACCGGCGCCGGGAAGGCCTTCTCCGGCGGGGCCGACATCAAGGAGTTCGGCTCGTCGAAGATGATCGCCGAGCCCAACCTGCACACCGTCATCCGGGCGGTGGAGCAGAGCCCGAAGCCGGTCGTTGCGGCCATCCACACGGTCTGCATGGGCGGCGGGCTCGAGCTCTCGCTCGCCTGTCACTACCGGGTGGCCTCCCCGGGAGCCCAGATCGCGCTCCCCGAGGTGAAGCTGGGGATCCTCCCCGGCGCCGGCGGCACGCAGCGGCTCCCGCGCGTGGTGGGGGTGGAGACGGCGGTGAACATGATCGTCTCCGGCGCTCCGGTCCCGTCCGAGAAGCTCGCCCGCACGAAGCTCTTCGACGCGCTCGTCGACGGGAACCTGCTCGACGGCGCGGTCGCCTTCGCCGAGAAGGTGGCCGACGTCCGGCCGCTCCCGCTCGTCCGCAACATCCCGTTGAAGGACCCCCGGGCGGCCGGCTTCCTGGGTGTGGCCCGCAACACCGTGGGCGCGATGGCCAAGGACTACCCGGCGCCGAAGAAGTGCGTCGAGGCGGTCGAGGTCGCGGCCACCAGGCCCTTCGAGGAGGGGCTGCGCTGGGAGCGGGACGCCTTCGCGGAGCTCCTCATGAGTCCCGAGTCCCGGTCCCTCCGGCACGCCTTCTTCGCCGAGCGGGCCTGCTCCAAGATCCCCGACGTCCCCGAGGACACGCCCACCCGCCCCATCCAGTCGGCGGCGGTCATCGGCGCCGGCACCATGGGCGGCGGCATCGCCATGAACTTCGCCAACGCGGGCATCCCGGTCACGGTGCTCGAGGTGAAGAAGGAGGCGCTCGAGAAGGGGATCGGCGTCATCCGCAAGAACTACGAGGGCACGGCCAAGAAGGGGAAGATCACCCCCGCCCAGGTGGAGGAGCGGATGGGGCTCATCCGGTCCACCATGGAGTACGCCGACCTCGGCCAGGCCGACATCGTCGTCGAGGCCGTCTTCGAGGACATGGCGGTGAAGGAGGCGGTCTTCCGGAAGCTCGACGAGGTGATGAAGCCGGGAGCCATCCTGGCCACCAACACCTCCACGCTCGACGTGGACCGGATCGCGGCGTTCACCAAGCGTCCGCAGGACGTGGTGGGCACCCACTTCTTCAGCCCCGCCAACGTGATGAAGCTGCTCGAGATCGTCCGCGGCAAGGCCACGGCCAAGGACGTCCTGGCCACCGTGATGGGGCTCTCCAAGAAGCTGAAGAAGACCGGTGTGGTCTCCGGCGTCTGCGACGGCTTCATCGGCAACCGGATGCTCCACGGCTACCTGAACCAGTGCCTCTCGCTGCTCGCCGAGGGGGCGCTGCCGCAGCAGGTGGACCGGGCGCTCGAGAAGTTCGGGTTCGTCATGGGCCCGTTCCGGGTCTCCGACATGGCCGGCAACGACATCGGCTGGTACATCCGCAAGCGCCACTACGCCGAGCACCCCGACGAGGCGAAGCAGATCATCGCCGACAAGGTCTGCGAGCTCGGCCGCTTCGGGCAGAAGACCGGCTCGGGCTGGTACCGCTACGAGGCGGGCAAGCGCGATCCCATCCCCGATCCGGTGGTGGAGGAGATCATCGTGGCCGGCTCCAAGGAGATGGGGCTGACGCGCCGCAAGATCTCGAACGAGGAGATCGTGGAGCGCTGCGCCTTCGCGCTCGCCAACGAGGGGGCGCGCATCCTGGAGGAGGGCATCGCGCTGCGCGCCTCCGACATCGACATGGTCTACCTCACCGGCTACGGGTTCCCGGTCTTCCGCGGTGGGCCCATGCGCTACGCCGACGAGGTGGGGCTCTACAACGTGGTCCGCTCCATGGCCCGATTCGCCGCGCTGCCCAACGCCGACCGGGAGTTCTGGAAGCCGGCCGCGCGCCTCGCCAAGCTCGCCGCCGACGGCAAGTCCTTCACCTAGGAAACGGAGAACGCCATGTCCGACGCCGTCATCGTCTCCACCGCCCGAACCGGCCTCGCCAAGTCCTGGCGCGGGGCGCTCAACATGACCCACGGCGCGACCCTGGGTGGCCACGTGGTGAAGGCCGCCGTGGAGCGCGCACGCATCGACCCCGCCGAGGTCGAGGACGTCATCATCGGCTGCGGACTGCCCGAGGGGACCACCGGAGGCAACGTGGCCCGGCAGATCGCGCTCCGGGCCGGGCTGCCGGTCACCGCCTCCGGCGCCACCGTCAACCGCTTCTGCTCCTCCGGCCTGCAGGCCATCGCCATCGCCGCCCAGCGGGTGATCGTGGACAAGGTGCCGGTGATGGTGGCCGGCGGGATCGAGCAGATCTCCTGCGTACAGGCCGAGCTGAACCAGCACATGTTCGCCGACCCCTGGCTCGTCGAGAACAAGCCGGCCGTCTACATGAACATGCTGGAGACGGCCGAGGTGGTGGCGAAGCGCTATGGCATCCCGCGCCAGAAGATGGACGAGTACGGCGTGCGGAGCCAGCAGCGGGCCGCCGAGGCGCTCGCGGCGGGGAGGTTCCGGGACGAGATCGTGCCCTTCCCCACCGTGATGGCCGTGGCCGACAAGGCCACCGGGCGCCTCTCCATGAAGGAGGTCACGCTCGACGGCGACGAGGGCATCCGCGCCGACACCACCTACGAGGCGCTCGCCAAGATCAAGCCGGTCACCCCGGGAGGCACCATCGCCGCCGGGAACGCCAGCCAGTTCTCCGACGGGGCGTCGGCCTGCGTGGTGATGGACGGGAAGCTGGCCGAGAAGCGCGGGCTCTCTCCGCTCGGCATCTTCCGCGGCTTCACCGTGGCCGGCTGCGAGCCGGACGAGATGGGCATCGGGCCGGTCTTCGCGATCCCGCGGCTGCTCGAGCGCACCGGCGTGAAGATGGAGGACGTGGGGCTCTGGGAGCTCAACGAGGCCTTCGCGGTCCAGGTGATCTACTGCCGCGACCGGCTCGGGATCCCCGACGACAGGCTCAACGTGAACGGCGGCGCCATCGCCATCGGCCACCCCTACGGGATGTCCGGGGCGCGGCTGGTGGGGCACGCGCTCATCGAGGGGAAGCGACGCGGAGTGAAGTACGTCGTCGTGACCATGTGCATCGGCGGCGGCATGGGGGCGGCCGGGCTCTTCGAGGTGGCCTAGCCCGCCGCGCGAAGCATGCTCGACGCCTGGATCCTCGACGGCCTGCGCACCCCGTTCGGGCGGCACGCCGGGGCGCTCGCCCCGGTGCGGTCCGACGACCTCGTGGCGGGGGTGATGCGGGCCTTGCTGGCGCGGTCGGCGTGGAAGCCGGAGGAGCTCGAGGACGTGCTGCTCGGCTGCACGAACCAGGCCGGCGAGGACTCGCGCAACGTGGCCCGCCATGCGGCGCTCCTGGCGGGTTTCCCCCCGTCGGTGCCCGCACAGACCGTGAATCGCCTCTGCGCGAGCGGCCTCGCCGCGGTGGTGGACGCGGCCCGCGCCATCACGGTGGGGGACGGGGAGCTCTACCTGGCGGGGGGCGTCGAGAGCATGAGCCGCGCCCCCTTCGCGATGGCGAAGGCCGAGGCGCCCTACTCCCGGGAGGTGCGGATCTTCGACACCACCCTCGGGGCCCGCTTCGCGAACCCCAGGCTGGTCGAGCGCTGGGGCGCCGACACCATGCCCGAGACCGGGGACAACGTGGCCCGCGAGCAGGGCATCTCCCGCGAGGAGGCGGATCGATTCGCGGTCCGGTCGCAGGAGGGGGCCGAGCGGGCGCGCGCCGCGGGCTTCCTGGCCGGCGAGATCGTCCCGGTGGAGATCCCCGGGCCGAAGGGGTCGTTCACGGTGGTCCGGGAGGACGAGCACCCGCGCCCCGGCACGACGGCCGAGGCGCTCGCCCGGCTCCGTCCGCTCGCCCCGGGCGGCGTGGTCACGGCCGGCAACGCCTCGGGCGTGAACGACGGTGCGGTGGCGCTGCTCCTGGGTTCCCGCGCGATCGCCGGGCGCGCCGGGGTCCGTCCGCTCGCCCGGGTCCTCTCGGCCGCCGCGGCCGGGGTGGAGCCGCGGGTCATGGGGATCGGGCCGGCGCTCGCCATCCCGAAGGCCCTGGCGCGGGCCGGCTTGACTCTGAGTGACATGGACGTGATCGAGGTGAACGAGGCCTTCGCGAGCCAGGTGCTCGCCTGCCTGAAGCTCCTCGGGATCCCGTTCGACGACCCGCGCGTGAACCCGAACGGCGGGGCCATCGCGCTGGGCCACCCGCTCGGCGCGTCGGGGGCGCGGCTCGCCCTCACGGCGGCCCGCGAGCTGCGCCGGCGCGGGGGCGGGCGGGCGGTGGTCAGCCTCTGCATCGGCGTGGGGCAGGGGCTCGCGATGGTACTGGAGGCAGACGGATGACGGAGAACGTGCGGACGTCCACGGCGGACCGGGTGGCGGAGATCGAGATCCACCGACCGGACAAGAAGAACGCGCTCACCGGCGAGATGTACGACGCGATGTCGGACGCCTTCGGGCGGGCCGATGGCGACCCGGAGGTGCGGGTGATCTTCCTGCACGGGCAGCCGGCCTGCTTCACGTCCGGGAACGACCTGGCCGACTTCCTGGCCGCCGGCGAGGCGCCGGGGCGTGGCGTGGGCACGCCGGCCAGCCGCTTTCTCGGGGTCATCCGCACGGCGAAGAAGCCCGTGGTGGCCGCCGTGGGGGGCGTGGCGGTGGGGATCGGCACCACGATGCTGCTCCACTGCGAGCTCGTCTACGCCGCGCCGAACGCCCGCTTCCAGATGCCCTTCGTCCCGCTGGGGCTCGCCCCGGAGGGCGGGTCGAGCCTGCTCCTCCCCATGGTCGCGGGCTACCAGCGCGCCGCCGAGATGCTGCTCCTCGGGCGCCCCTTCGGCGCCGAGAAGGCGCTCGCCGCCGGGATCGTGAACGAGGTGGTGCCGGAGGATCGGCTCATCGCCCACGCCCGGGACGCGGCGCTCGCCGTGGCGGCGCTCGCCCCGGAGTCGGTGCGCATCACGAAGGAGTGGCTGAAGCGGCCGTACGCCGGCGCGCTCGAGGAGCGCATGGCCGAGGAGATCCGGGTCTTCGGGGAGCGGCTCTCGTCGCCCGAGGCGAAGGCGGCGATGGCGGCGTTCTTCGCGCGGAAGAAGGCGTGAATCGCGGGTTCCCCGCCCGATTTCCCGAACTCCCGCTGCCGCGGAGCATCTCCGACTGGTCCGACGACCACCGACTCCTCGCGCTCGCGGCGCGAGGGGAGGATTGCGTGGGGAACCTCGTGGTCGGCGACGATTCGCTTCGCCGGCTCTCCCTCCGGGATCCGGTGGAGGTGGGTCCCGGCGACTTCCCGGCGATCGCGGAAGGGGCGGCCGCCGACGCGGTCGGATCGTCCGCCGGTGGAGAGCGCCCCAAGTTCGGCGCCTTCGTCGCGGGGCGCGACGGCACGCTGCGGATCGCTCCGGCCTACGACATGCTCCCGATGATCCTGGCGCCGGTGGGCGACATCGTCACCTTCCATCCGTTTGCGCCCGAGCCGCCCAGCGGGGAAAGCATCGACGTCTGGAGCGATGCGGCCGGCTGGGCGGAGCGGTACTGGGGCGAGCTGTGCGCCAACCGGGAACTCGGAAGCGACCTGGCCGCGCTCGCGGAGCGGGCAGGGGGCGCGGTGGCGGAGCTGAGGAGGCGGGTCGGCTGACTACACCCGCTCCTGGAACTCCTTGCCGAGCAGCCCCTCCGGCCGCGCCAGCAGCACGACCACGATGAGAATGAAGGCGAGCGAGGTCTTGAACTCGAGCGAGACGTAGGCTCCGCCGAGCGATTCGGCCACGCCCAGGATGAGGCCACCCAGCACCGCGCCCGGGAGGCTGTTCAGGCCCCCCAGCACCGCCGCCGCGAGCCCCTTGAACATGGCGTCGAGCATGAAGAACGGGTCGAGCATCAGCACCGGCGCGAGGAACACGCCGGCCACCACCGCGAGCGCGGCGGCCACCCCCCAGGCGAAGGCCAGCACCGCGCGGGTGGGGATGCCGAGCGTCTGCGCCGCTTGCAGATTTTCCGACGTCGCCCGCATGGCGAGCCCGAGCCGGGTCTTCTGGGTGACGAGGTAGAGGACGAGCGAGGCGAAGGCGGCGGCCGCGAGCGTCCCGACCGCGAGCTCGGAGACGAAGACCGGCCCCACCTGCCAGACCTTGGTGTCGGAGAGGGGGAAGGGGAAGCGGTCGGGTTCGGCGCCCCACTGGTAGACGGTGAGCCCCTGGAGGATGAGGGCGAGCCCGAGCGTGAGGATCACCTGGCCCAGGTGGTTCGCACCCTTGCGCTGCGCCGGCACGAGCGCGCCGAAGTAGAAGATCACCGCCACCGTGGCGCCCGCGACGATGGCCGCGAGCAGCGACAGCCAGAAGGGCATGCCGCTCGTGACCATGGAGAAGGCGATGAAGGTGCCCACCGTGGCCATGTCGGCGTGGGCGAAGTTGAGGACGCGCGTGGACCGGTAGATGAGCACGAGCCCGAGCGCCACGAGCGAGTAGAGGCTCCCCGCCGAGAGGCCTGACAAGAGATATTGGAGGAATCGCGCCATGCGAACCTACCGGAAGGGCCAGAGGCGGAAATAGAGGCGGGTCTTCAGCCACATGCCCGCGAGCCCCAGCGGCTCGAAGATGAGGACCGAGAGGATGGCCGTTCCGAAGAGCACCGGTACGGCCCAGCGGAGCGAGCCGAGCAGCGCCGGGACCAGCACCACGAAGGCGGCGCCGAAGATGGAGCCCTCGATGGAGGCCAGCCCGCCCACGATCACCGCCACGAAGAAGTTCATCGACTCGGAGATGTTGAAGGCCTGCGGCTCGAGGTGCCCCAGGTACTGGGCCATGAGCGCGCCGCTCACCCCCGTGTAGAACGACGAGATGAAGAAGGCGAGGAGCTTCGTGCGGGAGAGGTTCACCCCCATCGACTCGGCGGCGATGTCGCTGTCCCGCACCGCCACGAGCGCCCGCCCCACGTAGGACGACACCAGGTTGTAGGCGGCGCCGGTGAAGACGA
>SESB01001141.1_pt1 | contig 17836 bp, 14 predicted proteins | sample 3171441 | NCBI WGS metagenome assembly SESB01 (sample SAMN06051867, study PRJNA518727) | freshwater metagenome | biome: subpolar coniferous forest; feature: holomictic lake; material: water; isolation source: holomictic Lake 227, 6 m depth | place: Canada: near Kenora, Ontario | collected... | reverse complement strand
GGCTGAAATTGCCCTTTGGTTATCTGTTTCTTGCCTAACTGGATGAGTTTCAAAAAAGCCATGGTTTCAATCTGTTCTTCATAGGTACGAATGTCCATGACAACCATCTTGGCTTCACCGTTCTGGGTGATGATAAGCGGACTGCGATTGTCTTCGAAGTCTTTTACAATCTCGGCGGCATGGGACTTGAGATAAGATATCGGGTGGATCTTGTTTGATAGCTTCATGACAACTCCCTAAAGTTAATACGTAACATTAAGACTAAATATAGACTTTATTCGGTTTTTTAAGAACGGAAGAAAGCGAGAGAAATAGTGGGCAAAGAAATGCAAGATAGTTGGCTGTTGGCAATTGGCAGTTGGCAGTGAAGAATGAGGCTGTCGGATGAGGTTGTTGCTGCATCAGGGCCGAAAGAACATTGGTGTCGAAAAATAATCATGCACCAAAATCCATCGGAGCAATTGTGTGGCCTCGCAATTCAGGCAGGGGCTCGAGTAAACCAACTCCGGCAAAACGTGCCGCAATCCGTGAACCGAGTCTTTGGCGCGTTGGAGAAGCTTCGGTGACGGCAGTGCGCAAAATCTGGCATACTTCTTCTTCAATACTCCAACCGTGCTGGGTTGCGCGTACCTTAAGACGGATTTTCAAATCGTCTTCAATGTTGTGAATAATATAACCTGTGCGATGATACACCTCCGGTTAAGATAGTTTGCAGTGTAGAGTATAACTAAAAAAACTAATTTATTACTCTTGAGTTTTTCGGTGCTGCGAAAAGAAAGTTCTGAGTGCTGAGTTCTGAGCTGACAGATAGTGTTTGAGGTTACTGAAATATTAGCTGTTTTTCCATTGCTGAAATTCGCTGAGGGTCATGATTGGCGGTGTTGTAAAGCTATCCTTTGTAATCAGAAGATCGTTGTCGCCTGTGACTAATGCATCAGCTTTGGCCACTACTGCCAATGTTATAAACATTTGATCGGCTTGGTCTCTAATTACAGGTAAGTTCATCGGCACCTCATGCGTGGTGACTGTTTCGGCGTAGGGCAGAAAATCGGCCAGTAATAATGATTGCTCTGTTTTGGTCAGTTTGAATTTTGGATAGGTCAACACTTTCAATAGTTCGGTGACTGTTTCTTTGCTGACTATTGGAATGATAGCTCCGGATTGCCAGCTATGGCGCAACCATGCCATCTTTTCCCTTGAAAATATAAGGGCTGAAATAATGCAGTTCGTATCAAGAACAATGCGATGGCTCAGGCTTCTGTTTTTCTGGCCCACTGTATAGCGTCCTGAACATCATGATCATTAATACCCAATGCTTCTAATTTAGCTCGTACCACATCGGCCTGCTGTATACGAACGGGGGTAAGCATGATGCGACCATTCTCAACTGCCACTTCGAAATAATCTGTCTTAGCAATTGAGGTTATGATCGATTTTGGTAAGGTCAATTGATTCTTACTGGTGATTTTAGCTAGCATGTCGTTAGTTTAAAAAGTAATGAAGTAAGAATATATTACTAAGAAAACTTGAAGATAACAAAAGAAAGTGGAAAGATAGTGCCGAGTGCTGAGTTCTAAGGGAAGACATGTTTAGAGAGATAGTGCTGGGATATGCGCGGCTGTTTTGAGGGCTGTTGCATAAACCACAGGATTAACGCGCTACCGGAATGACGCCCCTACAGACCTGATGATGGAGCACGGGGTTGTTGGGGTGTTTATGTATTGGCTTGTAATGGGTCTGAGGGAGATTGGTGTGTATTTATGTTTGGGTTTGGAATATTTGCTTGTTGGAAAGCATGGGATTTATCCAGGTTTGTCAGTGTGGTATAGATTATAGCGTAGATGGCGATGGTACCTAGCCATGCTATGATGAGTGTTGGTGTCTGGTTGTAGTTGGTTACTGCTATAGTTACAGGGATGAGTACATAGGTCCAGCAGAATGGGGAGACCATGCTGTTGCGTAGATTTTTTGGGAGTTGTGGGAGGAGCTCATTGATGAGTTTGATTTTTATCAGGGAGTGCATGTGTGATACGTCGGGTTGACTGGCTGCGGCTTTATTGAGGTAACGCCGGATGATGCTGTAGGTGGTTTCTATAAAGGGATAGCTGCATATAAGGAATGGGGCCCATGTTGATACTTTGGGGTTGCGCATAGGGAGCATGACGGCTATCCATGCGAGCATGAAGCCGAGGAGGTAGGCTCCGCCGTCGCCCATGAATATTTTGCCGAAGGGAAAGTTTATGATTATAAATCCTGCTGTTACGAGGGCGAGGATAATACATATATGGACGAGCTGGAGGTCGCCGACTTGCCAGGCGATGAAGCCGAGGGCTGTGAAGCAGATGATCATGGTTCCGGCGGCGAGGCCGTTGAATCCGTCGATGATGTTAGTTGCGTTTGCCATGCCTGCTACGGCGAATATGGTGAATGCGATGGAAAGTGGCAAATAGGTGAGGAGGGTGTCGATGCCCTGGATATCTACTCGGTTGAGTGCATAACCGGTGAGAATGATGGCTATGGCGCCGCTTATGATGGTAGCGAAAAGGCGCATGCGGACTCCAACACGTTTGGTGATGTCTTCGGTCAGGCCTGCGGCAAATGCTGGAATGCCGGCTATGAGCATGTTACCGAGGAGTGGTGACTCGGGCTGGGATTCTGTGGTTGCAGAAAGGAACCATGCTGTGCTTAATCCGCAGAAGATGGCTATGCCGCCTACTCGAGGGGTGTGGCATTCGTGAAATTTCTGGATGCCGTTGGTCGGGTCGCAGGTACAGTGGCCGTGCCAGCGTTTTGTTATGACCAACAGTACAGAGATCAGTGCGGTTGCCAGACCGGGGATGAAGTGGCTGGGGTTGAAGATTTCGGTAGGGGTCATTTTATTAAGTTCTGAGTTCTTAGTGCTGAGGGAAGAAGAAGAGGAGGGGGGTTAGTTAATTTGTTTTTTTATGGTCAGGCCCAGGGCCGGGTTTGGGTGGATGGTTTTTCCGGCGTCGAGGGCTATTTGCTGGGTCAGGGTCCAGGTTTTGGCTATGGGTGTTGTGTTTGTTATGTCGGTGGCGAATATTGTGGTTTTTTGGCTTTCGGGTATAGGGTTGTCGAAGCTTCCGAAATTTTGGATTCTTGCCAGGCGGATACGTGGGTTTAGGTGTTTGGTGATGTGCAATATGATGCTGGCGTTGATTACCTGGACTTTGTTTTGTGGCTCGAACCAGTTGTTTTCGCTTTGTATGAAGGGGATAAATGGGGTGCCTATGGCGTAGCCCTGGTGGACCCAGCCGCTGTATTCGAAGTTTTTGAAGTAGTTGTCCATGTCGGTGGGTGTGAGTGAGTTGCCGTCGTATCGGGTGTCGAGCAGTTCGAGGTTGATTCGTGAGATTGGGGTGTCGGGGTTTTTGTTGATCATGGAGACGCCGAAGAGGAGGTCGCCCGGGTACCAGAAGCGGAACCCGCTGGCGTCTTCGAACATGGTTTGGGCGTAGAGGTACCAGTCGCGGTCGGGATCTTTTTGCTGCAGGGCAAATTCTATGGTGCCTCGGTGGTCGCCTAGTGCGTTTTGCTGGTCGTATATGGAGCCTACTGTTCCGCCTTTTCCGGTGAAGACGTTTAGATAGTCTTTGAATGATGATGGGAGGTTGTCGCCGCCCCATGATGCTATGTCATGAAAACCGGTGAAGAAGTTGACGCCGTTATCGGGGTCTGAGGAGCCGAAACGGAGATAGAAATATTTTTGGTGGATGTAGGCATTTTTTACGTACTGATCGGTGCCCATCCATCCATGGGCTAGATAGGCGTTAAAGGCTAGCCAGTCGGTCAGGTCGATGTAGCCGTTGGTTGAGATGGCTATTTTGGGGATGGTTGGGGCGTTTTGGGTGTAGACTTCGGAGCCTGATGAGAGCAGGGAGTCTGCGAGGCCGAAGGTTTCGGCTTTGCGGCCGAGGGTGATGCGAAATTGTTTATAGGTGAGGCCGGTGTAGGCGTCGGTGAAGATCAGTGCATGCGTGGCGTTTGTGCGGTCGGTGACGTCTATGCCGTAGAACCAGTCGATGTCTTTTTCGGTGTTCGGGTGTTTATTTATGCGTAGACGGGTGAAGAATGAGTTCTGAGTGCTGAGTGTTGAGTGCTGAGTGGGGACTCGGCCGTTTTGGTTTACCCATGTCCAGAATGGGAGGGTGTTTTTTGATGTCAGGAAGCCGGTGGATACCTCGAGGGTGTCGATGGTTTTGGGCAAGGCTGCGCTGGCCAGAGAGGGCAGGCAGATTAGCATCAGGATGATGACGAGGTATTTGGTGGAGTTATTCATGGAATGCGATTCAGCCGGTATGGCAACCCTTAAGGAGGTGGTTAGTTCCAGCGGAGGGTGTTTTTCAGGGCTTGGAGTTGGGCTTCGGTTTGGGTGTCTTTTTTGGCGTTGTTCAGGGCTTCTTTTATGAAGGCGTAGAGGATGGTCAGGAATCCTGTGGCTAGGGCGGACAGGAGGACCATCATGGTGCGTTTTGGTTTGGACTTTTGTTCGGGGACTACTGCTTTGTCGAGTACCTGGATTACTGAGCTTTCTTTGGCTTCGTCTATTTTGGCCATTTCGAATTGCTTGGCTAGCATTTCGTAGATGGTTTCGGCGTATTTGAGGTCGCGGACTTTACGGATGTATTCGAGGCCTGCTTCGGGGACTTTGCTTGGTACTACGGTGCCGGTTTCGACTTTGTTGAGTTGAGCTTTGAGGCCGCTCAGGGTTTGCTGAATGCGTATGTAGTCGGGGTTGTTGCCGGTGGCGAAGGTTCGCATGGCGCCTAGTTCGACTTCGCGCATGGCTATCTGGCCTTTTAGGCCTGCGGCTGTGCCGATACCGAGTTGGGCCTGGGCATCGAGATGGATGATGCCGGTTTTTTCCTGGAGTTGCTTGAGGGCGATTTCGGCGTCGCCTAGGTTTTGTTTGGCCTGGAGGAGCTGTTTTTCGTAGAAGAGGCGGCGGTGTGAAGCTTCGGTGACGGCGAATACCTGGGTGAGTTGCTGGAGTTCGTCGACGTAGCCGTTGGCGAGCATGGCTGCGCGCTGGGGGCTTTTATCATCGACTGAGATGCCTATGATGCCGTCTTTGCCTACTTTGACGGTGGTGGCTCCGTTGAGTGCTTTTCGGGTTGTTTCGGGTGTTTTTGTTTTATAGACGGCTTGGAGTTTGAAGCGTTTGATCATGTTGTCCTGAATGGTGCGGCTTTTGAGCATAGCAACGTAAGTGTCGTTGGGGTTTTTTATGCCTGCTACTCCTGCCATGCCACCGAGGGCTCCGAGTTGACTTAACATTGCTGATGCGCTCGATTGCTGCTGGGGGGGAAGCATTTGCGTATCGGCGGTGTAGGTTGGGGGGATGATAAAGCTGTATATGGCGACTACTATTGCGGCTATCAGGGGGGCGCCGAGAATTAGTTTTTTGTGTTTGGCCAGAGTAATCGCGAGATCTAAGAGACTGATTTCGTCGTCTGATGTCTCGATCGGTGCTTTGTTTTCTTGCATGGAGAACTTATAGGGTTTTCAGGGTGGCAAGGCCGGCGGCGCCTAGGCCGAATTGGTAGAGAATGCTGGTCCAGTCTTTCAGGCTTTGCATGAAGGTTTGGCCTCTCTGGATTTTTTCGGGGACTACGATAGCATCGCCAGGATTGACTCTGCCGCCGAGACCACTTGTGCGATTGCTGCGGACTGTGCCGTCGGCACAGATGCGGTAGAGTTCGGATTTGTCGCCGGTGCTGCTTACTCCGCCGGCGAGGGTTAGGTAGTAGTTGACTCTGCGGTCTGGCTGATAGATGAAGGCGTTCTGCTGATAGACTGCTCCGATGACGTCGACTGTTCCTGGCTTTTCGGGGATGTAGACAGTGTCGCCGTCTTTGAGTGATACTTCGGGGAGGTCGGTGATGGTGGCTTTATAGTCCCTGAGGGTTAGAATAATTCGGCCTTCGGATTTGACAGTTCGCAGTTTTGATGTAATTTTGCGCTGTGCTTCGAGCTCGCTTGCTATCAGTGCGGCTTGAGCCGGATCGTTTTGCCCGTTCAGGCGTTGTTTAGCAGCGGTTTCGATGTCTTTTTCGTAGCGATCGATGACTTCATCAATCTTTTGCTGTTGCTGGATTCGGACGCTTTCGCGGTTGAGCTTGGTTCCGTATACATACCCGATTTCGGTGGGTCCGCCTATGCGCTCTAAAAGTGCCTTGAGGGTTTCGTTTTTTTTGAGTTCAAAAACTCCGCTGTGTTTTACTTCGCCGTCGACTCGAACGAATTCGCGTTCGCGCTTGACTTCGAGGGGAGCTGCCCCCGGGGCGAAAACACGGATGATGTCGGTTGGCTGTACGTCTAACTTTGCGAGTTTTTGTTCAATGGAAGCCCAGTCGGCTTGAAGTTCTGCTATGGTCTGGTAGTGGCTATCGACGTTTTTTTCGACTATGACGTTTTTGATACCGGCTACTGATTCGAAGCCGCCTGCCCAGCTTACTGTTTCGGCTATAGAGGCTTTTTGTTTGAGTTCGAAAATGGCTGGTTTTTTAACGTCGCCTAATAGGGCAAACTGAGGACCTACTGAGGGGATGTAAATAACATCGCCGTCCTGCAGTGAAACGTCTGAGGATTTGTCGCCATGGAGCAATATATCGTAGAGGTCAAAGGATACGATGGGATCGCCACCCCGTTTGAGCTTGATGTTGCGCATGCTCCCTGTTACTGATGGCCCGCCTGAAGCGAAGAGGGCGTTGAGCATAGTGCTCATGGCGTTGAGGGTATAGGATCCGGGCCGTAATGCATGGCCTACGACGTAGATTTGGACGCTGCGGGTTTGGGCTATGCTGGCGCTGAGTTCGAAACTTTTGAAAATTTTGCTGACGGCTTTTTTGAGGTATCCCTGGAGGTCGCGATATTTTACGCCGGCAACTTTTACTGAGCCTACGCGGGGCAGATAAATTTCGCCGCTGCGGCTGACGGTGACGTTGACGTCGATGTCGACCATGCCCCAGCCGCGAATCTGCAAGGCATCGCCAGGGCCGATGACGTAGTCTGCGTTGACTTGTACGGCTTTTAACGGGGCGAAGGTGCTGGGAACATTACGGAAGAGGTCGCGTCCGAAAACGTCAAGCTTTTTACCGGTGGAGCTTTCAACATACATTTGAAAGCTGCTTTTAATGGCAGGGCGTTTACTTGGAGTGTACTGGTCCTGGTCTTGCTCTTCAAGACGAGGTGTGGCTTCACGAATGGCGGCATCGCGCTGGTCGGAAAACGAGGTCGTAATGGAGGAGTTTACGGTGCCGGGTGATGGTGTTGAAAAAAATGCTGCACCACTGCTGGCTGTTGCCGCTGCAGAGCCCGATCCAGGAGTTTCGGCGGCAAGGGCATGCATTGGCATGGATAACAAGCAAAACGCTACAAGAAGGAAATGGCTAAATCGCATGAAAAGAGCTTTTTTTGAGCTTGGGACGGGAACGTGACCTTGAATATACAGCTTCGCTGCCTTCGGTCACACATGAAGTTTTTTATGGAGGCAAAAAATGCGGAAAGGCTGCTTAATAAAAAGCGATAGAAAAAACAGTCTTTTACTTCCAATCAACGATACCACTTTCATAATCAACTCAAAGGGGTTGAGCTAGAGGACATCTATGTATAGGGGTTTTTATCAGATGCGCCGTATACATAGAGTACTAATTTACGATTTTTGGGCGTCTTATCAAAATTAAACAACGAATTTACGTTTACATTCCATTAATGAGACTCGGTTGATGCACAGGGGCAGATTGGTTTTTTTTGGAGGAGCTTAGGAAGAGTTTTGCGAGTTTTGTGGCAAACCCAAGAATTTTGGAATCAGTAAGTATTGTTAAGAGCATTCCTGTCATTCTTCCGGGGTTGTTATTGTGCCATTCGTTTCGGTAGAGGACACTCATGAGTTTGTCGAAGGGTACGGCACAAGCGCAGTCAACGAGTTCGTTGAGCCTGATTTCGGGGCCGGCTATGGGCTTGGCGCTTTGCTGGGTGGTCATGGTGAGGACGCGATTGCCGTTGCGTTCGGTGAGTGTATAGTCTATGCTTTTACCGGTTGTGTGGCGGATTCGGAGAGTAATGGGTTGTAACAGTGGTTTGCATTTGCGGGTGGCTGGTTGCTCGACCTCACCGTTTGTCTGGTCAACAAGCCTTATGAGTGCGTTGAATAAGAGTTCGCAGATGTCGGTGCTTGAGAGGTTTTTGTTGACTCTCATCAGCCAGGTAAGCTGGAAGAGGTCGATCATGAAGCTGAGAAGCACTGCGTTGGTGGTGTTGCGCTTCATTGCCGACTTGTAGCGGTTGAAGGAAGCATTGCAGTAGGCGAGCATGGCAATAAGGGTGTTGCCGTCCATGCTGCGGGTTTCGATGACCGGGCAGTAGTTGTTGTAGAGGTCCCAGTCGAAAGAGCGTATTTTTCCTTCGTTTTTGTATTCGTTGTATATGCCTGTACCGGGGTATGGCGTCATAACCATGAAGAGTGACTGCCTAAGGCCGAGTGATCGGGCAAATTCGGGGTAGGCCATGGTGTCTTGTATGTTTTCGGTGTAGTGGCCTATGATGAAGTAGCCTTCGGCACCGATGCTGTTTTTGCTGCAAAGGTCTATGGCGCGGGCGACGTCGTCGAGGCTGTTTTTTTTGTTCATGAGGGCGAGGGTGGCTTCACTTGGGCTCTCAATGCCGAGGCCGACTTTGCTTAACCCTATCTTGTGAAGTTTCGGCAGAATGCGTTCGGAGCGTACGAGGTCTTTGGCCCTTGATTCGGTCATGATGCGGAAGTTGGTGAGTCCCCTTTCGATCATGAGGTCGCAGATTTTTTCGGCTCTCGCTATATTGGTCAGGAAGTTAGCGTCCCAGATTTTAATGAGCTTTTTACTTTTCGGGTCGTGCAACTGGGCGATTTCTTCGACAACATTTTCGGCACTGCGGCCTCGCCAGCCTTTGTGCATCTGGTCGTTGGCGCAAAAGGAGCATGACCATGGGCAACCGCGTGATGTATAGATAGTGTCGATGGTGTATTGGTCGCCTTTTTCGCCATATCGTTCAGGGCGAAGGGAGCGAAGAGGGAAGGGTATGGAGTCGATATCGGCAATAATATCGCGCGCTCCGGTATAGACGATGCCGCCGCCTTCGCGGTAGGCAAGGCCTTTGACGTCGCGGGATGGGCCTTTGAGAACGAGTTCGCGGAAGGTTGCTTCGCCTTCGCCAATGACAACCACGTCGACGCAGTCGAGCTTGAGGACTTCTTCGGGGAGTGCAGTCGGGTGGAACCCGCCCATGACGACGAAGGCGCCGGCTTCTTTGGCAATTCGTGCGAGACGTTCAGCCTGGTGGAAGGCTCCGGTCATGGAGGATATGCCGACGAGATCTATTTTTTGTTTTTTTAACAGGGTACGAAGGCTGTCGAATATGCCGTCGTTGTAAAAGTTTTCGGGCATGACGAGGGTTTCGACGTCGTGCTGGACAACGGCTCCAAGGTAGCAGACGGCGATGCAGTCGGTAATGAAACGGGGAAATGGTATAACTATTGTCTGGGGGGCCTCAACGAGACAGAGATGGTTGAAGTATGCCATAAATTTCTGTGCTTGTCTGGTGCATGAAGATTCTTTTTTGCATCAAAAATATTTATACATCAAGATACGCATTAATAACGTTTTTGCGAGGAGCAGGGAATGTTTTTTTAAGTGACTGGGGTTAGGGGCTGAATGTGCATTTGGGTAGAGGTATTTGCTATTTTATGATGAAATTATGTTTATGGCGTTACCGTACATTATGATGCAGATAGAGTGTGTTCTGGGGTGCGGAATTTTTTTTATAACTGATGCAATGGAGTTGACTTTATGCTACAGCTGAAGACGGCAGGTTATAATGCTCTCGGGGTTTTACGTACGGAGGGTAAGGTTCCTGGGGGGTGGTCGACTATGGAGGAGTTGAGGTTGAAGGCTGATGAAGGTGTTGCTCGTTTTTTTGAGAAACGGTTTGAAGTTTCCGGTGAACTTGGTGGTGTTTTTTTGGGTAATGAGTTGCTGGACAGGGCTATTCGTACGTCGGAAATCGAATATATGGACAGGCCGGGGGTGCCGGATAGTGAACGGCTGGCTATGGTGCAGGCTTTGGACCGGCAGAACGGGATGATGGGGCTTTATGCCCGATATGTTGAAATTCTTCTGCCTTTGATACGTGAAGCGGCGGAACTTGAACATCGGGAGGTTCGGGTTCTGGAACTTGCATGTGGTGCTGGAGGGCTTTCGCTGGCGCTTGCTGAAGAGGTGCGGCGACTTGGCTTGAAGGTTTCGATTACTGCTTCGGATGTTGTGCCTGCTTTTGTTGAGAGTGGCAATTTATTGGCCGCGACTAAAGGGCTTGCTGTCGAGTTTCGGGTGATTGATGCTTTTACGATGGAGGGATTGGGTGAGGGTGCTTTTGATATTGTTGTCATGTCGCAAAGTCTGCACCATTTTACTCCTGGACAGCTTGCGGTGATTATTGCGCAGTCGGCGAGACATGCTTCTACCGCTTTTGTCGGGATTGACGGGTACAGGAGTTTGTTACTAGCGGGGGGTGTTCCTTTGATTGCGGGGTTGCAGGGTATTGGGGCGTTTACTATTGACGGGTTGATTTCGGCTCGTAAATTTTATTCTGAGATGGAACTTGATCTTATTGCGGAAATCGCGACTGGGAAAAACAATCACCAAGTTTTGTGTTCCTGGCCTTTTTCGGTTCTTCTTGTTAAGTTTTAAGCATTGAGGAGTTGGGTAAGGTTTTTGAGAAAATGATTTATATTGGTGTAAAATATTTCAAAAAAAACAATAAAGAAGGAGTCTTGTATAATGTCGTTTTTAAAGTTTTTAACCGGGGCGGTTGTTGTGTTGGTGGGAATTCAGTTTTTGCCTTATGGCAGGGACCATAAGAACCCGGTGGTGAGTGGTGTACCGAAGTGGGATTCGCCTCGGACTCATGAGCTTTTTAATCGCGCTTGTAAGGATTGCCATTCTAATGAAACGGTGTGGCCCTGGTATAGTTCTTATGCTCCGGTGTCGTGGTTAACGGCGCTTGATGTTACGTTTGGGCGTAAAAATTTTAATGTTTCGGAGTGGGGTGTACAGAAGAAAAATGAGGGTGACAAGGCTGCTGCCGAAGTTAGAAAGGGTAAAATGCCTCTTTTTATTTATTTGCCTGCGCATCCTGAAGCGAAGTTGAATGCTGTGGAAAAAAAGGAGCTGGTTGACGGTCTTGTGGCTACTTTTGGGGATAAGAAGGGTAAGGACAAAGACAAGGATAAGGACTAGGGTTTCTGGAAATGTTTCTGGTAGTGATTTTATGAGTTTTCCGATTTTTCAGACGCGAAACAATCATGCGGGACTGAACTTGCCTCTTCATCTGGTGCTCTTTCTTTTGACCGTGTTGACGACACTTTGGGCTGGTGCTTTCTGGGGTGGGCGTGCCATGGGGTTTGGCTCACTGCGGCTTGTGCTTGATACTCTGGCATCGGGGGTTCCTTATTCTGCGTGTCTGCTTTTTTTTTTAAGCGTTCATGAGTTTGGCCATTATTTTGCTGCCCTGCGTCATCGGGTGAGGACTACCCTGCCCTACTACATTCCTGTTCCTCCGCTTCCACTGTTGTTGAGTCTGGGCACTATGGGGGCGGTGATTAAAATAAAAGAGCGTATTCCGAGTACGAATGCCCTTTTTGATATTGGTGTGGCGGGTCCGTTAAGCGGGTTTGCTGTATGCGCGGGCGTGCTTGTTTATGGGTTTTTACATCTTCCTCCTGCTGATTTTATATTGTCGATCCATCCTGAATACCTTACCCCGGAGGGTTTGCAGGTTGTTGTGCCGAAGGGGACTTTTTGCCTTGGGAAAAATTTACTCTGGATTGCCTTGGAGTATTTTATTGCTCCGAAAAACCTGCCGCCTATGACGGAAATGTATCACTATCCTTTCCTTTTTGCGGGATGGCTGGGGTGTGTTGTTACAGCGCTGAATCTTTTGCCTGTTGGTCAACTTGATGGCGGGCATATTACTTATTCGATGTTTGGCCGGTATGGTCATGCAAAAGTTGCGAGGACGTTTCTGGGATTTATTGTGATGCTTGGATTTCCGGCGTTTCTGGAACTGCTGCTCGGCCTTATGAGGCCGGAGGCTGTGCTGCTTATTCCGCCTGTACTGCTGCAGTGGTCGTGGTCGGGATGGATGCTGTGGGCATTTATTCTTGCCCGGATGATTGGGGTAAACCACCCCCCTACGCTTTATGACCAACCTTTGGCTGGGCCTCGAAAACTGATTGGATGGACTGCTGTTGCAATCTTTGTTTTGACGTTTACGCCTGTTCCATTCGGGGCAACATGATCGGGGATCGGTTCAGGATCATGTGCGCTGGACGTATGCTTGATCTTTCGGAAGGGCCGGTTGTTATGGGGATTCTTAATACAACGCCTGATTCTTTTTATGATGGAGGGACGTTTCGAAAAGAGGGGTCCGGTGTGGATATTGACCGTGCGTTTGAGGGTGCTGTTGCGATGGTCCGTGCCGGTGCTGCGATTATTGATGTCGGGGGTGAGTCTACGCGCCCTGGTGCTGGCGTGATTTCAGGGGCTGAGGAGATTGAGCGGACGGTACCTCTTATTATGCTGTTACGTGAAAGAACGGATGTGCTGATTTCGGTTGATACGTATAAGGCTGAAGTTGCTGAAAGGGCTTTGGAGGCTGGGGCTCATATTGTTAATGATATTTCCGGGTTTACGTTTGACGATGCGTTACCTGCTGTTTGCCGAAGGTATGGGGCTGGGGTGATTTTAATGCATACGCCTGTTAAACCCGGGTCGATGGGCTGGAGTACCGGTACAGAGTCGGGGGGCGAGGATATTGTGGCGAGGGTCAGGGGGTTTCTTCAGGATTCTATAGCCAGGGCCGTCGCTGCTGGCCTTGATGATATTATTATTGATCCGGGGTTTGGGTTTGGCAAAAGTGTGGATGAAAATTTCAGGTTGCTTCGAGAGCTTGCATCGCTGCATGATTTGGGGAGACCGATATTAGCCGGGGTGTCGAGGAAATCGTTTCTCGGGTTTGCTCTTGCTGAACCCGGAGGTAACGTACCTGCGCCTTCGGAACGGCTGGCGGCTACGCTGGCGGCTGAGACTATAGCGCTTATGCATGGGGCTAGTGTTTTGAGGGTTCATGATGTTCGGGAGGCTATGGATTGTTTACGGGTTTTTTCTAAGTGCTGAGTGGGGAGGTTTTTTTGGGGGGTATTAACTTTTTGTTCTGATGTATCTATCCAAGATTGAGCTTTTTGGGTTTAAGAGTTTTGCCCATAAGGTCAGAATAAAATTTGACAAGGGGCTTACTGCTATTGTGGGACCTAATGGGTGTGGCAAGACTAATGTGGTTGATGCTATGCGCTGGGTGCTGGGTGAGCAGAAGTCGTCTTTGCTTCGATCGGCTAAGATGGAGAATATTATTTTTAACGGGTCTAAAAATCTTAAGCCTCTCAGTTTTACGGAGGTCTCGCTGACCATTGAGAATACCCGGAATGTCCTGCCTATTGAATACACTGAAGTTACTGTTACTCGACGTCTTTACCGGAGTGGAGAGAGTGAGTTTCTTTTAAACCAGGTTAGTTGCCGGTTGAAGGATATTCTTGACCTGTTTACTGATACGGGTATGGGGAGTGATGCCTATTCGGTGATTGAGCTGAAGATGATTGAGGAGATTATCAGTAACAAGAGCGAGGAACGCCTGAAGCTTTTTGAGGAGGCGGCGGGAATTACCCGTTATAAACAACGGCGGAAACAGACGTTCAAACTGCTGGAGAGTGCGTCGAGGGATCTTGCAAGGGTTGATGATGTGCTTGCGGAAGTTGGAAAGAAGGTGAGAAGTCTGAAACTGCAGGTTAGAAAGGCTGAGAAGCTGAGGGAACTGAAACAGGATATCAGGGATATTGATCTTACCCTTACCTGGCTGGGCATGGAGGAGTTGCGTGAAAAGCTGGAGCCGATGCTGCACCGCATCAGGAATGAAGAGTTGCTGAGCCATGAGTTTGCGGCTAACATTGCTTCGGAGGATAGTGCTTCACAGCAGATGGAGGTCCAACTGCTTGATGAGGAAACGAGACTTTCGGAGTTGCAGAAAAAGTTGAATGAAAGTAATCAACACATTCATGCTCTTGAAAAACAGCTGTTGCAGCATGAGGAACATCAAAAAAATCTTGTTACGGAATCTCTTCGGACAACTTCTATAATCAGCGAAAAAGAACGGAAATTCGGTGAACTGGAACTTCTTGAAAGCGACCTGGTGAAACGTAAAGGGCCTGCAGAAGAGAGGTGCGAAACATTGCACGATGCTTTTGAGAGCCTTGTTGCTGAGCATGAACAGATTAACAGCACCCTGAAGGAAGAGAGGTCTCAACTGGCCTTGAAGAGGAAATTGAGCGCGGAGGATCAAAGTGCTGCTAACCAGCTTGCTTTGACTAAACGTACGCTTGAATCAAAAAAAGAACATTTGCGTGCATCCGGTGAGAGACTTGACAATAAAAAAATTGGCATTCTTGAAAAGCTGAAGGCTTCGCGAACGGTTGAGGAGCAACTGTCGGATGAGGTCAAGGTTAAAACTGCACAGCTTAGCGAGGCAAAAGGCAGGGAGCTGTTGTTGCGGGAAGAACAGGAGAAGATTTCTGGCCTGATTGAGGGGAAAAAGGAAGCCTTGCTGGTGCTGAAGTCGAAGCGGGATAAGGTGAATAACCAGATTCTGCTTGCTGATTCGGTGCTTGATAATTTTGAAGGTATGCCGGAGGGTATAGGGTTTCTTGAGAAGCAACGAAACGGTAAACAGGGGTTTGGCTGTTTGTCGGATCTTGTTTCGCTGGACGGGGTTTACAAAAAAGCGGTTAATGCGGCGCTGGGCGAGAGCATGAGTTATTATGTGTGCCGGTCGCTTGAGGAAGCGAAGGAAGGAATAGTGAGCTTGAGGGGTTCGAACAAGGGAAAAGTTAATTTTTTGGTTCTGGACCTTGTGGCTGGAATCGCTGAAGCTGAATTTTTGGAAATCATCGGAGCTGAGAGAACGCTTGAGGTGATTTCGTATCCTCAGGACCTTCATGATGCGCTGGTGCTGATGCTTGGGAAAAGCTATATCGTGCCTGATCTTGCTGCGGCTGAAGCCCTTGCGTTGAAGAATCGGGACTGCTCGTTTGTTACTCTTGAAGGGGAAACATTTGCGGGAAGGGGGCTTTTGTATGGCGGAAGCTCGAAAAGCAATGAGGGGTTGCGGTTAGGGAAAAAAGCTGAACGAAACTTGTTGCAGAAGGAGATTGCTGGCCTGGAGAAGTCTATCAGGGAGGAGGATACTGCTCTTCAAGGGTTGCGTGACGGGCTGGGCTCGCTGAAAGTTGCTGAACAGCGTAGGGTAATCGAACTGCTTGCGGGAGAACTTGGCGCACTTGAAAAGAGGTCGGCACGGTTTGATGCTGAGGAGAACGAAAGAAAGCGGGAGATAGTGCAGACTGATGAGGAAATTGCGGGGATACTGGTACAGAGGGAGAGGTGCGAAAAGGAACTTATGGCGCTCCTGCCTGCTATGCACAGCAGCGCTTTAAAGAGCGAGAGCTCCGGGGAAAAAATTCGGGAGATGCAGGAGCATCTTACGTCGCTTGAAACCCGGCACCATATGTTCAGCCTGGAAGTTCAGGCGAGTCAGAGCAAGTATAAGGATGCGTTGCTTGATCTTGAAAAGCTGAAGATCAATATTGCTGCCTGTGCGGAAAGTCGTGGAGCGCTGCTGCTGGAGATTACAGGATTAAAGAGCGAGATTGAAAATGCTGAAAAGAAAAAACTGGTTCGATGTGATGCGGCTGAGCTGGTAAGGAAAGAGCTTGATGCCCGGCTTATTGTTGCGGCAAAAGAACAGCTTGAGGTCAATGAACTTGAATCGGCATATCGTGAACATCAGGCCCTGCATCATGAGGCGCTTGGTGCTCTACGAGAGGTTCGGCGAAAATATGAGGGTTGCCTGCAACAGCTTGCTACACTGAATAGTGAGCGGATGCAACTTGAGCATGCTCTCGACCATTTGTTTACGGAAGCTCAGCTTAAATACAATTGCGATATTTCGACTATGGCGCCTCCGGTTATTGGAGATTCGTTTGACCGGTCTGAGGCTCAGGATAAACTGGCTCTTCTTTTTAAGCAGCGTGAACAGTTTGGCGCTGTTAATGAGCTGGCGCTGGAGGAGTACGAGGGTGAAAAGGAACGATTTGATTTTTTGACCGAACAGAAAGAGGATTTGATGAGCGCCGAAACACAGCTTCGGACAACTATTGACGAAATCAATAAAACTGCGCTGGAGAAGTTTGAGGAAACTTTTCGGGTTGTCAGAAAAAACTTTATCGGAATTTTTCGGGAGCTGTTTGATGCTGAGGATGAAGTGGATCTATTGATTCATGAAAGCGAAGACCCTCTTGATGCGCCTATTGAAATTATAGCTAAACCAAGAGGGAAAAAGCCGTTGTCGATTGAGCAGCTGAGCGGGGGTGAAAAGGCGTTGACGGCGCTTTCGCTGCTGTTTGCAATTTATCTTGTAAAACCGAGTCCGTTTTGCATTTTGGATGAAGTTGACGCGCCACTTGATGATGCTAATGTGACCCGGTTTATAAAACTTCTGAAAAAATTTGAGAATAACACCCAATTCATTATTGTTACGCACAACAAAAAAACGATGGCTTCGTGCCAGGCTCTTTATGGTGTTACCATGGAAGAGGAAGGGGTGTCGAAGCTGATACCTGTACGCATTGAAAAAATAAAGGGTTGAGAGCTTACGGGATACTTTATGCTGAAAAAACTTGTGTTATTTGATATTGATGGGACGTTGCTGTCGGTGAACAGCGTCAATCGACGCATCCTTGGCGATGCTTTGAAGGAGGTGTATGGGACTGAGGGAAGTTCGGGCACTCATAATTTTGCGGGTAAGATGGACAGTGTCATTATTTATGAGGTGCTGCAAAATTCGGGGCTGAGTGAGGCTGATGTGACTGAAAAGTTTGACGCCGCTAAACACACGTATATTGAAATGTTTCGGGAAGAGGCTAAACCTTCTGACATTGTGCTGATGGAAGGGGTTCGGGAGCTTCTTGATGAGATTTCAGCATGTCCGGAAGTGTTGCCTGGCCTTTTGACTGGAAATTTTGAGGGGTCTGGACGGCATAAATTGATGCTGCCGGACATAAACCATTATTTTTCGTTCGGGGCTTTTGCTGATGATGGCATGACTCGTAATGAGTTGCCGTCTGTTGCTGTTGAAAAGGCTTACCAACTGACTGGAAAACGGTTTTCGGAGAACGATATTATCATTATTGGTGACACTGAACATGATATTCGGTGCGCAAGGGTTGTGAATGCAAAGTCGATTGCTGTTGCTACTGGTACCTATTCTTCGGAGGATCTTAAAAAACATTATCCGCATGTGCTTTATGAAAACTTAAGCAGAACGGATATTGTTATGGGTGAGATACTCCAATCTTCAAACAATTAACTGCTCTTTTATGAAGACGTACCGAAGACAAATACGTGAAAAAATTTTACAGGCGCTCTATACTATTGAAATTAGGGATACTGACATAGATTCGGCTGCTGGCTGGCTTTTGACCCAGGAAATTCTTGATGATGAGAATGCCATGAAGTTTTTCAATATGCTTTTGAAAAACATCAAGGAGCATATGGAGGAGATTGATAAGTATATTGTTAAGCATACGTTTAACTGGGATATGAGCCGTATTGCCATTATCGATAAAAACATCATTCGGATGGCGTTGACGGAAATTCTGTATTGCGAGGATATT
>SESB01001138.1_pt1 | contig 17877 bp, 2 predicted proteins | sample 3171441 | NCBI WGS metagenome assembly SESB01 (sample SAMN06051867, study PRJNA518727) | freshwater metagenome | biome: subpolar coniferous forest; feature: holomictic lake; material: water; isolation source: holomictic Lake 227, 6 m depth | place: Canada: near Kenora, Ontario | collected 2014-07-08... | reverse complement strand
TTATATATTTACGAAAGCTGTAAAAAAGTGTGGAACGCTATGAGGTTTCAACCTTTTTCTGCTCTCAACATGATTTTGTCGTTCTCCATTTTTCTGTTACCAGCAAGATCACACTTACTCGGTTGCGTGTTATTGCGCTGAAGCATGGTTTCAATCATAACTCTCAAGGAATCCAATTATGTCTCAAGGCTCAGTCATTACCGGAACGGTCAACAGCGGGGAAACCCTGACCGGAACTATCGGAGAGGATACCATAACCGGCTTGGCTGGTAACGATTCGTTGCTGGGAGGGGCGGGCAATGATACGCTCATTGGAGGGTTGGGCAATGATACTGTTGACGGGGGGGCGGGCTATAACACCTATGTCGTTACTGGTGGTGCTGATGCCTTCTACTGGACGGTGAATGCCTCGGGTGATTTGCTGCTGACCGATTCGGTCACCGATCCTGCTGACCCGATTGATGGCAGCAATGAGGGGGTTGATACCCTGCGCAATATTCAGGCAATTCAATATGTTCATCCTGATGGCACGGTTGAGTCTACCTTTGTGCTTGATGATTTTGGCAACTCGCCGGATGCAGGCAACTACCAGATTCAATACGGGGTGTGGGTCAATGGCCGGGCGAATTTTTATGGAGATCTGGACTACTTCAAGCTGCAGACGACTGCCGGGCAGAAGGTGGTGTTTTCGGGGGGGGATGGGTCGTCGGCGGGGTACCTTTCTCAGGACGGGTATAGCATTCAGGGTAATGATGGTTATATCAATTCCGGATCAGATCGAGTTCTTAATTTGACCTCCACCGGCTTGCAGGATCTCTATTTCCGCAGCGAACAGTTGAGTTCAAGTTCACCCATGACCTCCAAAGGCTACAGTTTCATTTTGCGCAGGGAGCTGGACGGGACGGATGGCAATGACGCATTGGCGGCTGGGAGTGATTATGAGCAGTTGGTCGGCGGTGTTGGCAATGACACACTTACTGGTTCTGACCGCTCGGATTATCTTGATGGAGGGGCCGATAACGACCTGCTGACGGGAGGCAAGGGGAATGATGAGCTGGATGGCGGCGCTGGTACAGCCAATGTTGCGGTGTTTGCGGGCAACAAGGCGGACTATTCCACCACCTGGCTTGGCAGCAATCTGAACCTTCGTATCTCCGACAATGTTGCCGGACGGGATGGAACTGACACGCTGGTTAATGTGCAGGTGCTGCGCTTTGCTGATGGCGATGTGACTCTTGACCGCGAATCAAATACACCCGTGCAAACTGCTGTAGCTCTTGGTACTGCGATGATGGGTTCCCTGCCTGTTACCAGAGATGATGGTGCCTCTTGGGTTGATATAGACTACTTTCAGCAGAAGTTTACCGCCGATATCTCGACAACCACCTCCCTTCGTATCAGCGTGCAGGCCGCAAGCGGGAGTAGTTATTATGAAGAACTCTATTTTCGTTTTAACCAGACTGGATCCAGCGATGCACTGACCTTCAACAACCTTGGATCAAGTGGAACTATCAGCCAGTTCATAGCGTATCTTGGGCCGGGAAGTCAGCAAAGCTGGATTGTCAGTCCAAAATACTGGGGCAGTGGTTCAGAGTTCCAGAGTATGGCGCAACGTGCTGACCTCCGAGTTGAGGGGGATGCTCGAAATGGCACTTCTGCTTTGCTGGGTGATCTCGCTGGATACACCATCAAGGTGGATCGAGTCCTCTTTGGTACCACTGGCGCGGATACCATCGTTGGCGACGGGCTTTCCGGCTATATTGATGCTCGTGATGGCAATGATGTTGTGACTGGCAGCAGTATTGATGAGCAGATTATTGGCGGATTGGGTGACGATACCCTCTCCGGCGGCGGTGGCAACGATATTCTTGCCGACAGCGCTGGACGCAACAGCCTGAGTGGCGGAGATGGCGATGACCTTATTGATCTCTCAGCCAGCGCATCTCCCACCTCGACGGTCGATGGCGGCGCGGGCATTGATACGCTGAAGATTGCTTCCGACACCAACTGGGGAGGTCTTTCGGTCACCGGCGTTGAGCTGCTCGACGGCAATGGTGGTCGAACAGCGCTGACACCCCAGCAGGCGGCGGCGCTTGGCTTTACAACGGCGCAAAACATCACCTTTCGGCTTGATCCCTTCCTTGCCAGTGGCGGGTCACTTGATGCAAGCGGCCTGGCTGGAAACCTGAATCTCCGGGGTACCAATCAGAGCGATACGCTGACCGGTAATGCGGGCAACAATACGATCTTGCTGACCTCTGATGAGGCGGTTGGTTCGGGTAATGGCGTTGATACTGTTCATGCTGGAGCTGGTGATGATACCATTGTCTGGAGTACAAGGCAGTATCAGCAAAGTTCCCAATTTTTCTCAAGCGCGGATGCCAGCACGAAAACATACAGCATCAAGGGGGAGATTGATGCTGGTGCCGGAACGGATACTCTGAATTTAAGCTTCGGAGAAAACTATTTTTATCATGCGTGGGGCGGAAATACCTGGGAACAGGCCAACACTCCAGCATGGAAGGTTGACCTGACAGGGTTGCATCTCAGCAGTATTGAACAACTGGTTGTGTCGGGCTACGATGTCAGTCGTTTCTGGGCCTATCCTTCCGAGTTTATCCTGACGGCGGCTCAGCTTGCCTCTTTGATTGGCAGCAGCGGGTTGCGTGCAGTTTCCGTCGTTAATGGTGGTGTGGTGGATTTGGCGCACCTTGCGGCCATTGGTATCACGACCTGGCGTCTTGGTGATGCAGATGCTTACCAGGTAAGCGGCACCGTGAACGGCGATAGTTTGACCGTCGGCGCAGGTGCTATAACAGCCGATCTTGGCGCGGGCAATGACGAGTTTGTAATTGACAACAAGGCGCTGGTAACCGACACTCTCTCCGGCGGCGAAGGAACTGATATACTTACCATCAAAGGCTCCGATGTGGACTTGTCGGGCGCTGTGCTGAGCGGCATTGAGTCGATCAAGGTATCGGCGCAGTCTCTCTCCATGACAGAGAGTCAGTGGAGTGCTTTTGGTTCTCTTGTTCATCGTATCTCAGGCGCATCAACAGGCTATATTCTCTCAATCACCGAGCCGGGCATTACCACGCTTGCAGCGGATTCGCCTTTCGTTGGCCTTACCGGCTCCAGTGGAGATGACCGTCTGATTGGCAACGCAGGAAACAATATTCTGGTTGGTGGAGCGGGCAATGATGAGATCGGCGGTAACGCCGGAAATGACCGGCTGGTAACGGGAGCTGGCATTGATACGTTGTTCGGCGGGGATGGCGACGATACCCTGGTGATTACCGATAAAACTGTGGTGCGTGACCAGCTTGATGCTGGTGCTGGTGTGGATACCCTGCAGGTCAGTGACGGTCAAAACCTGACAGCCGCAACCTTGTCCGGGCTCGAAGTACTGTCGGGCAGCGGCACGGTGACGCTCACACCGGAACAACTGGCAGGCTTTCAGTCGGTCAGGGGGGTGACGGTTCAACTCAGCAGTGATGCTACCACATTCTCACTGGGCTCAACGCAACTTACGAACGGTGCAGGAGTTCTGCTGCCCCAGGTGGATAGCACACTGTCCGTCACCTCAGGCATTCTGGGTTCCAGTGGTGATGACATTATCGGAGGCGGTGCAGGTGCCGATGTCATCTATGGCGGCCGTGGTTCTGATCATTTGGATGGTGGTGGCGGAGCCGATACCCTGATCGGTGGCACCGGCGTGGATACGCTGCTTGGGGGAGCCGGGGATGATCTGTTCCGGGTGGAGGCGAGTGAGTTTTCAAGCAATACCACTGTTTACAGTGACCTGATTGATGGCGGCCCTGGTAGTGATACGCTGGAACTGAATTTTAATCGCGCAGATTCTCTTAGTAATACATCCTGGGCGACGTATCAAATCAATGCAGGATCTCTAAGCAATGTAGAACGCCTGGTGGTCAATAACTCCTATTTTTCTACAGTAGCATTGACTGCAGACACTTGGAATGCATTTACCTCTTTTTCTGTTTCAGGGAGTAATAATGCCTCAGCATATTACTTTCCAAGCCTTACCATCAGCGGAACCGCTCATTCCATCAGTTTCAACAATGTCGATGTTGCAAGCAAGATTGGCAAGATCACTCTGACGGGTACATATTCTGATATCGATGCGAGCAACATTACGTGCGGACAGATGGACGGTATTGATTTTGGTACTGCGTTAAATTACCATTCGATTTCTGTCAGCAACTTCGACTCGATTCTGCTCAGTGGCGGTAACGATCTTCTTCGTGTCTTTGGAGATGAAAGCTTTACGGTCAACGCGGGAGCCGGTGATGACTACATCAGGGTCGAAAACGTCCGCAACCTGGTAGCCACAATCAATGGCGGGCTTGGTGTCGATACGCTGGATGTGACCCAAAACAGTTTTATCGATCTGACCAAAACGACTCTGACCGGCATTGAATCGATCAAGTACGGCACTGCCACTCTGGTGGTGACTGATTCGCAGTTGAGCACCTGGAGCTTTGACGGCAGTGGCGCAAAGTTCACCAAAATCGGCGAGGCGATTGTCGGCACCACAGGCAACGACAGCTACTCTGGCAATGGCACTGGCTCGTTTCAGGGCGGACGTGGCGATGACAGCATCAGCTCTGTTGATACTGCGATATTTACCGGCAATAAAGCCGAGTACAACTATGGCCGTTCAGGTTCCAGTTATATTGTCGAGCATGCTTATGGTACACCGGTAGATGGTAAAGACACGCTCTATGGTGTGATGAACATCAAGTTTGCTGATGTTACGATTCAGATCGATGACGCGCCGGACAATCTTTGGGGTAGTTTTCTCTATTCCAGCTTGACCGTTGCGGACTACGACAAGCATATCTCTGCGAAGAAAGATTTTTTGCAGGATACTGACGTTTTTGTAGCAACCCTTGCACCCAACTCACCGCTGGCGGTAGAGGCCTCTTCAACAGGCGGAAATGCCTGGCGAATTGACTTCAGGGATGTTGTGACTGGACAAGGGATTCAGTTCAAAAGCCTGGTCAATGGCGCGGTTAATTCGAGCTATAATTACTGGATGTCGGCCTCCGACAAATGGCTTCCCGGCTTCAATACCGCAGATGGCTTCAAGGCCTACCAGGGCGGCGCCGTTGTGCTTCAGTACAACCTTGATGGCGGTATACAGGACTACGCCTTCACCCTCAAGTATCTCGATGACTACGCAGGTAGCGTGGATACCACCGGCGCAATGGATGCTCAGGTTGGGGAGGTGCGTGGCTATATCGGGGCCGAGGGCGATACGGACTGGGTACGGACGACGCTGATTGCTGGTACACAATATGCGTTTCATCTCAATGGCCTGGCTTCTGGAGGAGGAACGTTGCAGGATCCAAGTCTCTCTCTGCACGACAGCCAGGGTCGCCTGGTTGAATCAGGTATCGATATACAACCGAATGCCGTTGGTGGTGATGACATCATCATTTTCCGCCCGGTTACTACAGGCGTCTATTATCTGGCGGTGCAGGATGTTGGCGGCATTAACCTCGGCTCCTGGACGCTGACCCAGCAAAGTCTCGACATGATTGATGGCAACGTCTCCAGCACCGAACGCATCGAGTGGAGTGCTGGCCAGACCTTTACCGTCAGCAGTGAGGTGAATGCCCTGGGTGATCACGACTGGTTCAGGGTCTGGCTCGACAAGGGGTTGACCTACGATTTTCGTGCGCTTGGCAGCAGCTCCGCCATGGGTAACACGTTGGGTGATCCTGAACTCTCGGTCTACTCAGTGACAGGCAATCTGCTCGCTACCGATAATAATGGCGGTGGCGGAACCGATGCCCGCCTGATCTATCGCGCTTCCGACTCCGGCTGGTATTTCCTTGACGCAGGCGCCTCCGGCAACATGACGAAGGGCACCTACACTATCACCGGTTCTTCACTTGCGGATGACTACGGTAACAGTGTTCAGACCAATGGCCGTGTTCAGGTTGATACGCCGCTCCATGGTCTCATCTCGTTCAATGGTGACAGTGACTGGTTCAAGGTGGGCATGACCGCCGGGCAGAGCTATATCATCGAATTGAATGGTGACATCAGCGATGGCGCGACGCTTGATCCGCTGGTTGATCCGTTGCTCATCATTCGTGATGCTGCTGGAACGGTACTTTTCAAAGCCGATGATTTTGGCGGCAGCCTGAATGCCCGGGCCTATTTCACGCCAACGGTTAGTGGCGCTTACTATCTTGAGGCTCGCAGCGCCTTCAAATATGATGTGGGTGCTTATCAGTTGAGCGTTGTTACTGCTCCGCCTGACGACTATGTCGATACGGTTGCTGCCGCTACCACGCATCCCCAGAGTGTGGCGCAGCTCTCGCTCGGCGTGGCAGGTTCGGGTGTTATCGGGGCTCCCGGTGACCACGACTTCTTCAGGCTTGACATGGAGGCAGGCAAGGTATACCAAATCAAGGCTGAAGGGTTGTCGGGCCATGCGGGCACACTGGCTGATCCCTACCTGCGAGTATTTGACGCAGCAGGTCATCTGGTTGATTATGCCAACAATGGAGCAACCGGAAGTGATGCTGCGCTCTATCTTGCACCAACAGTTACCGGCAGTTACTTTCTCGAACTCTCCTCAAATCAGGAGAAGGGGCTCGGCACCTACCAGATCACTGCCAATTTGCGCAACCTCCCGCCGGACGATGTGCCGAACGATTTGAGCACCCAGGTGACTCTGACGGCGGGGGACAGTTTTGCCGGTCAGTTGCTTACCCATAATGATCAGGATTGGTTCCGCATCACCCTGGCCGCACAGAAAGATTATGTTTTCAGGGTGCAGGCTTCCGACAGCGGGAATGGCACCCTGCTCGATCCGGTGCTGGAAGTTCGGGCCGGGGATGGCTCTCTGGTGAAGAGCAGTGACAACAGTCTGATCTCTCATGAACCTTTCATGGTGTTCACTCCGGTGGCTCAGGAAAACTATTATCTGGTGGTCAAGGCGGCTGATGGTCAGACCGATACAGGAAGTTACACCCTGTTGACCCGTGCGCCGGATGATTATTCCGACAGCAAGCCTGCTGCGAGCTTGATCACCCTTGACCAGACGGTGGATGGCGCGATTCAGTGGGCTTATGGCTCGTATGGAGTGCGCGCGGTTGACTCTGTTGGGGTGCCCTCCGATGCCGATGCTGACTGGTTCAAATTTACTGCATCTGCTGGCGAGGTGCTCTCGGTGACGGTGCAGGCAACGGCCAGTTCGACACTGAGCCGTCCGATGGTGGAAATTGTTGATGCCAACAACCTGACACTGGCTGTCGGTGATGGTCTGGAGACCACTAACGGGAAAGCGCTGGCGACATTCCGCGCCACTGAGGCAGGTACCTATTATGTCCGGGTGATTGACGGCGCTGGCGCTACGGGAGAGTATCAACTGAGGCTTGCGGCAGGTGATGCCTCTGACGAGGATGCCTCCGCGCCGGTTGCGCTCGACTTCACCAATCAGGGAGCGCTTTCGATTGCCCAGACCGTCGCAAAAATAGGGTTGAGCGGCGATACCGATACTTTTGATCTCGCCTTGCAGGGAGGCCACCACTATCGCATCGAAACTCTTGCCGTGCGTGACGGTTCAACGGCGCCGCTGCAATCGGCCTCTCTTGGGCTCTCCTGGCTCGCCTCCGGCCAGACCGCGCCCGAATCTGTTGCTGTCTCGACCATCGCAGGGGAGCCTTCATTCTATGAATCCTCGGCATTTTCGCCGCTCACCTCCGGCCATCTTTCGGTCACCGTTCAGCCGACGGATTCTACCCAGACAGGGCAATACAAGCTGCGAGTGGTTGATCTTGGGGTGACGACAGAGGATGTTCGGCCAGATCTGGTCTCGAACTATGTCGATGCGACACACGGTGTTCTGGCAAGCAACAGCAGCGTGAATGGCGTTATTGATACGGCCACAGATGTCGATCTCTTTGCCATCACGCTAACCGCAGGCAACATTTACGATTTCAGCCTCAAGGGTTTTGCTGACGGGCTTGGGACGCTTGCCCAGGGAACGCTGCAACTCCTCGATTCAAGCGGCAGCCTTGTCACCACAGGCAGGTTTGATGCGGCTACTGGCCGGGCGCAGATGGCCGTTTCAGTTTTTGCTGATGGTCGTTATTATCTCGCTGCTGGTGCAGCAAATCAGCCGGGCAATACCGGCAGCTACATGCTCGACAGCCGCCTGCGTGATCTCACCACTCCCGCCGTGGACGACATTTCAGCCGATACGCGCAGTGGCGTGACGGTTATGCCGGGTAAACCAGCGAGTGGCATCATCAATTATGCAGGCGATACCGACTGGATCAGCGCCTCTCTTGTTGCTGGTAAAGTGTATGTGCTTGACCAGCTTGGCAATGGTGATGGCGCTGGAGGCACCCTGAAGGACGGCTTCCTGCGCATACTTGATGCCTTAGGCAACGAGATCGCTGTTGATGACAATTCGGGCGCTGGTTCCGATGCGCGTCTCATCTTTACGCCGCAATCCAGTCAGACATACTATTTCGAAGTGAGTGGTACTGGCACGGAGACCGGCACCTATACCTTGAGGTTGCGTGAACTCTATGGTGGGATTGCTGATCCGCTGAAATCCGCTCAGTGGTATCTCCCTGCAACAGGATTGGAGCAGTTGAACAATCAGTACTCGGGAGCGGGCATTACGATTGGTCTGGTGGATGATGGCATTGATACCTCGCACCCTGATCTGCAGAGCCAGATTGATTTTGCCCTCTCTTATGATGCAGTCTCTAAAACGCAGGATGGAAAGAACAAGATCCCGTATCCCACCAATCCGTGTGGAGACTTCCACGGGACCATGGTTGCGGGAATTATGGTAGCCGCCGCGAACAACGAAACAGGAATCGTCGGTATCGCGCCTGATGCAGAAATTGCCTCTACCCGCGTGAAGTGGACATGGGATCAGATTACCGATGCTCTGGGCAAGCAGTACCAGTTCGACATCAGCAACAACAGTTGGAGTGCCGTTGATCCTTTTGGTGATAATTTTAACAGTGCGACCCTTACCTTTGCCTACCAGGCGTTGCGTCGGGGAGTGGAAGATGGGCGTGGGCAGAACGGCACGGTTTTTGTTTTCTCGGCAGGCAACAGTGCGTCATCCGGCGACAATACCAATTACCACAATTTCCAGAATGCGCGCGAGGTGATTGCTGTAGCGGCGGCGGAGAGTGATGGTTCACTGGCCAGTTTTTCAACCCCCGGCGCAAATGTGCTGGTGGGCGCCTACGGAGTGGGTCTCTTGACCACCGATCGCCATGAAAATGGTCTCGGTCTGAATATAACCGGTGATTATGCCAATTTCACCGGCACATCCGCTGCGGCTCCGATTGTATCGGGTGTCGTAGCGTTGATGCTGGAGGCGAACCCGAACCTCGGCTATCGTGATGTTCAGAAAATTCTGGCGCTGAGTGCTTCGCATCCCGATACCCAGTCCTGGAAGATCAATGGGGCTTCAAACTGGAATCTTGGAGGCATGCCTTACAATGACGGCATGGGATTTGGTCTTGTTGATGCTTACGCTGCCGTGCAGTTGGCACTGACATGGACGGACAGCAATACCGCCATTAACGAGGTCTCGGATTCTGCCCGCGCCTTTGGATTACACGATGCCATTCCTGATGGTGACGGAACGGTCTATTCAAAAACATTCACGATCGACAGTGCCATGCAGGTCGAGCATCTGGAGCTTGGCATTGATCTGCGCCATACGCGGCTTGGTGATCTTGTTATTGAGGTCATCTCTCCGAACGGCACGGTCTCACGCCTGATGGATCGCCCGACCGTCAATGCCGAGCAGCCCTTTGGTTTGAGCGGGGTTGACAGTGGTGTGCCGACGCACCTGCTCTGGGATTTTTCCAGCGTGCAGTTCATGGGTGAGCAGGCCGCAGGCGACTGGACGGTGGTGGTTAAGGATGTGCGGGCCGAAGAGACGGGCACCATCTACAGCATGTCCCTGCGGGTCTATGGTGAGCGTGCTGACGGTAACGACATCTATGTGTTTACTGAAGAGGCCTTCAAGCAGCAGGGCACCGCAGTACTGCAGGATGAGAGTGGTATCGATACCATCAATGCATCGGTGATGCTGCATGATACTTTTATTGACTTGAGTGCGGGTCTGATTGCGGCTGAAGGAGTGACCTACAGAATAGCCGATTGGAGTGTGATCGAGCAGGCCTTTACCGGCGCAGGCAACGATCGTCTGGTGGGAAATGGTGCTCTCAACTGGCTGAAGGGTGGAGCTGGCAATGATACGTTGGAGGGTGGCGCAGGCAACGACACTCTTGATGGCGGGGCTGGCAGCGATACCGCTCTCTATGCGGGTGCCATGGCTGAATACAGCATCTCCTGGAATCCCGAAACGAAGCAGGTGACCGTGGTCGATCATAAAACCACCGGAGGAGATGAGGGGAGTGACACGCTTGTCGGCATTGAGCATATTCGCTTCAGTGACGTCGATTTTTCACTCAGCGCCATGGTTGGCAATCACGCTCCCGTTGCCTCGGCGACACTCTTTGACACTCCGATACTTTTTGCCAAAGGCATAGGCATCCAGTATGATTTGCCTGACAATGCCTTCACTGATGCCGATAGTGGCGGCAGCGCCAATGTGCAGATTGAGATCAGTTCGGCCTCCGGAGGTGAGCTGCCTGACTGGCTGAGCTATGACCCGGTCACCCGGCAATTTTCAGGTGTGCCTCCGGTTGACCTGCAGGGTCAGATCAAGCTGCTGGTCAAGGCAATCGACGAGTTTGGCTCAACGGCTTCCGATATTTTGACACTGCAGTTTGGCGACAACCAGGCGCCGCTTCTCGACAATCCATCCGAGAAGGTTCTCCTTGAGGATGCTGGCCTCGTCGCCCTGGCGATTACTGCACCGGTCGATCCGGAGGGTAAGGCGGTGACGGTCAAGGTTCTTGACATCCCGACCTTCGGCACCGTGCTCGACAAACTCGGCAACATTGTCAGTGTCGGCTCAGTGTTCAGCGCGGATGCCTTCAGTGAGTTGCACTATCAGACGGCCTCTGACGCCAATGGCAATGCAGGATACCTCCGCTACCAGGCCACCGATGCTGATGGTGTTACGGCCGAATCGTCGGTACATCTCTTTCTTGATGCGGTTAATGATGCTCCGCGTTTTTCGACAGCATCGGCCAAACTGGTGATCAACTATCCAGCCCAGTCTACCGTGACGCTTGATATGAATCATCCGGTTGATCCTGAGTCGGCTCTCACGACGGTTCAGCTTACCGAGCTGCCGGCCATGGGCACGGTATCGCTTGATGGTAATGCCGTGATGCTCAATCAGGTGCTCACCTTCGATCAGCTTGATCGGTTGCGCTTTACTCTTGCCGAAAATGTTAACGGGCCGATAGGCGCAGTTTCCATCCAGGCGGTCGATCCCCAGGGGTTGGCTACCAACTGGAGTCTTTCGCTTGAAGTGCAGGGGGCGGCCGCTTCCAATGTCGGGACGGCTGGAGCCGATGCGCTCTATGGCAGTATTGGCAATGACACCCTCTATGGCATGGGAGGGAACGATACTCTTGTTGGCAATGCCGGTAACGATCGGCTGCTTGGCGGTCTTGGCAACGACTCGCTCTTTGGTGGCAGCGGCAATGATGTGCTTGACGGCTCCAGCGGCAACGACTACCTTGACGGAGGCAGCGGGAACGACACCATGAGCGGTGGCCCCGGTAATGACACTTATCTGGTTGATTCGCCTTCAGATGTCGTGCTTGAGGTCATCTCCGGCGGTGCCGGCGGCAAAGACCTTATCCTCACCTCGGTGTTACTTACGGCGCCGGATAATGTCGAAAGTCTGCAAGCGGTTGCAGGCTACGCCATCAACCTGACCGGCAATGCTCTTGATAATACCCTTGTCGGCAACGAGCTGGCCAACCTCCTGATGGGTGATTCCGGTCGTGATACTCTTGTTGGTGGCGCAGGCAACGATACGCTGCATGGAGGCGGTGGAATTGACCATCTTGCTGGCGGTACTGGTGACGATCTCTATCATGTTGATTCACGTTCGGACGTGGTTGTTGAGCTTTTCAACGAAGGAATTGATACTGTTCGGGCAAGCTCAAGCTTTACCCTCCCCTCCAACGTGGAGAACCTCATCCTTGAAGAGGGTGGCGACTACACGGCTGGCGGCAATTCACTCAACAACCATATCTGGGGCAACTCGGGGAACAATATCCTTGCCGGCGGCTTGGGAAGCGACACGCTTGAAGGGGGGCTTGGTAACGATGTGTATGTGCTGAGCGACAGCCTCGACACCATCATCGATACCGGTGGCAATGATACAGTCCGTTCAACTCTTGATATTACCCTGCAGGCCGGTATGGAAAACGCTGAACTGGTGGGTATTGGCGATACTGTTGCTATCGGCAATGGCGCCAATAACCTGCTTGTTGGCAACAGTGGCGACAATATTCTTGAGGGAATGGGCGGTGTTGACACCCTGACCGGCGGTGAGGGAAGCGATCAGTTTATCATCAGTTACAACGGCGTGGGCAGTGCTCCAGACCGCATTACGGACTTTACGCCGGGGCGTGACCTGCTGGTGATTGATCTTGCGTCTCTGGGCATCTCTCCTGAGTCGCTCGGTTTGCTCTCATCAGGAACCGTAGCGAGTGACTCCTTTGTCAGTGGCGCTGGTGTCAGGGCGCTTGATGCCAATGACCATTTCCTGTTTGACACCGCGCAGGGGCTGCTCCTGTTTGATCCCGATGGTTCCGGCCCGTTATTACCTGTGGCGCTTGTGGAACTGGTTGGTGTCGGTTCTGCCACAATGAGCGGTGCAGATATTTTTGTAGGGGTGTAAAATGAAGGCTTTCATGTTGGCTCACTTGTTTGGATTTTGACCATGATTTTACATCAAATTGACGCACCGGATCTGACGCCTCTCGCCATTGGAGGCGCCAGCCTTCAGCTTCTTGATGCTCTTGGCTTTTCAGAGGATGGCGCGACGCTGCTGGTTCGTGCTACCTGGCTTGATGATGCCGATACCACCAATACTCTCCATTACGGAGTCTGGAGCTATGATGTGCCCACCCGGCATTACACCGCTTGCCTCAATACCCTGCTTGCAGGAGCGGGTGGCAGCGCAAGCGATATCGATGTCAGGTCGGCGGCCATTGCAGGCTCGGGGAGTCATGTCACGTTTGTGACGCAGAGTGTATCGCGCAGCCAGCCCGACGACATACAGCTTGGCCTGATTGCCAACGGCGTGCTTGTTGACAGCAACTTGGTCGCATCCTCCCTCTCTCAGACGGTGCAGCCGCTTGTCGAACACTTTGCACTCAGCAACGATGGCCGCTTTGTTGCTGTTCAGACCAGCAGTCCGGTACTTGCTTCTGAACATGCGCCCGATACCAACGATACCAGTGATATTTATCTCATTGACAGGGTTTCGATGGGTATCACCCGTGTCAGTTATCTTGGCGGCAGTGAGGTGAATCAGCCAGTCTATCTGGGTAATGTTTTCAGCAATGGTTCGACCATTGAGGTTTCGTTTACCACTGATGCCGCTTTTGTGAACACCAAAATTGATCAAAACTCTGTTTCGGGCGCGACGACCACTCCGGGAGCCCAAACAGATGCATATCTCTGGAGCAGCGCTTTTGATGCTTCGGGTCTTGTTGGAGGAGGTGCTTTCAAACTTCTTTCTCTCAGTCCCGATGGCCATGCTTCAGGTTTTGTTGCATCAGAAAGTACGGTTCAGGCAACAAGCAGTGGAACCTTTTTCAGTAGCAGTGCGTCCAACCTGGTGACCAACGACACCAATGTTGCCATCGATTCGTTTCTCACAACACACTCACTTTCTCCCGAACGAATTGCCCTGAACGGCATCAGTGAGCTGGCACAAGGTTCAACGATGGTTGGTGCAAGCAACACGGGTCGTTATGTGGCACTGCTTTCTGCCTCTCCGGAGGTTGCAGGCAGCAGCGAGATTCAACAAATGATTGTCACCGATCTTCAGGGTGGCTCATGGCAGGTAGTATCCCGGAATGGTGGTTCTTTTGCCAACGACATGGTTATTGGCGGAGTTCTGTCACCTGATGGGTCAGAGGTGGCGTTTACCACTGCGGCTGATAATCTGGACTCCACTCCGCTGAATGTTCCGTACGGTTTGTTTGTGGGCACCAACTCTTCATCCATAACGATTCAGGCAAACTATTGGCATAATGCGACTCCAATGAAAGGGGTTGTAATGGAAACTGGGGCTCAAACGGGTGATACGGGATCAGTTACCCTGTATGACGGGTCAGCGGGTACAGCAACCCTTACTCCTGCATTGTCGGCAGACACAGCCGCAAAAGGTGCGGTCGATCTGCTGGATGCCATTGCCATCCTCAAAAGCATCGTCGGGCTGACGACGCTGAATGACTATCAGCAGATCGCTGCCGATTTCGACAAGGTTAACGGGGTGGATTTGAATGACGCCATAGGTATTCTCAAGCATGTGGTTGGGTTGCCTGCGCCGATGCCGGAATGGGCGTTTGTGAATAAGGCGGATCCGTCGCATGACCCGTCGCACACAATATCTGTGGATGTGACGGCCGGGACTGCGGTTGATCTGGTTGGTATTCTGCGAGGCGATGTTGACGGGAGCTGGTTGGCTTAAACCCCCTTATTTATTAGTCTCTTGATTCCTCTTTTGCAACGACAAAAGATGTGCTTGTTATTTTGAACCAACACCTTTTTCAGCAGAGCAGTTAATGTGTTTCTGATAAAACGTCTTATATTTTATATATAAGGAATGTGAATAAGTGTTGGCCGTTCATGATTACTTTTTTATAACTTTTACCTTGTGCGCATTCATTGTTTGAAAGGTTTCCGCTGGGGCTCTGCTTTTATGCCGGGTTAAAAGAATTTTATACTATTCAGTTACGTTATCTGTCTATCATATCGATTTGCTGCATTCACGTGAAAATTTTCAAGGGGTGACTTATGAATATTGAAGTTGTTGTCGAGTCCGGAAGAGCTGCGTTGTCGGGATATGATTTTTCTGGGAACTCCTGCTCGATGGATGTTCTTCATGCTGCCGAAACCCGGGAGTTCCGGGGGCTGGTCATTGCTGATACCGATATTGATGATGCGGCTGTTTTACTGGAGCAACTTAAGCCGGGGACAGAGCTTTGGCTGTTAGATTCACGGTCGGTTCTTGCAGATACCCTTCATGATGCTCTCTCAGGAGGATATGATAACCTTCATTTTGTTGGACATGGTCAGCCAGGGTCGATAACTCTTTGCGGCAAAGTTCTTGAGGCTGAAGATTTTACAGCTTTGACAGGTGCGGATGTCGATGCGCCATCCATTCATTTCTGGTCGTGCATGACGGGCGCCGGGTCGAAAGGGCGGGCATTCGTTCATCGTATAGCGGAGGCTTTTGGTACCGTGGTGACAGCCTTCACCGGTCTGGTTGGTGCAGGCAACAAGGGTGGCAGTTGGTTGCCTGATGTATTTTCAGGGGATGCAGGGCTTGTTGCGCCTCCCTTTGTCAATGCTTTGGCTTATGCGCATACATTGCCAGCTTCAGCGCTGAAACTGATATCGGTAGTTACCGATAGAGGTGTAGATGTTCAGGTGAGGTTGACAGCAGGTACTGTTATTGATAACGCGGATCTTGTTTTGAGTTATGATCCCACGAAAGCGATCTATACGGGGGCGACAGGCAATCCTGCTTTAACAGGATGGACCTGGTTGTCTAATACTGATCCTGCATCCCCTGGCCATTTGCTTATAGATGGTTACAGCTTAACTTCAATAAACAGTACTTCTGATATTGTCCTGGCGAGAATCAGTTTCACGCTTCAACAGGGAAGCACTGATTTCGGAGCGTCATTGGCGAGTGGCACTCTGCTTTCGGTCGGTGATTCGCCTGTGGTATTAGGCACACTTCCGACACTGGATAACATCCTCATCTCTTCGGTACCGGTCTGGCAGTCGTTTACACCACCAAGTAATTTGAGCTATGCCGCCGGAACGACGGTTTCGATTGATCTTCCTGTTTATGCGACGGATCCGAACGGGGATACCATAACCTACAAGGCTTCTGTGGGGCAGATGAGCGGTTCAACATTTTTTGGCGTGGCTGGTGTTCCACAAATTTCTCTTACGTTAGCGAATGGACATTTGACAGGCAGCACAACTGTGCCCGCACAGGCCTCGGCAGGCAGCTATGTGTTGCGCTTGCTGGCTGATGATAACACCATGGATACGAATAACGGTAAAGCTCTTGATGTGCCGTTCTCCGTTATCCATCCGATGACCCTTGATTTCAATGGCACTCCAACTGGTACGCCAAGCGGTTATGAAAGCTTCCAGGACTTTATTCTTGATACAACAAAGCAGAGCTTGCCGGGTTATCTGGCCTCATTTGCTGGCGAGAGTAGTACCAACAACAAAATTCATATTTTTGATGTGAATAATGACGGTATTCCTGATAGCTTTACCGAAAACTGGACAGATGTTACCGGTGCGGCGGTGACAACATCAGGCTCCATAACCTGGGATGCTCATGGAATTTTTGTGGCTCAGGTGACTGCCGGAGGCACAATATCCAGTCAAGACAATTATGGGCGACTGGCCTATGATGCGCAGGGAAACGTTGTCGGTCTGTACTCTCTTGATATAAATCCTGTCGGTACGTTGACACCGGACACCACTGCTCCTCATTCTGTTGCGACATTTACCATACCCTATACGTCTGGCTCCTGGTTATTGCTTGATAACGACATGAATGGCGAGGTTGTTCACTTGACGCACTTTTCAACTTATTTTGACGAGAACAATGTTCAGCAAAAAGAAACTGACGAGTACGCAATAACCTGGAGTGATACTACCCACTTTACAGCCAGAATTGTTGTAACCATTTATTTCGGAACAACATTTGACAGCCAGGGACGGCCAACCACAATATCTTATTACACACAAACGGCAACAGGTACTGATGTCCTCAATGAAATACCCGTTGTCTGGCAGACTAAAGATGCAGATAATGTTGTTGCTACATTTGAGTTGCAAAATGCATTGTCTGGCAAATTTATTGATACCAATGACGATAACCTGCCTGATAAGGTAAGCTATACCTCGACACATGAATACGGTTCAACAATAACATATACTGGAACAGGCACTTTGGCAGGGTGGTCGAGCCTCAGCAGCACCAACCCTCATGTCAGCATGGAGGTTCAAACATCTACCGATCCTTCGGAGTTTTTCTCCGGAACCGTCACTGGCTCAAACAGTAACCCTACGACTCTTGCCATGCCGTTGTATTTCATGGGAAGTGACCTCCACCAGTATACAGACCCTCTTTCCTACATCCCGATCAACACCACTGGCGGTGTCAACGGAACTCCTCTTTCAAACGAGAGCTACTATAAATTTCATTCAGGCACAGGTGTTCTTGCCACCGCAGGAGATAATGGTTTCAATCTCAATCTGACGGCCGACACCGATAACAATCCCGTCACCTTCCATGCAAGCTGGAGCTGGCTGAATTCTTTGGGACAAATCAGCCAAACCAGCACAGGTGTGTTGACTTTCCAGGATACTGATACCTCTCAAGCTGGCCCGGAGCAATGGAGTGCTACATTAAAAAAGGTTAACACCGGCGCGCTTGTTGCGGATGGTACCGATGCCGATACTCTTTCTGACGGTTTTGTGGTAGGGGATGATATGGGCAACGATGTCAGTGTTCCGCTGGTTTGGCAGGCAAAAGATGCCAACAATGTCATTGCCACCTTTACAGCAACGGTGAAAGACTCGAACAACTCCGATATTATTTTTAGTGGTGTGTTGAAAGACACCAACAGTGATAATAAACCGGATACCATAGCA
>SESB01001137.1_pt1 | contig 17891 bp, 13 predicted proteins | sample 3171441 | NCBI WGS metagenome assembly SESB01 (sample SAMN06051867, study PRJNA518727) | freshwater metagenome | biome: subpolar coniferous forest; feature: holomictic lake; material: water; isolation source: holomictic Lake 227, 6 m depth | place: Canada: near Kenora, Ontario | collected... | reverse complement strand
ATGCCGGAAGAACTCCTGCAAGAAGGTATGCAAATCCGCGAAACCATCAAGACCTGTTTTGAGATCAGCCAAGAGGATGCCGACTACCTGATTTTGGACGCCAAAAAACGTCATGCCCTGCTTGAAATTACAATTCGGGAAGCTAAAAGCCATAAATCGTCGGTAACACTTAGGCGGGATAAAGCAGCATTAGACTTTGCTTGTTCACAAGCAGAGCTTGCGCACCAAATAACAGAATCTATTCACACTGTCCCGGCTTAAGTTGATAGCGCTATTTTTCATTGAGTTGTAGAAAATTCCAATTTAAGGTGAAGTTTAACTTTCCAACAAAAAACTTGGAGGCATAAACTTTTCCCACCCAACATCCCTACTGAAATAGGGATATAAATTATTCGCGTACCCGACTCACTGCAAAGAGTGCCAGTGCCAAAACAGACAAGCTGGGAATAAAGGCTATTAAGGGCGGATTTAAGTCATAAATCAAGCCCAGATGTCCAACAATCTTGTCGAAAATATTAAAGCCCATGCCAATAACGACACCTATCATCATCCTTGCTCCCACACTAACGCCTCGTTTAACGCCAATAACAAAAGGGGCGGATAACAGCAACATGATAAAGGTGACCAAAGGATTGACGATGCGCCCCCAAAAAGCCAGCTCAAACGACTGGGATTTTTGATGATTTTTCTTTAAAAAATCGATGTAATCGCCCAAGTCGAGCAGCGACAGATTACCGGGATTAACAACGACAATTTTGAGTAAGTTGGGCGCAATGGATGACTTTAAGATTTGGCTGTCTTGTGTACTAGCAAGCATCTGTTCTGTTGAAATTATTGATTGCTTGATGTGTTTGAGATTCCATTGCTGGTTACCCAAAAAAACGGCCTGATCAGCGTGTAGAGTCTGGTGTAAATGTTGCTGATCATCCAGCTCATAAATACTGATATCGGCCAAGTTATCGTCATTCACTATTTGCCTCACATTGACAAATCTCTTGCCTTCACGCAGCCAGAGTCCATATTTTACGTCCATAAGAACCTGTTGATTACGGGCAGAAACTCTAACCATTTTCGCCATGCGCTCGGTGACCGGTGCAACAAATTCACCAATCAATGTTGAAATAAAAACCAAAATAGCGCCTGCCAGCATAACCGCTTTAATAATGCCCAAAATAGATAATCCCGCAGCCCGCATGGCAATAAGTTCACGATTATTACCCATCGCGCCCAAAATAAACAAACTGCCTAATAATGCCGAGGCAGGAACCAGCTCATAAAAAACAGTGGGCGACGTCAAGGCCAGATAATAGAAAATATGTTTTAAGTCATACCCTCCACCCACATCATTTAATTCATCACTAAAGGTAAATAAATTAAACAATGTCAATAATAATATCACCGCAACAAAAGAGCCTTTTAGAATTTCCCTGACGATATAGCCTGTTAATACATTCACTTAAGACACCTTGTCTCTGATTTTCATGACCAGCCACTGCCATCCATATAATCTTGCCAATAAAAAACTGCCAATCAATAACAACATTACATTAACGCTTGCACCACCCAGCCAAGCAGGGATAGCCCCTGTCATCACCCAACTCTGACTGACGCGAACAAGATTTCCATAACTGAAGTAAATTAAAAAGCCCACCAGCATATTTCCGTAAACCCCGCCACGAGGTGAAATCTGAGCCAAAGGGACAGCAATAAAACTTAATAACAACGCTCCTAAAGGAATGGAAAAGCGACGCTGCAACTCGGCAATGTAGGCTTTCACTTTAGATCCCCATAATAAATCCACAGTAAGCGCTTGCCTGTTAAGGGCAGCTACCGATTCTTTTGTTTCCAGTCTTACGGCGTATTCGACGAACTGTTCAATCACATAATTTAAAGTACCGGGCTGTCCTCGTACTTGCTCGCCGTTCTCAAAAATAATGTAGCGCCCGTCAGCCAATTCTTCTATCCGGGCCGCGTCAGCATTAATAATATCCATGTTTCCGTTCTGCCTGTTTTGCACAAAAACGTTGTGCATCTTTTTATCAGCGCTGATTTTTTCTACATAAAAAACCAGATCGCCCTGGCTATATTCACTAAACTTGCCTGCGGCAATCCCTCTCAGGTCGGCTGATTCTTCGCCCTGTTTCATTATCTGATCCACGTTGGCTTCCGCCCATGGCGATACATACAGCGATAAACCCAAAGCCAGCACACTTAAGGGAACAACCAACAGAAATACCGCTCGATAAAGCGTTCCGGCACCCCCGCCCGCTGAAGCAACAGCCGACATTTCCTGATCCCGGTACATTCTGCCCATCACCATTAATACCGCCATAAATAGTGCTACAGGCAAAAATTCCACCGTGGCTGAAATCGTTTTTAGTCCCAAGATACTCAGCAACGTTTCATTTGATACTTGCCCTGATATGGCTTCGTCAAGAATCCTGATAAATTTCCGACTGACGATAATGACCACAATCACTGTCAATACTGACAGCAGTGTCTTGAGTAAATCGTGGACAATCATTTTATCCAGAACGGTAACCAGTTTACGCCGCCCCATTTTATAACCTTCCGGCCAATCTGCTTCCAAGCCTGTCTCCCCCAGTCAAAATCAATAGATTTATATTTTATTACCTTAGCCTTAACGCTCGGCATTTTGAAAAATTTTACCACATCAGTGCCAAGTACCCAGCTTTCATCATGCATAACCTGTTTGTAAGCGCCTGCAACCCGGTAATTATTACCTTTTAGACCTTCAATCAGCGGTGCAAAGCTGCCACCTAAAAAGCTTCCAGGTTTCGATTTCGCCACGGTGCAAATAAACCGCTGACAGGTTTTTTTGCACCAGTCTCACCGTTTACTCCTTTTACCTTATTGAAAAAAACAGCCTCATATCATCATAAAATCAGCATGTTACAAAATTACAACCAGTTGGCACAATAATCGCTTGTGATAAAATATAAACATTATTATCAATAACGAGAATTTATATGAGTGAAGCTTCATTAACTGTATTACCCAAATCGGGCCTGGCTGGTTTAAAGGAAAACTGGCGCAGCGATTTACTGTCAGGATTCTTGGTCTTTCTTATCGCTTTGCCGTTGTGTCTGGGTATATCAATGGCTTCGGGTTTTCCCCCTTCAGCCGGAATTATCACCGCTATTATCGGAGGAATGCTGGTTTCTCGTGTCAGCGGTTCCTTTATAACCATTAATGGCCCCGCTGCCGGTTTGATTGTGGTGGTGCTCAGTGCGGTGCAAGAACTGGGTGAAGGCGATGCGATGGCAGGTTATCGTTATGCCTTGGCTGCCATTGTGGTTGCCAGTGTATTACAAATCTTAATGGGTGTGTTTAAAGCCGGGCGACTGAGTTCTTTTTTTCCGGCATCGGTTATACATGGCATGTTGGCGGCGATTGGCATCATTATTATGGCCAAACAAATCCATGTCATGCTGGGCACTACCCCGGAGAAAGGCAGTAGTCTGTTTTCGACTATCGCTCAAATTCCGCACAGCATTATGAACCTTAATCATGAAATTGCCATTATCGGTTTTACCGGACTGGCGATATTGATTATTTGGGCACTGTTAAAAAATCCTGTTTTAAAGATGATTCCGGCACCATTGATTGTGGTGTTGGCAGGAATAGGCTTGGCGAAATATTTTGATCTGGATCATGAGCACATGTATTTGTTTCTGCCCGATGCGCATTTTCTGGCGCATCATGAGGAAACTGTCGGGCCCAAATTTTTGGTCGCCATTTCTGACAATTTCATGTCCAGCTTTTATTTTCCTGACTTTTCAAAAATTGCCACGCTAGAGTTTTGGGAAGCCGTTATCAGTATCAGCCTGGTCGGTAGCTTGGAGAGTTTGCTTAGCGCGATGGCGGTGGACAAACTAGACCCGTATAAACGCCATTCCAATCTTGATCGTGATTTAACGGCCGTTGGTGCGGGTAATCTGTTAGCCGGATTAATCGGCGGCTTGCCAATGATAGCCGAGATCGTAAGAAGTTCGGCTAATGTAAACAATGGTGCCAAAACCCAGTGGGCCAACTTCTTTCACGGCACTTTTATGTTGTTGTTTGTGGTGTTGTTTCCACGGTTAATCCATAGCATCCCTCTGGCTGCACTGGCCGCATTGCTCGTCTATACCGGGTTTCGCCTGGCTTCTCCAAAGTCATTTGCAAACGTTTTACACATAGGCAAAGAACAGTTGTTTATGTTTGTAATTACGATTATCGGTGTATTGGCAACCGATTTATTAATTGGTGTCGCTATCGGTATTACAGCCAAGTTTGCTATCCACCTGCTGCGCGGTGTCAGACTGAATAATCTGTTCAAAATCCATTTTGTTGTTAAGCCTAAAGATGCTGATTCCGTTATAGTCTCGATAGTGGGGGCGGCTATTTTCTCCAATTTTATGTCTTTAAAGACTGCATTGGCTAATCTTGAAAACGGCAAGACTATCATCTTTCAATTGAATAATGCGTATCTGATTGATCATACTGTCATGGAATTTATTCATGACTTTCAGCATAACTATGAAGGGCAAGGCGGAAAATGTGTATTTATCGGGATGGAATATCATGATACTTTTTCAGCCCATCCTTTAGCGGTGCGCAGAATGAAACCAGGCAATATGAGTCGTCGCAAAAGTGACCATTTCGGTTTGTAATACACCGGGCGATTAATGAGTTAACAGCGTTATTGGCTGCTGCAAAACCTATACTCCGCGCGGTGATGTTTACGGAATTTATGATCGAGTCATTTTATTCGAGGGCAAGGCGCAAAAACAGGCGCATAGCTGCCTATGTAACTGTTTTTGCAACGCCGCTATCGGATGGAATGGCCGATCAGAAAACCGGGTTGTGACCGCGCGGAGTATATTAATAAGGGTTATGCACAAATCATTGCCAAACGTGGCGTACCCGACAACTGTGATAGTTTTGCGGTCAGCGCACCAGTCGCGCTGTGTGGTGGTATAGTGATTGGCTGAGCAGCATGTAAACTCACACTCTACTACACTATACGAGGACTTTTATGAACAAATCATCCCTGTCGACGATGCCAAAAACCGGACTGGCCGGTTTAAAAGAAAACTGGCTTAGCGACTTAGCTTCCGGATTTTTGGTTTTTCTTATTGCCTTGCCGCTATGTCTGGGTATAGCAGTGGCTTCGGGATTTCCACCATCGGCAGGTATTATTACTGCTATTATCGGTGGCTTATTGGTATCGCGCATTAGCGGTTCTTACCTGACTATCAATGGTCCTGCGGCCGGTTTGATTGTGGTGATTTTGGCGGCTGTGCAAGCCTTGGGAAACGGCGACGCGATGGCTGGTTACCGTTATACCCTGGCCGCGATTGTGGTCGCCAGTGTTTTACAGATTTTGATGGGGCGGTTTAAACTGGGGCAATTGAGTTCCTTTTTTCCTGCATCAGTGATTCATGGCATGCTGGCTGCGATTGGCATTATTATCATCGCCACACAAACTCACGTTATGTTGGGCGTTACGCCGGAACCCGGCAGTCTGTTTTCGATCATTGCACAAATTCCGCACAGCTTGCTTGGCATGAATCTGGATTGTGTTCTGATCAGTTTTTTAGGCTTGCTAATATTGGTTATTTGGCCTTTAAGCGAAAGCAAAATTCCCGCTCCGGTTATTGTCGTGTTAATGGGTATCGTCTTCGCTTGGCAATTTGGCTTTCAGGAAACGGCTACCAGCGACTCACACTATCTGGTCACAATTCCCGATAATTTTTTAGCCGGTTTTTATTTTCCCGACTTTTCAAAAATAACGACAATGGCCTTTTGGGAAGCCGTGCTGAGCATTGGCTTGGTAGGCAGCCTTGAAAGTTTACTGAGTACGACAGCGGTAGACAAGCTTGACCCGTATAAGCGAACGTCTGACCTTGATCGTGATATAACAGCGATTGGCATAGGAAATCTGGTAGCCGGTATGATTGGCGGCTTGCCAATGATTGCTGAAATTGTCCGTAGCTCGGCAAATATCAATAACGGCGCAAAAACCGCTTGGGCCAACTTCTTACATGGCTTGATATTATTACTGTTTGTCGTCTTTTTTAGCGGTTTTATACAAAGCATTCCGTTGGCTGCTTTAGCCGCCTTACTGGTTTATACCGGTTATCGTTTAGCGTCGCCTAAAACATTCACCCAAGCATTAGATGTCGGTAAAGAACAATTATTATTGTTTGTAGTCACGCTTATCGGCATATTGGCGACCGATTTATTAATAGGCGTCACCTTGGGTATTGTTGTCAAACTTGCCATTACCTTGGCAAGAGGCGTTTGGCTTGGCAACCTGTTCAAGATTCACTTTACGATTAAACAATCCGATAACAATACGCTGGTGATCAAGTTATTAGGCTCTGCCCTCTTTTCAAACATCTTGCCCTTAAAAAAAGCACTGACCGAACTGGAACAAGGTAAAACACTTATTTTTGATTTTTCAGACGGTTACCTGATTGATCATACGGTTATGACGTTTATCCATGATTTCCAACAAAACTATCAAGCTCAGGGTGGGCATTGTCGACAAGTAGGTAGCGCGTTGGAAACGTTTTCAGATCATGCGCTCGCCGCACGACTAATGACGGCTGATGACAGGAAATAGGAATGAGGCGAAAGGTGAAAGGCAAAGGGCGAGTATGTTGACGATTTGTTTTTTTTGCCTTTAACCTTTAGCCTTTAGTTTTTAACCTTTAATTTTTTTATTTTAGCTCAAACACGATAGTGAGAATTTCATGATCCTTTTATCAGCTTATTGTGCGGTACTTCTAAGCTTTGCTTCCGGTTTGCTGGCACTGATGATGCATCAGCGGCAAACCCTGTCAGCAATCAGTGAGTATGGTTTTAACACATTCTTTACCCGCAATGTCCATTGCCGGGGCTGGATTAATAAAAATCTTGAAGAACGTCGCTTTCCGTTTTTTTTAAAACAAGCCGTGTTTGTTTTATTGGGTTTGTCCGGTGTCTTTGCCGTTATCGCCGGTTTGGCTGTGCTGCTCAGCAAAGGGGTTATTACCGACCAGATTGCTTTGGGTTTGCCTTGGCTACCTTGGCATATCCGTTTTGACGGCTTGTCCGGTTTCTTCTTTTTAATTATAGGCATTGCCGTTTGTGCGGTAAGTCTTTATGGCCCAGGTTATGTCCGTACTTATAAAGAAAACGAACATCCCTTTGCCGCCCTGGGTTTATTTACCGGCTTGTTTGTTACCGGCATGTTGTTGGTGCTGTTGGCCGATGATGCTTTTATGTTCATGATTGCCTGGGAGTTGATGTCGGTCGCCAGCTATTTTCTGGTGGCATTTCAGCATGAAAATTCCGCCAATCGCCGTGCCGCTTTTCTTTATTTATTAATGGCAGAAGTGGGTGCCTTGTCGATTATTTTAGGGTTTGGCGTACTGGCCAGTTTTTCTGCCGGCTTTACCTTTGATGCCCTGCGTGACGCCAACTTGTCAACCACTTGGGCAAGTATTGCTTTCGTATTGGCCTTGTTGGGTTTTGGCATGAAGGCCGGGATAGTGCCGGTTCACGTCTGGTTGCCGGAAGCCCATCCGGTAGCGCCCTCGCATATTTCAGCACTCATGAGTGGTGTCATGCTTAAAGTGGCCCTGTATGGCTTGATTCGCTTTTGTTTTGATTTGCTCGGCGATGTACAGTGGCAATGGGGCGTGGTGCTGTTAATTTTGGGTACGCTTTCAGCGCTGGGCGGCATTCTGTATGCCCTGATGCAGCCCAATTTAAAACGCCTGTTAGCCTACAGTTCCGTTGAAAACATCGGCATTATTTTTATGGTACTGGGCTTGTCGATAATCTTTATGGCAAACGGCCATCCGCAACTGGCCGCTTTGGGTTTTCTGGCCGCCCTGTTCCATGCCTTTAATCATGCCTTGTTCAAGAATTTATTGTTCTTGGGTGCCGGCATTATTCATCACCAAACCCATGAATTAAATATCGACATGATGGGTGGACTGATTAAAAAAATGCCCCAAACCAGTGTGTTGTTTTTGGTCGGCTGTATGAGTATTTCTTCATTGCCCCTGTTTAACGGCTTTGTTTCAGAATGGTTGGCTTTTCAGACTGCGCTACAAGTTGATGTGCTGGACAATGGCGTGTTGCGCAGTTTAATTCCGGTTGCCGCTGCGGCCTTGGCGTTAACTGCGGCGTTGGCGGCGGCGTGTTTTGTTAAAGTATTCGGTTTGATATTTCTGGGGCAATCACGCTCACGAAACAGTGAAAAAGCGCATGAAGTACGCGACAAAGGTATGCTGGCCGGCCCTGCTTTGTTGGCCGGTTTGTGTTTTTTTATCGGGATTTTTCCTAGCGTAATTATTCATTTAATCAACAATGTTTCAGGTCAATTATTGGGACATACCTTACCGAATGATTCCGCTTTAGGTTGGTTATGGCTGGCTCCGGTTTCTGCCGAGCAGGCATCTTACTCACCGCCACTGGTGCTGATAGGCGCACTGATTGCTGCCGGTGTTTGTTATTGGTATTTACGGCGCAGTCCTTTGACCGTCATACGACGGGCCGAAACCTGGGATTGTGGTTTTGGCGGCTTGACACCGCGTATGCAATATACCTCCAGTTCATTTACCATGCCTTTCCGGCGAATTTTCGCCAAAACCTGGATTATAGACGAGCAAATTAAAAAAGACCTGCAAGGCGCAATGAACCAGGATGTGGGCGCTGTGCATTATCAACTGCATATTCAGGATCATAGCTGGCCACGCCTGTATCAACCGATAGCACAAGGCGTAAATAGCTTGGCCAAGCAGGTAGGGCGCATTCAAACCGGCAATATCCGAACCTATCTGGGTTATTCGTTTGCCACTTTACTACTCCTGCTATGGGTGATTAGCTGATGGATAAAAATGCAGTGACGACAGCAGTCGCCCCGTATAACAAAAAGCCGCTACCGTCTGGAGAGCCACAATGAACTGGTTAATCGCCATTTTACAAACTACCTTATTTGTCGTACTCGCACCGTTATTGGCGGGTTGGCTAAAAATGTGTAAATGCCATTTACAAAACCGTAAAGCGCCTTCCCTGTTACAGCCTTACCGGGATTTACTTAAATTGACGCATAAACAGCCGGTAGTCTCGGAACAAGCATCCTGGCTATTTGTAACCGCACCTTACCTTATATTTTCTGCCACCGTCCTGGCGGCAAGCGTGGTGCCGTTGATCGCGGTTAATCTACCCACCTCAGCCAGTGCAGATGTGATTGTAATGGTGGGATTTTTTGCCTTTGCCCGCTTTTTTCTGGCCTTGGCCGGACTGGATATTGGTACCGCATTTGGTGGTATGGGTTCATCCCGGGAAATGACTATTTCTTCACTGGCAGAGCCTGCCATGTTAATGGCCATTTTTACCCTGACCATGACGGCGTCTACCACCAATTTATCAGGTGCCATTGCGCATGTATTAAATGAGGGGCTTATATTAAGACCTTCTTTTGTATTTGCCCTGTTTGCCCTGATCTTGGTTGCCATCGCTGAAACCGGACGGATTCCTGTGGACAATCCTGCCACGCATCTGGAACTGACCATGATTCATGAAGCCATGATTCTGGAATACAGTGGCCGACATCTGGCGTTGATTGAATGGGCAAGCCAACTCAAGCTTATGTTATATGGCGTATTAATCGCCAATATATTTTTCCCTTGGGGTATCTCTGAAACCTTTGCAGCTAAAGACCTTGGCTATGGGTTACTCGCGATTGCAGGAAAACTGGCCTTACTGGCGATATTTTTGGCAATAGCAGAAACGTTGGTCGCAAAAATGCGCTTGTTTCGAGTACAGGAGTATCTAAGCTTTGCCTATTTATTAGGCTTGCTGGGCATGCTGAGCCACATCATTCTGGAGGCGTCACGATGAAAGTGGCGCAAGGTAAAAGATTTACCATTCAAGGCTGGGAATACGCCTTACCGATAACGTTACGCCTTGAGTTTTGCCCCTTGTTCCTTGAACCTTTTGCCTTGGACCTTAACTATGAACATTGAACAAACCGATTTTTATACACAGGCTATTTTGTCGATGGCGGCTTTGGTAGGTCTCACTTCTTTTCTCATGCTGGGACAAGGCCGGTTGTTACGCTTAATCTTTGTTTTTGCCGTGCAGGGTTTTCTATTAACCTTAACCACAGTTTTGGCAGCCTACAGTTTAAATAACCCGCATTTGTATATTTCTGCCTTACTGACCTTGGTGCTAAAAGTCATGTTTATTCCGTGGATGTTAAGGCGTGAAGTGTTGCTTATGAACACCCACCGGGATGTCCAGGCGTTAAAAAACAAAACCGTAGTGATGCTGGGTGGTGCCAGTTTGATGGTGTTCAGCTATTACGTATTGCATCCTATCGTACAAACCACCTCGCCGGTCATGCTAAATGCGCTGGCGGTCAGTCTCTCCGTAGTGTTGTTGGGCATGTTGTTAATGATCTCGCATCGCCAGGCTGTTGCCCATGTGGTCGGGTTTATGTCGATTGAGAATGGTTTGTTTTTTGCCGCTATCGTTGCCACCAAAGGTATGCCCATGGTGGTTGAGCTGGGCGTCGCCTTTGACGTATTGGTTGCCGCCGTGCTGTTTGGTATTTTTTTCCTGCATATTCGTACCAGTATCGATTCACTGGATGTTGATTTATTAAATAAACTAAATGAGGTGGATAAATGATTGCTGTCTATCTTGTATTATTGATTCCTTTAGTCGGCATTGTGTTTTTTGCACTGGGCGGACACCGGGCCGACATGGGGAAACTCAATGTCAGGTTTAACGCAATCTGTTTGCTGGCGACAATCTGGCTGGCGGTTAATGTGCTTAATCAAGGCACTATTTTATCGGACAACAAGGCTTTTTTGATTGACCCGTTTAACGTGTATTTGATTGTTCTGACTGCTTTTGTCGGACTCACCACGTCAATTTTTTCCGGCCCCTATATGGCACATGAAAAAGACTTGGGCAAACTGACGGATAACCGGTTAAAGCTTTATTATTCCATGTATCAAGGTTTTATGCTGGCCATGTATCTGGTGCTAACCACCAACAACATGGGTATTATGTGGGTCGCCATGGAAGGTGCGACCCTGGCGACAGTGATGCTGGTGAGTTTATACCGAACCCCTGAATCCATTGAAGCTGCCTGGAAATACTTTATTCTTTGTGGCGTAGGTATTGCGCAAGCGCTGTTTGGCACCATTTTGCTGTATTACGCAGCGATGCAGATTGGCGATGGTGAAAGCTCTTTATTGTGGTCGGTGCTTTACGAGAACGCCAGTAAATTAAATCCGGAAATACTGGAAATTGCCTTTGTTTTCATGCTGGTTGGTTATGGTACTAAAATCGGCCTGGTGCCCTTGCATAACTGGCTGCCCGATGCCCATTCCGAAGGCCCGACACCCATGTCGGCAGTCTTGTCCGGCCTCTTATTAAATGATGCCTTATATGCCGTAGTACGCAATAAAATGCTGGTGGATGGTGCCGCCCATAGCCATATAGCCGGTTACTTGATGATGGGCTTTGGACTGTTGTCTTTTCTGGTCGGGGCGTTATTTCTGCATCGGCAAAAGGATATTAAACGCTTGTTCAGTTATTCATCCATTGAACACATGGGCATGATGACGTTTGCTTTTGGCATCGGCGGCCCCCTGGCGACCTTTGCCGCCTTACTGCACATGACCGTACACTCACTGACAAAATCAGCTATTTTTGTGACCGTAGGCCATGCGACGCAGGTTGCCGGAACGCAAAGCATGGACAAAATACGGGGCTTGATAAAAACCCAACCCGCCATCGGCTGGGGCTTATTAATAGGCACGCTAGCCATTGCCGGCTTCCCGCCATTTGGCGTTTTTACCAGTGAGTTTCTGGTTTTGCTGGCCACCATGCACAGCTATCCCTGGCTGGCACCGTTATTATTACTGGGCATCGGCATTGCGTTTGCCGGCCTGTTCAGACATATCCAGCCCATGGTTTACGGCGATAAACCGGAAGGTCAACACCCCGTTAAAGCCAACTTGTGGCCGGTCATCATTCATCTGGGTTTGGTGTTATGGCTGGGTCTGGCCATCCCCGAATTTCTGGCTAACTGGTTTTCACAGGCCACCTTGTTAATCTCCGGGAGTACGCCGTTATGAACGCTTCAAATTGGACGACGGATTTTTTAAACCAACTTAATAGCGCAGAATTTTTTATTATTCCCGCGCGTATCAATCCAAATGCAGTCAGCACTGCCTTCAACGGCGACCCTCAGAGCGATAAAACCGTACTGTGGCAAATTGAAAGCAGGCACTGGCAACAATTCAGTCAATACGCCCTTGAACAAAATCTGCGCTGGGTCGCCGGTTGGGCAGAACACGCCGAGACGGTATTTATCGTTAATGCCTGCTTTGAAAAAGCAGGCATTTATGTGTTGTTACGCACACGCATCAATACCGACAACCCCAAATTGCCCTCACAAGCCACCGTTTATCCTGCCGCCAATCGCAGTGAACGCCATACCCAAGATCTGTTTGGCATTAGCTTTAAAGGACATCCCGATAATCGGCGCTGGATCCGGCATCAAGCTTGGGGTAAACACAGTTATCCGTTACGCAAGGATTTTTCTGTTCAAGGCGAACCCCAAGCCATTACGCCCCCCGACATGAATTACCCCTTTGTTAAAGCATTCGGCGCTGGCGTTTATGAAATTCCTGTAGGCCCCGTCCATGCAGGTATTATTGAACCCGGACATTTTCGCTTTCTGGCAGTAGGCGAACTGATTTTAAATCTGGAAGAACGCTTGGGTTATGTTCATAAAGGTATTGAAAAAATTGCCGAAGGCAGAACGCCGGAATCTTTAGCGCGTTTAGCCGGACGAGTTTCGGGTGATACTACCGTCGGACATTGCTGGGCAGCTTGCATGGCAATGGAACAAGCCGCAGGCATTACAATCCCTCCACGTGCGGCCTTGATACGCGGCATTCTGGCGGAAGGTGAACGGATCGCCAATCATCTAGGTGATATGGGCGCGATTTGTAATGATGTCGCTTTTGTTTTTGCCCAAATTCAATTTACCCGCTTGCGTGAACTGTGGTTACGTACCAATGCAACCGTCTTCGGGCATCGTTTGTTAATGGACAGGATTATCCCCGGCGGCGTTGCACGTGATTTATCTGAAGCCTCCTGTGCCTTGATTAAACAGGACATTGTTCAGTTAAGAAAGGAACTATCAGAACTCATGCCTGCGATAGACCTCAATTCATCCCTGGAAGACCGGATTTACACAGCGGGTTATTTGTCACCAAAAACCGCTGCCGCCTTTGGCACGCTGGGTTATGTCGGCCTCTCCAGCGGGCAGGATTTTGATGTCCGCCGCGATGCACCCTATCCGCCTTACGATCAAGTCACTTTTAAAGTTGCACTGGAAGATCAGGGCGATATTGCCTCACGATTCTGGGTAAGATACAAGCAAATCAATGCGGCGTTAAAACTCATCGAACAATTTATAGCTCAACTTGCGGAAGGCGACATACTCGCCGAGTGGCGAAAACCGCCAGCGGGCAGTGAAGCTTTGGGCATAGTTGAAGGTTGGCGGGGCGAAATCACCACTTATGTTCGCTTCGATAGCGATAATAAAATCGCCCGTTTTTATCCACGCGACCCCAGCATCCTAAACTGGCCAGCCTTGGAAAAACTGACGCTGAATAATATCGTGCCGGATTTTCCAGTATGTAACAAATCCCTGAATGGCTCTTATTCAGGCAACGATTTATAGGAGGCATTGTGTTACAACTTTTTAAAAAAATCCTGAAAACCGGCGTTGTCACGGAGAAGTACATAGCGCCCAAGGACGATGAACTGGAAAAACTGGGTATTGAAATTAAACGCCACATCGATAAGCGATTTTCCGGGAGCATTGCCATACGGCAGGTCGATGCCGGCTCATGCAATGGTTGCGAACTGGAAATCCACGCACTCAATAATCCGTATTATGATATTGAGCGTTTTGGTATTCATTTTGTCGCCTCACCCCGACATGCCGATGTGTTATTGGTGACCGGTCCGGTTTCACGGCACATGCAGACCGCATTGCTACGAACTTACGAAGCGACACCCAATCCTAAATGGGTTGTTGCGGTGGGTGATTGTGCCGCTTGCGGGGGAGAATTTGGAGTCTCTTACGCCAGTTGCGGCGCAGTCTCCAATGTGATACCCGTCGATATGACCATAGTGGGTTGCCCTCCTGCGCCACTGGCACTCTTAAAAGCTTTGCTGGGCTTGATTAATAAATAGTAACTGGCGATGCCGGTCGGGGTTTGCAACCCCGACCGAAACATTTGAAGACTTCAATAGCTTTCAAAACGTGAGTTAGGGCGTTGCAAACCCTTCACGCTTCAAGAATTAATAGCATATCGATTATTGGCTCGGCCTGACTGTCAGGCAATATGAGCCAGTTGAAGGATGCCACATTTTTGCTACCCCCAAACACCTGTCTGGAAACGGACGACTTTACTCTACTGCAACAAGAGATATGATCAAGAAAAAAATGAAAATATTGGCCATGACAGCAGTGTTTCTATGTTCTGTTGACGCGGCATCAACCGCTATGGCAGCGGCTGTGGCACAAGATGATTTGCTTCAGGATGCCGGTAGCTGGGCGCAAATCGTCGCAGAAGGCGGCCTGAAAGTTGTCGATCCAAGCCTGGAAAAAGCGCGAATCTGGTTGGAAGGACAATCCCGTTGGGATGACAATTGGAACCATTGGTATCAAGGTGTAGCACGGGCTGCCATGGGTTATTCGCTTAGTGACCGCGCCACGATCTGGGCAGGTTACACTTGGGTGCCGACACAAAACGTCGGTAAGTCCTCTAAATCACAGCAAGATGTGTGGCCCGGATTCCGCTATGTCTTGCCAACCAGCATGGGAACACTTAGTTTTAGAACCATGATCGAAAGCAATTTCATACCGGGCAATGGCGATCAGGTTCGGGTACGTCCACGGGAGATGATTCGGTTCATGCACCCCCTGCAATTTGAGCCGCGCTTAAGCCTGATCGCATGGGACGAATTCTTCATACGAATCAATTCGACGCCTGCCGGTGGCCAATCCGGCTTCGATCAAAACCGTGCCTTTGCAGGTCTCGGCTGGACGTTTAATAAAAGCTTTCGCGCCGAAGGCGGTTATCTTAATCAATATCTGGATGACAACACCCATACCAACAACACCATGCACCACTTAATTATGGGCTCTTTATTTATCAACTTTTAAGCAAGTAACCCGATTAAAGCGCCACCCATAAAAGAAGATCCATTGAAGGGGCGAATTTGTCGCCCCTACAGCGTAAATATAAATTCTCTTAGCGTTCCTCCACCGCATCCAACACACACAGCGCTGTCATGTTGACGATACGGCGCACTGTGGCGGAGGGTGTAAGGATATGTGCCGGTTTTGCGCAACCGAGCATGATGGGACCTATCGCTACCCCATAACCCGCTGCGGTCTTGAGCAGGTTGTAGGCAATGTTGGCGGCCTCAATGTTGGGTAAAACCAGCAGATTGGCGCTGCCTTTCAACTTTGAATCCGGCATCATTTTTTTCAGCAGATCATGGTTTAGTGCGGCATCGCCGTGCATTTCACCATCGACTTCCAGTTCGGGTGCCTGTTCCTGAATAATTGCCAAGGCCGCACGCATTTTTTGGGCGGACTCACTGTTGCTGGAACCAAAACTGGAATGCGATAGCAAAGCAACGCGTGGCACCACACCCAAGCGACGCATTTTTTCGGCGGCCAACAGGGTAATTTCAGCGAGCTGAACCGCCGTTGGATTTTCATTGATGTGGGTATCAACCAAGACAATCTGCCGTTCGGGCAATATAAGCACATTCATGGCCGCATAAACATTAACACCGGCACATTTACCCAGCACCTTGTCAAGGTATTCCAGATGCAACGCTGTATTGCCAAAAGTGCCGCAAATCATGCCATCGGCATCCTCTTTATAAATCAACATGGCACCAATCAGGGTATGGCGGCGACGCATTTCCAGCTTGGCATATTGTTCGGTGACGCCTTTGCGGGCTGTCATTTTCAGATAAGTTTCCCAGAAATCTCGGTAACGATTATCAAATTCAGGGTTAACAATCTCAAAATCAATATGGGGTCGGATGCGTAAACCGAATTTTTCAATGCGAAATTGCAATACCGCCGGACGACCAATCAAAATGGGGATAGCGATTTTTTCATCCACGATAACCTGCACAGCACGCAATACACGCTCTTCTTCACCTTCAGCAAAGACAATGCGTTTTTTGTTGGCGGGTGCATTTTTGGCAATCTGAAAAATCGGCTTCATGAAGGTGCCGCTGTGATAGACAAATTGTTGCAGGCGATCAACATAAGCCTGCATATCTTGTATTGGGCGAGTTGCGACCCCGGATTCTTCAGCCGCTTTGGCAACCGCCGGAGCGATTTTTGTCATCAGACGCGGATCGAAGGGCATGGGTATCAAGTAGTCCGGGCCAAAAGACAAATCAGTGATGCCGTAGACGCTGGCAACAATATCGGATTGTTCGGCCTGGGCCAAGTCGGCAATTGCATTTACGGCAGCAATTTCCATTTTGCGGGTAATAGTGGTCGCGCCGCAATCCAGCGCACCCCGAAAAATATAGGGGAAGCACAACACGTTATTGACCTGATTAGGGTAATCAGAACGACCCGTGGCAATGATGGCATCCTCGCGTACGGCTTTGGCGTCTTCGGGTAATATTTCAGGTGTTGGATTGGCCAATGCCAATATCAGCGGCTTAGGTGCCATGGTTTTAACCATGTCTGGTTTTAAAATACCGCCTGCCGAAAGTCCCAGAAAAATATCGGCTCCAGGCATGACTTCTGCCAAAGTTCGCGCACTGGTCTCTTGCGCAAAACGCGCTTTATGGGGATCCTTTTCAATGCGACCTTTATAAATAACACCGGAGTGATCGGTAACAAAAATATTTTCAAGCGGAAATCCAAGCTCTACAATCAAATCCAGACAGGCAAATGCTGCAGCACCGGCACCCGAGACCACAAGTTTACAATCTTTGATATTTTTACCGACCACTTTCAGGCCGTTTAAAATAGCCGCTCCGACAATAATGGCGGTGCCGTGCTGATCGTCATGGAATACCGGTATATTCATCCGTTCACGTAATTTACGCTCAATATAAAAGCATTCGGGGGCTTTAATATCTTCCAGATTAATACCGCCAAAAGTTGGCTCCAGCGAGGCTATAATGTCGCATAATTTGTCGGGATCCAGCTCATTAATCTCGATATCAAAAACATCAATGCCGGCAAACTTTTTAAATAATACACCCTTCCCTTCCATCACCGGCTTGGCAGCCAGAGGACCAATGTTGCCCAAGCCCAGCACGGCCGTTCCATTGGAAATAACCGCAACCAAATTACCCCGTGCCGTGTATTTAAAAACATTGGCAGGATCAGCGACAATCTCTTCACAAGCTGCCGCAACTCCGGGCGAATAGGCCAAGGCAAGATCACGCTGGTTAGTCAGTTGTTTGGTAGGAGTAACACTGATTTTTCCAGGTGTAGGAAACTCGTGATATTCAAGAGCCGCATCATGTAATTGCCGACTGATTTCTTCTTTGGTATCGATGGGGGAATTCATGTTATGCCTTGTGTATAACGATTATTTTAATGATCAAAAACAAGGTTATCACAGTGATGATCAACCTTGCATGATCCTGGATTTTTGGCGCAGCTAACGGTTAAAGTTTATAGTCCATCCAACGTTAAGATAACTACCCGGCAAATGTCAGATTCGATCATAGAACACGGATGATACTGATTATACGGATTTCAACGGATTTTATTTTTAGGATATAGGCCG
>SESB01001135.1_pt1 | contig 17920 bp, 18 predicted proteins | sample 3171441 | NCBI WGS metagenome assembly SESB01 (sample SAMN06051867, study PRJNA518727) | freshwater metagenome | biome: subpolar coniferous forest; feature: holomictic lake; material: water; isolation source: holomictic Lake 227, 6 m depth | place: Canada: near Kenora, Ontario | collected... | reverse complement strand
GTGCACAACCATAGATTATTATCGTAATCTTGGATTATTGATTGATACAATATTCATTACAGAACCAGTTTCTACTACACCCAATCTTAGCACGTTTAATTATTCTATGTCGGGTATTAGTGGTATCTACGGTATTGCTGCGAATCCAAAAGATCAAGTTTTATATTGTGCGGATTCTGAATTAGACGTCATATACAAATACTCAATAGACGGTAATTTATTAATATCAAAGAGTCTATCATCTTTTGATAGCGACATAAACCTGTATACGGGTTTATTAGCTCACTGGAAATTAGATGAGACTAGTGGTACGAGATATGACTCAACATCCAATCATTATGATATGGCTGATAGTGGTGGAGTTGGATATTCTCAAGGAAAGATAGGCAATGCCGCATCTTTACATAATAATTATTTGACAAATCCTGCTTTGACAGAAGGAGTTGTAGGCAGCACATTCAGTATGTCGTGGTGGGGAAAGACTGATCTTGTTACGGAAAGTAGATGGGCTACTAAATATGCAGGATTTATTATAACAACCCGTCCGACAGGAGGATTTGTAGTCTCTGACTATACGTCATGGGCAGCAGAGTCTGATCCAGTTGTAAATGCAAACGAGTGGACTCATTATTGTATCGTAGTTGTAAATGGCATAGTGACAGGATATGTAAATGGCGCACAGGTTATTACGTCAGGATCGGATACAGTATCGTTTGGTGGCGCGCGCGATCTTAACCTTGGCGGAGATACACTGATGAGTTATGGTAATCCTGAGGAGATCGATTCTGCATCTATATGGAATCGTGCATTATCACTCAATGAAATATCTGCACTTTACAATAACGGAGATGGTCTAGGCTATGAAAGCTTCGAAGGATATTCATCATCAACTCCAGCAGCAATCGCTATAGATAAGGAGGGAGATGTATGGGTAACTTTATGGAATAGTGTATCAGCGATAAAATTTGACTCTGATCTAAATTATTTATTTTCTGTGCAGCCTTCGGCCATATCTATCATAGAAGAAGAATATGGCGATCGGCCAACGTTCGTAGAAACAGATCGCGTGAATAACGCTTGGGTTACATACTCACATCCATTATGTAGTTTGTTGATGAAGTATAGTCAGAGTGGAAGTTTGTTGTTAAGCATTCCTCTTCCTGAAAATTCAATTCCTGTTAACATGGTAATAAACAATGTCAATGATATATGGGTAACCAATACGTTTGATACCACATTATCGGCAGGATTGATCAACATGTACAACAGTACTACAGGGGTTCTACTTTCGTCTATTACAGGATTTTATAGACCTGGGTATATAGCGCTGAACAGAAAAGGTCAATTGTGGTTCACACACGGGGTGAGAGGATTGGGATTTTTTGATCCATATACTCATGCTCTTAGTTCATGGTCGTGTATCAGGGGAGGATTAAATTTTATACCTACAACAATCCCCCAAATTTCATCTGATATACAACTTATGGAGGATGAGGATTGGGGAGGAATGACTATAGACGTCTATGATCGTATTTGGCTATTAGATTCCGTGGAAAATGCAGCATATGCTATGCCTTCAGACCCTAACCTCGTCGCTTCTGCATCATGGCAAAAAAAATTCACCATGAGACCAGATGTGGGCGTTGCATATTTTTTGAGCACAGACGATACATACACATATACATTATCGGGTGTTGAAGGAACCAAATCAGCACAGGCCTTTGGTGATTGGACAGGAAATAGATGGTATCAGAAATATTTAAATTTTTCTGAATTATCTTCTTTTGGTGTTACGGGTGTTTCAGAAACATTCGACGTTTTGCCCATGACAGATCCTTTTGAGTTCAGAAAAATAAATGAAAGTTTTGACATGGGTGATTATCTACATAGATTAGCAATACCCGAAATACTTAGCAAAAATACCAATTTGTTTGATGTATTGTTGCCATCAATGGTTGGTCAAGCATCAGATCCATCAGAAAACATAGGCCTTAAATGCTATGAAGGTATCGCAAATTTTGCTTTGAGACACGCAGACGTTGATATGTGTGATGTATCAAGCTTAATGTCAATGGCCGCATCAACTGCGACAAAATATAGCACATTCTCTGATTCCTACCCTCAGGAAATAAACAGACTGATAGACATATTTTCAATATCTAAATCTAGATTATTTGGAACGAGATCAGAAACGCCTGTGCTCTCCGCTAGTATAGGAGATCTTATACTACATCCAGAAACACTTTTAGTCTCAAAGGGGGATCAGTTTGTCGTCAGAAGCCAGTCGAATTCGGATATCATTAGACTTTATACGGTTACAATTGATGTTACATCCGTCCCTCTTTCGTCATTATCAGTGACGGACCTAATGTCTCCGGTTACTACGCAATATATTTGGTACAAATACGACCCAACAGCAACGAACGCATTTATAAACAATTATATCGACTGGAACAGTGAATACACCACTGTAACTCCCAGCAGTTCGGCATATCCCTCTTGGTATGCTGAAAATGGGACAATAGAAAGAGCGTTTAATTATCTTTTGACTAAAAACCTAATATCCTGATCAGAGCGAATTGGTTCAACGCCCTTAAATATATAAAGGCGTGGATAATAACTTCAAATTCAATTCTAAATTTTCAGGATTTACAAGTAATACTTCTGTAGGTTCTCCTCAATCATTTCAAGAGTGGAGCTTGCATATGGGTAATGTTGCTCCTGGTCAGGCTCTGACGTTATATAACAAATACCTTGTCGACTGGTTTAAATCTAGTAACGCTAACGTCACTAGTACACAAACAGAGAAAAGATTACAATATCTATCGCTTCTTTCACAATTACAGGTTTTTTTTAGTCAAGAAGAGGTAGAGCAGTGGTATAATAACATTGATTTAACGAGTGAAAGGGAGATTGCGCTAGCAATTCCCTTTTTCGCAAAAAAACTTAAAGAAGTTGTTTTTTATTATCTGAGACTGAGGGAAAAGGTACAGCAGTCTAAAATTCACTATAATACAGCAGGAACGAATAGTGGTTTATCTCTTCAATTGACGGATGAAATTTTATATAATTTCACATCTAAGAATTCATCGATAACGCTTCCGAGTTCTTTATGGCAAAACGTTCCCGCGTTAAGCGCCATCCATAGCGATCTTAATATCCAAGTCGTAGAATACTTCGACGACCAATTATATCAAGACGTAGATCCCACTTTACCATTATCAGCCATTACATCGTTACAGACATTAAGCGGTGCGCAGAATATATTTTCTGAAATGGGAATAGATTACAGTACATTGATGTGGACATTTTCGGCAGGATTATTTCAAGAATCTCTTTCTAGTTCATCTGACTTAACGGCAGCATATGAAAAGTACGGTGGAGAAAATTTAGTAACAAGCACACCATCGACTATTGTACAAGCACCGATTACATTTTCTCTTTCATTAAATCAAGGAGAGAATACATTTTATTGGCCTGGATATTCTCTGTCACATCTGTCAGAGGAAGTAGAATCATTAGAGCCTACAGCGTTGAGTTCTCTTGATTGGAAAACGTTAGGAACAGCAGGAGATACACTATCGACGGCAGATAAATTATTTGTTACTACAGAGCAGGGGTTATCAGGATTTTGGTTATATCGCCAAACATCCAGAATGGCTCCTTCTAAAATCACTGCATTATTCCGCCAAGGTGATAATACGTTTAGATATCCATATTTCGGCTTTGGGTTGAGCGGAGAAGGAATTCCATGGACAGGGCCGACCTTTACATATGATAACAGATATACGTTTTTGTCAAAGGATGTAAAAGGTGCGATTGATGCCCAATATTGGGACCCAACTCCGAGTCTTTCGGGTACCACTCCATTATATCTCAACTCAACAACATTAGCAGAGCAGGGATCGTACCCAACCAAGAGATACACTACATCAGATAGAATACGTGTATATCAAACCATACCAGCACTGCCCATCGAGTCTACTACAATAGAAACAGCTTCTTTAGGACAATATGATGAGGCATGGTTATACAGATTTGACAATACAGAAATACCTATCATCAGTGATTCACTCACAACGGTATTTTGGCCATATGCTTCATTAGATACGACAGTAGAATTTCCACCCTACTACCCAGCAGGGTCGAATTTAGTTGGTATATGTGATCCAGTGCCTCTCAGTGGAGTAGATTGGGGGTTGGCTGCGGCGGGCCTTGATGCTGATACATCAACAAAGATGTACCCCGTAAACAACTATAACGACACCGAAGACTTATTTACGAAGTGCTTTTGGCTTTCCGGTGATCCATATTTATTTTCTTTGTCGGGATATGATGTAACGGGTCCATCACAAAAATACTTTAATCTAAAAGTGGCAGCTGGTGAACAGGCTCGTTTCGTCTGGGAATTTGAAGATATATCATTGGATCAAGTATTCCCCTCATTAAATCACAGAGCGGATTGTCCATATATCTTAGAGGGAGCAACACCATCACAAACAAATCTTTGTGATTGTCACCAGGTATATTTTACACCGTTCGGATCACCTTTAGATACATTTGAATCTAATAATGAATGGGCTGACTACATATCCATTGACAATCAAAGTCCTAAACCATTTTCGGTCAACGCATTCAAAGATTACCGTACTAGCGATAATTTCGCATGGTTCAAAGCGAATAATGAGTCCGGCTTTGGACACGGCTCATGGAAAAAGGGAAATGGCCTGACACACAACTTTACATTACGCAAAGGTGGTATTTACATATACCGTCGCGCCGCCAGCAGAACTGCATCGGCACCATTCCCAGCTTTAACAATAAGAAGTACGATAGAAGGAACCAGTCCGCGCTGGGTTGAAGCATATAAAACAGACTCGGGGTGGGTTAATATTGCATCTAGTATACCTAATTTAAACGCAGGAGATATATTTGCTGTGTCGCATCCATCCACAAGAGCGTTTACACTATCAAGCCCGATAACTGCGGTAGAAGCAATAAGGGAAAATAGAGGCAGTATATGGACGATGTATGATTATGTATCAATACCAATCTCTGAATACGATCCTACACAAACATCTTCGTTTGAAGACCAGTCGGACTCCATTGCCGCTGTATGGCCATATCAAGTAACAGACTCAAATAACGCACAGATGCCCTCGGTGTTTATATCCTCTTTGACAGCAGTATCATGGACGCTAATCACACCTACAGGCGAGCATATCGATCAAAATAACTTTTCATTTTCATTCATGCCCACACAAACGGGTATATATGCATTAACAGCAATAGGAAGTGGTAATTCTACCACATATAAACAAACAAATATACCGAATATTACAGCTGTTAATCCATTAACAAGGACACCAGCTCTAACAGCATACACAACACCAACAGCAGGATTTTTATTAAATCATTCGTTGAAGGGATGGTCGTATGACTCATCTAAGGCAGTTACAGGAGCAACAGGAGCAAGACCTTTCTGGACAGCAAAAACACAATCATCGAGTAGAAATGTAGGAAATACACCACCAAATGTGACATTTGCTGAGCCTGACCTTCCTCTTTCATTGCCTCCTTTGTTCCCTGTAGGACTCAGTGCTGATCAGGTTTTCGTATATGAACGATTACCATCATCATCCTTTCCATGGAGCCAGAATGTAACTGCTATAGAAAATGTAAACAACACGTTTTGGAGTAACATCACATATGATGATTCAAAAATATCATCCCTCTCATCGGTTATAGGATATCCAGAATTCTACGAATATACAGCGCCCACATACGAGGCAACTAACTTCTCCATAGAGTATAGGTATAATAATAAACCATCAAAGATATATTACAACGCGGCAGCAGCATTTACATCGACATTATCCGTTTTACCGGTTACTGATACTACATGTATTACAATGCCATCAGCCATAATGTACACATTCTCTAACGCTAATAGAATATGGAATAATTTAGCCAATCGGTTTTATCCACATATTTCACTAGTGCCTTCGACAGAAGATTTATATGTATCAGTAGATAAGGGTGGATTATTCACCCCTCAATATCTCGGTATGTCTGTGTATGACAGTACCAATTATACAGTGATGGCCAATACAACATCATCATCGATGTCGGGGATATTTCCAACACCCTCATTTTTTGTAGGCGGAAGAGGAGTTACTCATAATGATCAAATCACTCCATATATTGTCACAAGTGATACAAACCAACAATTCAAAAAATCCCCACTATCACAGTCGGGTGGGAAGTTACTAAATAAAATATATAGAAAGAAGCAAAAGTTTCTACCATATCAGTCTAAACAAGAATCTACAACAAGAGACGCTGTTGGTTTGGTCACGCCGACAAGCAGACAAGATCCATGGGATGGGCCGACAGATTCGACATGGGGAGACAAAGTTAATAAGCCTGTAAGTCACGCGGGCGAGTTGGATGTTGATTTCTGGGCGCAAAGCCAATTACTCAAAACGTCAGGCATGCATTTATATAGCTGGGATGTGGATGTTTATAATAATCAGTATGGGTTATACAAAGAAAACCTGTCTGCATTATCGCCATATGATCAACGTGGTGTATTCGGCGAGATATGGGTAAAAACAAACGATAAGCGTGTATTGCCAGCTGTAGACGCACTATCGGGGGTTTTCAATACTTACAAGAGTACATATTTGTATGATGAGTTGGTAGGGTCAGGAATTAAAAATATTTCAGTATTTTTTGACACGTTATACATAGAAACATCTTCGGTATGTTTCTTTGAAAAATTAGAGTACGATTATCCCTCCAATAGAATTTCGAGCATAGCTGATAATGCAAGGTTTATATCATTGCAACTTCCTCCTATGCCTAATATTAGTAGGGAGTTTAGCTTGTCTGCTTCGTCAATTTCAAGTGTTTGTGTCGTGGGTGAAAATTGGTTCTTCCCTGTTGAAAAGAGAGTAGCGGTTAGTTTACTAAGCTTGAGTGCTCACGTCGCATACCCTGAAATTTACATATATGATATGAATGATTTGTTAATGACAAAGATATTTCCATCATCCACAGAAGATTACACGACTATATCTGAATTATCATCATTGAGATTTTTAGAAGTTGATAGGCCGGTTTTATTTTACGATGTGGACAAGAACGAATATCAATATACATTTTCTGCTAGAGATACTTTAATGAATCCTACAATAATTTCATTCACCACAAACACTAAGTACTAAGTGACGACCGATTTTGATATTACTAGCGCGACTTATATCCCATATGAGTATTCTTGGGATAGTGGAACTCCATATCCATTGTCGGCATATAATACTACTATCCCTGTATATGAGAATAATTACGGACCGTCTTTAACGACTGAACCACAGACACTAGTAGTGAGCACTTCTGGTGTGCTCTATAACCCGAGCTATCTCCAAAATCTGACAACTATAATAGACATTACTACAGGGATAGTATATCTGTCAGGATTTACCCCTCATTCGACTATATACAATGTTTCATCAGTTGATACATCGTCTGTAATTTATGACCTATTAGGGTCTTATAATATAGCAGTTTCGGGCATAGACTTTGCAACAAATACATTATATTTGTCTGGGTTTACTGTTTATAATCAAATAACATCCGTCTCGGCAATAGGGGTGACACAAACACTCTACGTCTCGGGATATGCACCATACCTTTCATTATCAGCGATAAACTTGTCTGATCTAGGAACAATCCCCGCCTCAGGAGCTAGAGTCGATTATACCTGGAATTTTGGTGATTATTATAACATAGGGTCAAACATCATTATATCCCCTCTATCATCAGGATCAGTTTCGCATGTATACATAATGCCAGGCATATATGAAATTTCTTTACAGCAAACATATACAGTATCGAGCTTAGTAAAAGAGGCAGATCTGTGTAACGGCAAGTGCTTAGAAAAATACTGCGAGAATTGGTATTGGGACAACTTGCATTCAGACATTAGGGCAATTACATGGGATCAGACAGATACGGGACAAATATTTGAAAAGACTTGGGATTATCAACCGATCACATCGTCAGATGCGTGCTTCGATAACTGCGTCCCACCGTGTTATGAAACACATTGTCAGTCATGGAATTGGAGAAATACTGAAAGTTCCTCTGTATCTACCGTGACATGGGGAAATGCGGAACTAGGAGGGTCAAAAGAGAAAGTATGGGCATATACGCCGGTAGAGGAAACAGAGGAATGTTTTTCTACATTACTCTTACCTTGTTTCCAAAAGTATTGTAAACCATGGACTTGGTACTATTTGGCATGTGATCACAAGTATGCGACAACGTGGGCAGAAGTGAAAAGTGGGACAACTACACCAAAAATATGGGGATATGAACCACTTAGCGAATCGGATCCATGTAATGTTAGTAATTCTACGGTAGTGACTAATACCACAGCTGTAACACTTGTTAAGGGGGTAGTTCAAGTTTTTGAAATTCCACCAATTTCTTATATAAGAATACCTTCAGTTGTTCTTTCAGGAGCATCACCATTTTTAGTCCACCTTTCAGCGGATGCGGTTATCAGCGGCAGCTTTCCAGTGGATCGTATTGATTGGGACTTCTTCGGCGATGGTAACATATATACAGTGTCAAAATACGGATCACCAGATAGTAGTAAATTCACATTCATCAATGCGTTTTCTGCAGATGTGGCTGACCCTAGAAATTATCAAGCGAATATTGTGTATACAGACACAGGAGTGTTTTATCCATCTATAACCGCATATAGCAGCTCAACTGGAAGTTTTGATGCGTGCTCTGCGCACGTAGGTCCAATAAAAAATACCGAATATGATACGTCAGGCAACACTTTCAGAGTAGTGAAGGCTGGAAAGGGAATGATTGCAACTGAAATAAATAACTCACTACATTTGTATTCTACCTCTATACCAGCTGATTTATCTGCGAATAATATCGTACAAAGAACACCTAACAACCCAATGAGGTCCATTTTATGAATAGTGTTGATTTAATTTCCCTTCATCCCATCGTACCTTCATATTCATACCATAAGAATGAAGATCTTACTCACAATAATCAGATATATCAGAATGGGTTGACAGTCAAAACATTTAATGGATTTGAGGGTTACAAAGATATATCTTTTGTTAAAGGGTCATGTTTTGTTCTAACTTCAGCGGTGTCTATGCACCAAATATTTCAGAATGATGTAGATACAATAACAAATTGGACATTTAAAAGAGGTAAGGTATTTCGATTGTCAATCAACGGCTCTTATATTGAAAGTAATTCCAATTCATTAAGAGGAGGCAACAAAGGCAGCGCAATTTACATGTCGCCTATACAATCAAATGGAACAGTTCAACTTTCAATTAATGGATTACATTTTGAAATAAGCCCTGCATATCCCTTTTTATGTTCATTGGTATCAGAAGAAGATAGAGCTGATGATCCTACATTATATAATTTTTTTCCATTGTATGACACTGTCACAGGGCATATATGCTTTAAGGTTGTAACGGCAGCAGGATATAGATTTTTAGCATTAAATTCTGTGGATCAATATGTTAGAGCTACAGGGCTCATAGTAGACACCGCAATTCAAGACTATGAATTCACCGTGACCGATTACATATCAGAAGAATTCTTTGGGTTCAGTTCATCAAATGATTGGGGTGTATATTATAATGAATTGGATTCAAAAACACACAACAAAGACGCAATGATACAGACTGTTGTTAATGATATTCCCACACACATGTTAATAGATTTTCCTCTTTCGAGTGCACTGTCAGCTTCCGAGGTCAATATAAACATAGCAAATCTCAAGACTAATTTGACCCCGTCATCAGGACCATCTTCATCAATCCTATAATAATATGTTAACGATTTATTCCCCAGTCAGTACCAATTTAAATAGTTACATATCTGATGTTCCAATCTTCATCGGACCGAAAGTAATTTCGAACACTGTTGGTACCCCCTTTTCCGGCGCCCTATCAGCATCACCCCTAGAGAGTATATTCGAGTTTGGTACGACAGAATCACCATTTTTAACAGGCATGGCAGTTGGAACATATTATCCCAACTTCTCCATTACAAATAATGGGTATACAGTATACGATAATATAGTATTACACGTTACCCCGTAATGATGTGCATTTATAACTAAACCCACGTAAACATAAATAACTTTATGACATTCGACATACTCGATAGGTACAGGAGGTTGCCAAAGGAGGTCCATATTAGCCCCCGGAAAAATATTCCACTCCGCCAAGAAGTAGCCGTGTCTACGAGACCTGATAACGAGTTAATGTATAATGACAACGAAATACTTTTTAACGGATTGCCGTTGACTTATACAGTATCACAGACATAATTATATTTGCTGTGGTAGTTTAATTAAAATTTTGATGTGGATAACATCTAGATGTTGGTTCCGATCCAACCCACACATTATGTTTTGTGATGCACGATAAATACAGAGTGATCACAAAACTCAAAGACATAATACAAGGTAAGGCACCCCTTAGTGCTACACGTTCACCGCATTGGGCTGCAGTTCGTTTATGTCATCTCAAAAATCATCCTGTATGCGCAGTATGTGAAGGTAGAAGAGCATTAAATGTACATCACATCAGGCCGTTTCATATTCATCCTGAGCTAGAATTAGATCCAACCAATTTGATTTCGCTATGTGAGTGTTTGAGTTACGGTGTTAATTGTCACCTACTAATAGGCCATCTCGGCAATTTTAAAGGGATAAATCCTAATGTAGTAGAAGACGCGGCTGTTTGGAACAAAAAAATAAAAGAAAGTTTGAGTAATGACAAAGAAGAATGAAATATTATTTTTAGACGAACATCTTATTCAACAAGTAGGAGAGCTGTCAAACGGTCTGCATGTACACAAAATTGCAAATATGATTGCGGCATACCAAGCTTCGTTTGAATTTGCATCGAGTACAAAAACCCCAGAGGACGTTGAACTATTCAGAGAAGCAGAAGCTGATCTGCGTATTTTTGTAGCACAACGCAAAGAAGAAAATTTCGATCCAGATACCTGTGACGATCTTAAATTTTGATAAATATATTATGCCGTACAAAATAAAAAAAGTAAAGTCAGGGTTCAAGGTTTGCTTGAAGAGTAACCCTTCTAAGTGCTTTAGTAAAAAGCCACTTACTTCAAAGAAAGCCAAGGCACAGTTAGCAGCGATCGGGATGCATACACATGAATCTGTTATAAATTTTGAGGAACTTGTTGAGGAAGCTTTACTACTGCTGGAAAATCCTGATGAAGCGTTTATGAATACGCTCCCACCCGAATATAGAATTCTCAAAGTAGGATCAGGAGACGATAGGCCATTTGTAGTGGGAGATATTAGAATTATGGGCGAAAAATCTCCCAGACGGGTGCTCGCTATCAGTTTGTCAGATAGTCAATATCACAGCCAACTAACGACCGATATCGAGTTGTATAGGCCTGATGGAATGTATGAATTGTATCCCAAAGAGCATGAGAAAGCTATCCGTGATTCATTTAAACGATTTCCACCAGACATTGAGAACGGTGCAAGATTTGGAATTGTTGAGGGTGATTTTTTTACCAAACATGAACTGGCTGGCCGTATGTGGATCCATCGACCTGATGTATTTTGTATTGCATTGTGGACAGGAGAACCATCTTCATTTAAAAAATGGTTACTTCCTATTCTTCCTAAGTGGAATCCAGACAATAAACAAGTATATGTCCAAATACCACATGCCAAGAACGACGAGTGGATAACATTAGAAGAGTTCATGGAAAGAGGCGATTCAAACACTACACCCGAGATTGAAAAACTTAGGGAACAAATATATAAATTAATACCAGAACTACATAATTCATCAGGGTTCGCTAAAATAAAATTAGAAAGTAAGGTTAAGGATCTTCAAAAACAAATAAGAGAACTACAAAAGGCCGCAGGACTTCAAGTGGATCCCATCGAAGATAAGGCATCCCTTAAAGGATCATTGAAAGATGCCGTTCGTGCTGGTGATCAAACAGTTGCTCAGATGAGAGCGAGCCAAATGACCAGTGAATCAATAAATAATCTTGACTAAACATTAAACTATCCACATATTATATATTGGATGCGGATCCATACCAAAGTAGTTATTTGATTATGACGAAGGATGAATCTAGCCACGCCTTGTGTGAAAACAAGACTTTGACCGACGAGATTTGGGCCGTTGCTGTTACGCGAACACAGCTAGTCACAATAAATAGTATATGATGGAGTTTGATTGTGGACTAATTCAAGACGCCGAGAGTTTGACGTTCGTATACAAAGATCAAAATCTGAGAAAATATATCAGCGATTATAAACAGGCATATCAATTTTACATAGATATACCAAATGCGGAATCGATAAAACGTATAAACGATGCAACCGAAAAGTTAAAGACAAAAATCGCCCACCTCACATCAAAAAATAATCCTTGAAGTTCCACTCAATGTGATATAAACTTATATCATGAAATTAGCAACAATCGAAAAAATCCTGGAGATTACTCCACATCCAAATGCAGATTCACTAGATCTTGTGAAAGTCCTTGGCTGGACCTGTATTTCAAATAAGAGCAATGGATTCAAAGTAGGCGACTTGATCGTCTATATCAGGACAGATACCGTTGTCGCTGACCGCCCTGAGTATGAGTTTCTTCGGAATAAAAATTTCCGCGTTAAACCAATTCGATTGCGCGGGATCATGGCCGAAGGACTTATTGTCCCCCTTACTGAGAGCGTTCAAGGAAAACTTGAAGGCGAGGACGTTTCGGAGATCGTCGGTGTGACGAAATATGAGAAGCCTTTATCGGCGAACCTTTCAGGGATCGCCAAGCGGGCTTTGCCATATGGGATTTCAAAAACTGATGAAGAGAGAGGTCAAAATTACCCAGCCCTTATTGATGAGGTAACGGGAAAAGACGTAGTTATCACGATGAAAATGGATGGATCCAGCGCCACATACATTTATAAGGACGGTGAATTTGATGTATGTTCGCGTTCACTTTCCTTAGTCCAGAATAGTTCAAATACTTTTTGGAGCTGGGCTATTGTCCATGATCTTGAAAAGAGATTGAGAGATATTGGACAAAACATTATCATTCGAGGTGAGCTTTGTGGACCATCGATTCAAAAAAATCCAATGGGCTTAGAGAAACATAACTTCTTCTTATTTGACGTTTTGGATGGGGATACACTTCGCCCACTTAATTACGCAGGGAGAATTGGTTGGGCTCAGATGCTCAACGTCACACCAGTTCCTGTTGTGTGGAGTGGGACGTTTAGTAAAACAATGAAGGATCTCGAAGACATCGCAGAAAATTTAACTTATAATAATGGCGCACCAGCCGAAGGTATTGTGATTCGTCCTAGCGAAGAAGCACATTCATTCTGTATGAACAGCAGATTGTCGTTCAAGGTCGTCTCAAAGAAATATGGAGCAAAGGAGTAGTATGTCACATTTAACAAAAGAAACAGTATTAGTATTAAACAAAAATTGGCAGGCAATTCATGTGAAGACGCCTGAGGCAGCATTTGGAATGATTTTTTCAGGTGTTGCTACAGCTCTGCACATTCAAGGAATGGACAACATGACACCTTGCTCGTGGGCCGAGTGGTCAAAGATTCCTATTGAAGAGGATGATGATTTTATTCATACTGTAAGAGGTAAGATTAAGATCCCGAAGGTCATCATCTTGTGTAATTATGGTGAGGTTCCTCGTAAGAGACCAAAGTTTTCTTCCAGAACGATCTGGGAGAGAGATCAAGGTATTTGTCAGTATACTGGTAAGAAGCTTACACCAAATGAGGGTAATATTGACCATGTGGTCCCACGTAGCAAGGGTGGCAAGACATCTTTCGATAACTGTGTGCTGGCTTCTAAGAAGATCAATACACTCAAGGCAGATAGGACTCCGTCCGAAGCTGGATTGAAGTTATTGAAAGAGCCCGTTACGCCGAGAATCCGTCCTACTGGTGATTTCATTAGAAATCGCCACAAGATCAAAGAGTGGGATCATTTCTTGGATAAGACCAAGCATAGTGATTAAAATAGCCAATAAAAAAGGCCTCGGAGAACGAATTCTTCCGAGGCCTTTTTAATTTTTAATTAGTCTTCACCGAGGGTACCGTAGCGCTCTGGTCGATCATGTCCGAGATATTTATTAATGTAATCGGCTTCCATTTTCTTAGCGTCTTCAGCATCCATTTCTGGCTCAAGAGCTTCGATATCACCACCCTCACCTTCTTCGGTTTCAGGTGTTGGTAATTCGGCAACGATATTATCCCCATCCTTGAAGAGGATCTTCGAGGCAAGAAGTGCCGTGAGATCAGCACGAGCATCAGCATGTTTTGCTTCATTATATTCCTCATCCTCGTCAAATCCGAACTCAGTGCGAATCCAACCATTGAGTTCTTTGCGTGACACAGGTGTTTCAGAGTTAGCCACAAAGTTATATATAGCTTCTTGTGTCGGGGTAAGATTCTCTACGACGTCTTCTTCTTCTTCTGGAGTCTCTACACTAGCTTCGCCCTCTCCACTCTTAACTTCAGCATTCACGTCAGATGCAATCTCTTCTGCATCTTCATCAGAAATCTCCACATCCTCATCCGAGAGGTCAACACCTGTATTTTCACCATCACCATAAGTGTAACCATCGCGCTCGTCCTGAAGAATGCCGAACCCACGAAGTTTGTCATATAATACACGTGCAGCGCGCGTGCAGTTGGTAGCGTTATTAGCCCAACGTGGGACCACATCACGGACGATGCGCTCTAAAATATCCTCACGAAATTCTTTCCAATCTAGATCGGATGGAACACGCTCCCTGATTTTTTCTAGAGCTGCTTTAACTTCGTCAGCAGACATCACATACTTGCCATAATTTCCACCTTTAGTAAAGGCTTCGGCAGCTTCAACATCTGAAAGTTCTCTTGGGGTTGCATTAACAGCCATTTCAGATAAAATGGATGTGATAAAGGCATCAAATTTTTTAGTCATATTGTGGAATTATTTATGTGTTATAGGGTGATTATTTCGAGGATCTTGTTGAAGTATTGATTCTTGATGCTGTAATTACATAGAATTTTATCAAGATTCTCATTATTTGAACAATTTGGAATGATATTTTTTACACGGTAATCAAAATATGCCATCACCTTTTGGTCCTCATGATGCTCCTCAACAATAAAAGGAAGGGGTATTTCTGTATTTTCAGTGTTATCTTTTGGTGTGAGTAATGTTAACACAATACAAAAATGATGTTTTTTGAAGTGTAATAATCGACCCCTCTTGACTTGCCTGTCATCTATCATCAGACATAATTGATTTTGGAGAGATTGTGTAAGAAATTCTTCCCCAGGAAAAAAATCTAAAGCGGCGGAGGTTGTATAAAGCATATGTTAGGTGTTCATGAATGACATTTTCTGTTCTGCAGTCATTTGTATGATATGAGTGTTAAAATATTCCCAGAATTTTTCTGGAGGGGTAGTTTTAATGGCTGATATTACTTCGACCTCGTCACAATTGATTGCCCGCCAAGCTTGCATAAAAATGTCAAATGCAATTACTAAATTATACGCGGGTGCATTATATGACAATTGACCAATAGTGGGAGTGAAGTTAAATATGCCTCTCCCCGCCTTGGATGTAAGGAGTGTGCGGTCGGTAGTGCATAGCATCCTTCTGTGATCTTTCCATCCGGGCTTTGCATGCCGTCTGCGAAAGCGTAACTCAACCGCATGTTGAGCTACGAGCGCTTGTAGACCGTTTCGAGTAACACGCATGTATTACTTGGTTGGTTTGCAAATGCCGAAGATTCTATCTTCGTTGAGGAAGATAACGTGTTTTCCGTCCTTTTGTATTCCTTTAATACCACGATCACCAGGAAAGATAAAATACTCCCCTACTTTGATATTGCTCCGTGGTCCAACGAGAACCGCCTTTGCTACACGCCACGCCTTTTGATCTACAACATTAACTGGAAGAACAATACCATTACGAAGGAGATCATTACTACCTTCTGCGGTATCGGCATAAATCGCCATAATGATATCTCCAAGCATTGCAGTGAATTCAAACCCAGCAGGGAGTGTGTCACCAGCATATTGTTCGAGGTCGGCCAACCCGCCGTTTTCTTGGGGCGCATAAGCTTGCGCTAGTGAAATGTTTTGTTTGCTCATATCTGTGATTAATTATCACAGACATAAATAAGGTCACTAATTTTTCAAAGATTCTTGAAAATCTAGCATTCTTCGAACTTCGCGAGTAGACAATTCCATATGTCTTGCCAAGAGCGTTAATGTATCTTCTTCCTTCTCTTTTTTGGTCTTTTTAGAGACCTTCTTGACATAATCTATCCGAGGTTGTGATTTTAATCTCGGAAACAACGTTAGAAGATATTTGTAATGATACTGCTTATCTTCTAATATAAAATTATTAGTAGATTCATTAACGACTATAGCTGATCCAGGCGAAAGAAAACTAAGCCAACGGTTAATCATGAATGGTGCATATTCGGAACCGCACTCAGCCTTCTTATTCTTCGTTACTAATATGCTCTTCAGGTAATCGAAGATTGTCATTTAAGGATCTTTGTACTAGCGATGAAGATGTCATGGGAAATATCCTTGAACATATGTGTGACTTCTTCGAAGATCTGCCACACCTCATCGTCACTAAAATTTGTTGAATATGCAAAACTAGGGGCTTCCTCACCAGCATTAATATTCACACCTGTGTGAATAAGAACTGCGCCGTTACATTGTTTTGCGATACTGACCGACAGTTTCTTCTTTTCTTCACAATCAACGAGGATATCATCGCCTTTCATTTTCAAATTATCAAATAAGCGATCGTTCAGAATATCTTTGAGAAGGGTGTTGAATAACCTCTGAAAACATATACCCGCGTAAAGACTGATATCGGGAATCTCAATAAGGAAGTTCATTGCGGAGCCACTAAAAATATAATCATTATTAACGAGATCTTCTTTGTCCACCATGAACTCCGCACCAACCCTCATCGGTGCTGTAAAGCATAGGATATTTCCTGTTCGACTTACTTCTTTTTTAAAAAAATCATAAGCGAATCGATCTTGTAAAATTTCACCATCATATATGTCCTGTTTAATAATCATAGAAATATTTTACTCTGCTTTTGGAGAATTACAATAATTTTGTTTGAAAATCTCTTGTGATGCGAACCACTCAGGGGAGTTCATCGAATCTCCCAATCCGTGGTGGACTACTCTAATGGGAAGAACTCCGAGTGTAACTTTCTTTTCATAACACCTTAGTGAAAATGAGATATCATAGAAGTGGAACTTAAATGCCTCGTCAAATCGAATATCTTTCTCTAACATGGTGTTAACATTCACAGCAAGAAATAATCCGTCGAGGGTTAATACTCTATCATTGGTCTTACCGAAGCACGTAGTCCATACCTGACCATCCTTTGTATGAGCAACTTCTCCTCTGAATGAAGATGGTTGAGCGGAATTATTCCAAGTTAGATGTGGTGACTGTTTATTGAATTCCTGCGCCCCTGCTAACCCTGTCACATCATATGGGGATGCAATCAATTTATCATACAAACAAATGTCTTCTAGTTCGACGTCATCATGAACGAATAAAAGTATTCGATTGCCATTCTCAGCATTGATGTGTTTGTTGTAAGCGGCAGGGAGACCCATTTGACAATCCCTTTCGACATGAAAATCAAGACTGCCCAATTTATCATATGCTTCTAGCGATTTGAATATGGGTCTTGATTCAAATTCTCGGGCGGTTTTAGTCTTAGTGCAGGTTATTATTTTGATGCGGTTCACAGTATAAAGTAGGGATTATTGTAGTTGAATGTGTCGAT
>SESB01001134.1_pt1 | contig 17923 bp, 15 predicted proteins | sample 3171441 | NCBI WGS metagenome assembly SESB01 (sample SAMN06051867, study PRJNA518727) | freshwater metagenome | biome: subpolar coniferous forest; feature: holomictic lake; material: water; isolation source: holomictic Lake 227, 6 m depth | place: Canada: near Kenora, Ontario | collected... | reverse complement strand
CGCGCTCTCATCCAATTTCGATTTCCCTTTACTGTATTTATTTCACCATTATGCGCAATAAAACGGTACGGGTGAGCAAGTGGCCAAGACGGAAAAGTATTTGTTGAAAAACGGGAGTGCACAATCGCAAGTGGCGATACAACACGTTCATCCGAGAGATCTGCGAAGAACTCTTCAAGTTGACCGGTTGTAAGCATGCCCTTATAGACAATCGTGCGTGAGGAAAGTGATGGGAAGTAAATTGGAAAATCGTGTTCCACTCGCTTGCGGAAACAAAACGCAAGGCGATCCAAGTTAAGATCATCCTCGCTATTTTTTCCTGCGATAAAGAGTTGAATAAATTTTGGCATTACAGATAGTGCGGTCTTGCCCAGTGAGGAAGAATTGGTTGGAACATCACGCCAACCTAAAATATTTAAACCTTCTTCTTCCGCAATACGAGCGAGCGCATCCATATCTGAGAAAGATGAATCGATAAATGCAATTCCCGCTGCGTACTTACCGGCGGCGGGTAATTCAAAATTGGTCACTTCGCGATAGAACTGGTCTGGAATTCGAATCAAGATACCGGCTCCGTCGCCGCTATCTGGTTCAGCACCAGATGCACCTCTATGTTCGAGATTTCGAAGAGCAGTGAGTGCTTGAGAGACGATGTGGTGAGTAGGAACCTTATTTAGGGTTGCAACCATCGCAACACCGCAGGAATCTTTTTCATTTGCGGGATCGTAGAGACCTTGCGCTGAGGGAACTGTGCTGAAAAGACTCATGCTCACAAACTCCTGTCTATCTCCGACTACATTCAATCGGGACGACAGTGGCCCTACCGCAATAGCTAATAGCTATTAACTGGTGGGAAAGGGTAGCAACTAGATGCCAGAAAGGTGAACCAAAGAACCAATTCCCGCAGTGATCGCCATTCCGAGGGAGCCGCCAATTACCACTCGCAGAACCGTAGACAGGAGGCGCGAGCCGGCTAGGCGCGAGCTGATAAATCCCGTTCCGGCCAATCCAACAACGGTGAAAATGACAATGCTCGTTACCTTTGCGCCCATAGATGGGGCTAAAGCTCCAAGGAGTGGGACTAAACCGCCTGCGGTGTAAGCAATGGCAGAAGCTAACGCTGCCTGAACTGGGCGTGCCTTTGTATGTTCAAACTGACCTAACTCATCGCGCAAATGAGCTTCAAGGGCATCCTTCTCGTGCATAGCTTGGGCAACTTTTTCAGCCAGATCACGAGTAAGCCCGCGCTGTATATAAATATGTACAAGTTCTTCGAGCTCACCTTCAGGGTCGATTGCAAGATGCTCCGCTTCAATTCGACGGTCAGCCAATTCGATATCCGTTTGAGATCGGACAGATATGTACTCTCCTACCGCCATCGACATTGCTCCGGCAGCAATTCCCGCGCATCCGCCTGTAAAAATGAAATCACTCTTACCTGCGGCAGAAATTCCAATCATCAAAGAAGCTGTTGCAACCAAACCATCGTTGGCTCCAAGTACAGCGGCGCGAAGCCAACCCGCTTTATGTACTTTGTGGTCGAGGTTGCGCTCAAAAACATCATCTAAACTCATAGCCTCACCTTATCGCGAAGTTCTACCCTCTTTTAGAAAAAAGAAGGTTGAAACACACAATCCCACAAAACTTACCCAAATGTTCACTCTAAGCCCGGCAATCAAGTGGGCTTGATCGATGCGCAAGCTTTCAAATCCGAGTCTGCCTAAACAATAAAAAGCTATATAGCCAATGAAGACTTTACCCGGCTGCAACCGCTGCAATCGCGGTACCCAAATAAATAGCGCCGCACCAGTCAAACACCAGAGGGATTCATAAAGAAAGGTTGGGTGAAATGTTGAGTAGATTTCATACCCCACTGGACGGGCTTGAATTGGAATTTCTAGCGCCCAGGGAAGCTTGGATGGTCCACCGAAGAGTTCGACATTAAACCAATTTCCCCATCGGCCAATGGCCTGAGCAATAAGCAATCCGGGAGCTAGTGCATCTGCGCATTGGGCAAAGCTAAGGGTTCGAGATTTCTTTTTGAATGCATAGAAAGCCACAGCAGTACCGAGTGCAATTGCGCCCCAGATTCCCATGCCTCCTTCCCAAATTTTTAGTGCATCTAGTGGTTTTCCATGTGCACCAAAGTATGCATCCGGGGAGGTAATGACATGATAAATCCGCCCGCCAACTATTCCTGCTGGTATCGCCCAAAGTGCAATATCGGTTATCTCATCTAGATCACCGCCAGCTTGTGAATATCGAAGGCGCCCGACAGATACGGCCACGATAATTCCGAGAAGAATCGATAGGGCATAAAAGTGAATTGTTAAAAAACCAAAATGCACCGCGCTTACCGTCGGCGACGGCAGGAAGCGGTGCATATCAAATACCTCGGAAAGAATCCGCTACTTAACTCCAGCTTTCTGAAGGAATGCGGTGAACTTAGCAAGATTCAAGTAATTTTCTGATGGCATTAAAGTTCCATCCACAAATACTGTAGGCGTTGAATTCACTCCAACTTTAGTGGCATCCGCTTCGATTAATGAGACCCAGCCTGAATACTTAGAGTCTTTCACGCAAGAAGCAAATTTCTTATCTTTGATTCCCGAACCAATGCCAAGCACTGTGAGCACTTGCGGATTCCATAATCCAGAATTTTCAGTCTTCGATTGATTTGCGTATAAAGCGGTATGAAAAGCAAGGAACTTTCCTGCATCTGCGGCGCAAGCTGCTGCATTGGCAGCCATAATTGATTCAGGGCCGATGAATGACATTGGGTGATACACAGCCTTGATCTTTCCAGCCTCAACTAGTGTATTGATATAAGCGTTATTAACTGCTTCAAAATTCCGGCAGTTTGGACACTGAAAGTCTTCCCAGAAATCAACGCGCACTGGAGCGGATGGGTTAAACATGATTCCGTAACCATCTGCTTTCGATGCCGCAACTGGTTTAGCAGCAGAACTAACGGAGTGACTTGAAAACAAAGATGCACCGACGCCGGCTAGGACTACAAGTAGAACCATGCCTATGACTATATTGCGCGTGGTCTTATCTCCACCTTTTTGCTGAGCCATCTACTACTCCTCTATCCGAACGTTTTCGTATGTGCCTAATTTAGCGGAGAAAATCTAGCGTCGTACCCCTTGCGCCAAAGATTGCGCAAGTTCTTTAACTCGAATAAGTCCTTCTCCCATAGATTGACTCTCCTGGAGCAAGCGAATAAAGGCTGAACCAACGATTACTCCATCAGCGTATTGAGCCACCTCATGGGCTTGTTCTCTCGTTGAAACACCCAAGCCAACTGCAACTGGAGTCGAGGAAACTTTTCTAACGCGCCCTACAAGATCTCGAGCAGATGATGAGACTGATGTGCGAGTGCCCGTCACTCCCATGAGTGAGGCTGCGTAAATAAACCCACTGCATTGCGCCGTTACTTGCGCTAGGCGATCATCATTCGTGCTTGGGGCAACGACGAAAATACTGTTGATGCCTATTTTTTTCACCGCATCGCGCCATGGGTGCGCCTCTTCAATTGTTAAGTCCGGGGTAATAACACCCGATCCACCGGCATCAGCAATGCTGCGAGCAAAATTTTCAACGCCATAGCGTTCAATGGGATTCCAGTAAGTCATGACAACAGCAGGAGTTCCAAGAGCGGTCACGGCCGCCAAAGTGCTAAAGACTTCACGAGCGCCAGTCCCTTGGCTAAGAGAAAGATCGGCTGCTGCTTGAATGATTGGACCATCCATAACAGGATCGCTGTACGGAAACCCGATTTCAATCGCGTCAACTCCGCCTTCGACCATGGCAGTGACTGCCTCAATACATTCTTTTTGTGAAGGAAATCCAGCAGGTAAATATCCAATGAGGGCTGCGCGATTTTCTGAGCGCGTCTTTTCAAAAAGCTGAGATAAGGGCGTCATTTACAAAGGCAACCCGAAGTATTTTGCGGCAGTATCAACATCTTTATCTCCGCGTCCTGAAAGATTAACAAGAAGAGTTGCATCAGGTCCTAGCTCTCGACCGATTTTCATGGCTCCATAAAGTGCATGAGCAGTTTCTATCGCAGGAATAATTCCTTCAGTTTTACACAGTAGGGAGAAGGCTTCCATGGCTTGGTCATCTGTTACAGCATGATATTCAGCTCGGCCGATATCATTGAGATAAGCATGTTCTGGCCCAACTCCTGGGTAATCCAATCCTGCTGAAATTGAATGAGACTCCACAGTCTGGCCATTCTCATCTTGCAGAACATAAGAACGTGTTCCATGTAGAACACCAACAGTTCCACCAGAAATGGTGGCCGCATGTTTTCCAGATTCAATACCGCTTCCACCGGCTTCTAATCCAATCAAACGAACGGAAGTGTCATCCAGGAATGGATGGAATATTCCAATAGCGTTAGATCCTCCACCCACGCATGCAAGAACAGCATCTGGAAGCTTTCCAGTTAACTCCAATACTTGCGCGCGAGCTTCTACTCCAATGATTCGGTGGAAATCTCGAACCATAGTTGGGAATGGATGGGGTCCTGCAACTGTGCCGAGGAGATAGTGTGTTGTATCAACATTTGTTACCCAATCGCGCATAGCTTCGTTAATTGCATCTTTAAGAGTTTTTGATCCTTGAGTGACAGGCACGACTTCTGCGCCGAGCAATTTCATTCGAGCAACATTGAGAGACTGGCGCTTTGTATCTTCCTCGCCCATATAGATAACGCACTCAAGTCCCATTAGCGCAGCAGCAGTTGCCGAAGCAACTCCGTGTTGTCCAGCGCCGGTTTCAGCAATGATTCGTTTCTTCCCCATGCGCTTAACCAACAACGCCTGTCCCAACACATTATTAATCTTGTGGCTACCGGTGTGATTGAGATCTTCACGCTTCAAAATAATTCGCGCACCACCAGCATGCTCTGCAAAGCGAGGAACTTCTGTAATGATGCTAGGGCGACCGGTGTATGTCTTGTGTAAGTGAGCAAGCTCTTCGGCAAATGCAGGATCAGCCTTCGCCTCCTCATAAGCCTGAGCCAACGAATCAAGAGCTTGGATTAACGCTTCTGGTACAAACCGACCACCGTAAGGCCCGAAGTGGCCAATTATTTCACTCTGTTTCACGGTCACAAACTACCAGTCCCCTCGCGCCCGATGAGTCGCGATATCGCTTCCTGCGGATTTCCAGCCTTCACCAATGTCTCGCCAACGAGTATGGCCTTGCCGCCAAGAGCCTCAATGTGTGCAACTTCATGCCGCTCTGAAATACCTGACTCGGCAACTCGGAGGACTCCGCTTGGGATCAACGGAAGTAATTCATCAAAAACCTTGAAATCCAATTCGAGGGTTTTAAGGTTTCGAGAATTGACGCCAATAATAAGTGGCTTGATATCAAGCGCTCTTTCTAACTCTTCCTGGTTGTGCACCTCAACTAGAACATCCATTCCAAGTTCGGTAGCCATTTGATGAAAGTCTCGGTACTGCGATTGACTCAATCCAGCAACAATCAGCAACAACAAATCTGCGCCGATGATTCGGGACTCCAAAACTTGAAATTCAGTGACAATGAAATCCTTGCGCAAAACTGGAATCTCAATTGCTGAACGCACTTCAATAAAATCTGCTATCGAACCTTTAAAACGTCTCTCTTCGGTAAGAACGCTGACAACTGCCGCTCCCCCTTCTTGGTATTTCTCGGCCAGTTTTCCAGGACTTGAAATATCTGCAAGTAGGCCTTTACTTGGCGAAGACCTTTTCACTTCAGAAATGATTTGAGTACCGGGTCTGGAGAGTGACTGCAATGCTCCGCGCAATTCAGGAGCTGACTGAAGTTCTTCGCGCATTTGTGAAAGGGGGCGCTCGCGTAAATGAACATCTTCCAAGACCCCTTCAATTATCGATTCAAGAACCGTGCTCATAACGTTGGATCCTCCCCATCATTGAGAGAATTCCAAGGGGTTGCAGACTTTCGGTCGTAACGCGAAGGACCTTTTGGCTTGCTCAGCTTCACAAAAAGAAAAGAAATGAAGATCGAAAAGAGAAGCAGGCCAATTATCTTCATTAAGAGAGGGCCTTCATCGAGTTTGCTGCTGCTATTGCATTTAAAACGGCAGCCGCTTTATTCCTACATTCTGCTTCTTCACTCTCCGGAATGGAATCTGCAACAATTCCGGCACCAGCTTGTACATATGCTTTCCCGTCTTTAATGACAGCAGTACGAATTGCTATACAAGCATCAATATTTCCTCTGAAATCAAGGTAGCCGATAGTTCCGCCATAAATTCCTCGACGAGTTGGCTCTTGTTCCTCGATAATTTCCATAGCTCGGGGCTTGGGAGCACCTGACAAAGTCCCTGCTGGAAAAACTGCATACAAGGCATCCACAGGAGAATTCTTCTTATCTAATTTTCCAACGACAGTGGAAACAATATGCATAACATGTGAATATCGCTCTAAATGCATAAACTCAACGACTTCAACAGAACCGGCTTCACATACTCGTCCAAGGTCATTTCTTCCCAAATCGACAAGCATGAGGTGTTCTGCGCGCTCTTTAGGGTCGGCCAATAATTCCTCACCATTTTGCGCATCAATTTCAGGGTTTTCAGAACGAGGGCGAGTTCCAGCAATGGGATGGATCATGACTTCGCCATCATTTATTTTTACAAGAGCTTCCGGGCTTGAGCCAACGATATCAAGCCCATCATGGAATCGAAACAAATACATGTAAGGACTTGGATTTTGTAAGCGCAGCGCGCGATAGACATCGTACGGAGATGCTGAACAATCCATCGTAAATCTCTGCGATAAAACAACCTGAAATGCTTCTCCAGATCGAATTTCTTCCTTAATCAGTTCTACTTTCTTGCAGTAGTCCTCTGATGACATATTTCGGTCAAATTTCGCAATCGGTTTTTCTGTTGGAAGAGTTATATGCGAAGCAAGTGATTCATTCGCTTTTTGTGCCATGGCATCAAGTCTGGCTACAGCGTCGCCATAAGCTTCATCAACTCGTTCATCACTTCCATCCCAATTGATTGCATTCGCAATCAAGGTAAGTGAGCCTTCAAAGTGATCGTAGATTGCAAGATCGGATGTGAGCATGTATGAAATTTCGGGAAGCTCGACATCCTTCTTCGCAATATTGGGAATCTTTTCGAGGCGTCGAACAATTTCATACCCCATGTAACCAACAAGTCCTCCCGTAAGAGGTGGTAGCTCAGGGATGTGAGGTGACTTCAAATGCGAAGCTGTAATCCGTACGGCTTCCAACGGATTAATTCCATGAGGAGCTCCAGCTGGCGCGGTACCAACCCACTCAGCAAGACCATTCACTTCGGTAAGAGTGGCAACGCAATTAACTCCGATAAAGGAATAGCGCGACCACACACCACCATGCTCTGCAGATTCAAGCAAGAATGTTCCTGGACGATCATTGGCCAATTTACGATACAGGCCTAAAGGCGTCTCGCTATCAGCGATAAACTTTTGAAATACTGGAATAACATTGAACTCTTTTGCGTATTTTCTAAATTCTTCAAGGGTCATCATGGAGAAACCTCTCGATGAAAACATGTCCGCTCACCCGTATGGCAAGCAGCCCCTTCTTGCTCAATCTGGAGCAGAAGTGCATCCCCATCGCAGTCGTATGAGATTGAAATCAAATTCTGCGTATGCCCAGAACTTTCACCTTTCACCCAGAGAGATTGGCGACTTCTGCTCCAGTAAGTGACCTTCTTAGTTTGGATCGTCTGTTCTAGCGCCGCAGAATTCATCCACGCCATCATCAACACTTCTCCCGTTGAAGACTCCTGCGCTATGGCAGCAATCAATTCACCGCGCGAAAAACGCTCTTGGACTTCAATCGGAAAGTTCACAGGGCTATTCTGCCGTACGAAGGTTTAGTCGCGAACCGAATATCCGGCCCTAGAAAGATAGCTTTTTACCTCAGAAATCTTGAATGTCCCGAAATGAAAGACACTTGCGGCAAGGAGTGCGTCTGCCCCTGCTTCGAGAGCATCTGCAAAATCTGAAACCTTCCCGGCTCCTCCACTGGCAATAATCGGTACCGAAAGAAGCGCTCGAGTTGCCTTAATCATCTGAATGTCATAACCCGACTTAGTGCCATCTGCATCCATTGAGTTAAGCAATATCTCGCCAACTCCCCTTTCCACCGCATCTTGCATCCATTCAAGGGCGTCGCGCCCCGTGCTTTCTCGTCCCCCATGGGTTGTCACTTCAAAACCTGACTCTGTTTGTGCGCGCCTTGCATCCACAGAAAGAACAAGTACTTGGTTACCAAATCGATCTGCTATTTCGTTGATCAAATCTGGTCGTTTGATCGCAGCGGTGTTAATTGAAACTTTATCTGCGCCTGCGCGCAATAATTGATTTACGTCCTCAACGGTGCGAATTCCACCACCTACAGTCAACGGAATAAATACCTGTTCTGCTGTTCTGCTAACAATGTCTAGAGTTGTTGCGCGGCCATTAACGCTCGCGGAGATATCCAAAAAGGTGAGCTCATCAGCACCTTCTTCGCCATATCGTTTCGCAAGTTCAACAGGGTCCCCTGCATCGACAAGGTTTGTAAAATTCACTCCCTTGACGACTCTGCCATTATCTACGTCCAGGCAAGGGATAATTCTTTTCGCCAGAGTCATCGCGTTACCGCTAGGGCTTGCTCAAGAGTAAATGCCCCTGCATAGAGCGCCTTTCCGACGATTGATCCCTCAACGCCAATCTCGGTCAGCGACCTAATATTTTTCAAGTCTTGCAGCGTTGAAACTCCTCCACTTGCAACAACGGGCTGTGATGTAGCAGCACATACTTCTTTCAATAATTCTAAATTCGGTCCGGTAAGCGTTCCGTCTTTCGCTACATCTGTGACGATATAGCGTGCACAACCATTGCGATCAAGTCGCTCTATCGTTTCGAAAAGATCTCCGCCCTCTTTTGTCCATCCTCGTGCCGCGAGAATATGTCCCCGAACATCAAGCCCCACAGCAATACGATCACCGAACTCACTGATCACCTTTGCTGTCCAATCAGGATTTTCAAGGGCGGCGGTACCTAGATTCACTCTCTTGCATCCAGTTGCTAAAGCCCGGCGAAGGGATTCATCATCGCGAATTCCGCCAGAGAGTTCTACCTGTATATCGACTGACGCGATGACTTTGGCAAGCAAATGTGCATTGCTCCCAATCCCAAATGCAGCATCCAGATCAACTAAATGGATCCACTCTGCGCCGGCATTGACGAATTCTTGGGCGACTTCTAGAGGATTTCCGTACTGACTTTCAGCAGAAAGCTCACCTTGAACAAGTCGGACAGCCTTTCCACCTTTTACATCTATGGCCGGTAATAGCTCGAGTTTCTTCATATCTGTTTCGCCCAATTCTCAATTAATTTTGCTCCCGCATCTCCACTCTTCTCTGGATGGAATTGCGTTGCAAAAATATTCTCTTTTGAAATGGCGGCGACAAACCGCTCGCCATAGGTAGTCCAAGAAACTTGAGCACTCTCTACATCATTCTTGGCGGCATATGAGTGAACAAAATAGAATTTCTCTGATTCAACGCCATGAAAGATTGGCGAGGTTGCGTTTACATCGTTCCATCCAATGTGCGGCAAAACTGGAGCGTTAATAAGACTCACATCTCCTGGAAAATAGCCAAGTCCTAAATGTTTGCCTTTCTCACTTCCCGAAGTAAAGAGAATCTGCATTCCCACACAAATTCCAAATATAGGTTTCCCCGAATTGACCGCGTCACTTACAGCGCCTCTTCCATCAATTTCCTCAAGTTGCTTCATGCATGCTCCGTACGCTCCTACACCTGGAACAACAAAGGCATCCGCCTTAAGAAATTCACTTCGTTTTGATGTCAATAAAACATCATGCCCCGTTAAAGCAAAAGCGCGTTGAGCCGATCGCAGATTTCCCGAACCATAATCAAGAATTGCTATCAAAGAGAGCCCTTAGTCGAAGGGATTCCGGTAACACGATTATCAACGGTCACTGCATCGCGAAGGGCGCGAGCCACCGCCTTAAACTGCGCTTCAAATACATGGTGTGCATTTCTGCCTTCTAGCACTCTCACATGTAAGGCAATACGAGCTTCGGCCACAATGGATTCCCATATGTGGCGTCCGAGCGTCGTATCAAAAGTTCCAATTAATTCAACAATCTCTGGTTGGCGATGGACGAGATAAGGGCGTCCCGATAGGTCAACAGCAGCTTGAACTAAAACTTCATCGAGTGGGACCATGGCATCTCCAAATCTACGAATACCGCTCTTATCACCAAGTGCTTCGCGTAAAGCTTGGCCAAAGGCTAAAGACGTGTCTTCAACTGTGTGGTGTGAATCAACATCGACGTCGCCCTCGGTTTTGACAGTGAGGTCAAAGCCGGCGTGCTTCCCAAGTTGAGAAAGCATGTGGTCAAAAAATGGAACACCAGTTTCGATGGAGATTTGGCCCGAGCCATCCAGATTTAAAGAGACGCTGACTTTGGACTCTTTAGTCTCGCGAACAACGAGAGCAGTTCTACCTTCGATTAGCGCCATCTGATTCTTCTCTCTTCCATCGTTTCCTGAACTTAATAAAATGAAGGGCTGATTATTGCGCAATCTCCTGCGCGACTGTTAAAAATCGTTGATTCTCGGCAGGAGTTCCCACGGTAACTCGCAAGTAACCTTCCAAGCCGACATCACGTATCAAAACTCCGCGATTGAGAAATTCTTGCCATGTTGACGCAGAAGTTGCACTGAATCCAGAAAAGAGGAGGAAATTTGCCGAACTATCGAGAGCTCTCCATCCCAGGGCAGAAAGTCCACTTACCAACTTCTCTCGTTCCCCGAGGAGTAAATCGATTCCGCCTTGCAATAGTTCGGCATGGTCAATCGCAACTTCAGCGGCCGCCTGAGTCAGCGCACTTAAATGATATGGGAGTCTTGTTACTTGCGCAGCATCGATCACAAGAGGGTGAGCAACTAAATAGCCAACTCGAACTCCAGCGAAGGCAAATGCTTTGCTCATCGTCCTCGTAGATACAACGTGGGGAAATTTCACAATAAGTGTTGCGGCGCTCTCTTCAGCAGAAAATTCTGCATATGCTTCATCGACGATAAGAAGTGCTCCAACTTCTCCTGCAGCAACGGCTAACTTCTCAATATCTGAAATAGGAGTCGACGTCCCCGATGGATTGTTGGGAGTTGTGATAAAAACAAGGGAGGGCTTTTCATCCAAAATTTGTTCTGCTGCCGTTTTGGAGTTGATCGCGAAGTCATCTTCTCGAAAGCCAGCAATCCACGTCGTGCCAGTAACATTTGCAATGAGAGGATGAACTGAATACGAGGGTGTGAAACCAAGTGATTTTCGCTGGGCACCACCAAACGCTAAGAAAAGAGTTTGGAGAATTTCATTGCTGCCATTTGCAGCCCAAATATTCTCGACCGAGAATTTCGTGCCAGCGCGATAATTGATGTATTGCGCAAGCTTTGCTCTCAAGCGGACAGCATCTCTATCTGGGTAGCGATTTAAACTTGCTGCGACTTCCTGCACTCGAGTAACAATTTTTTCTTGGACTTCTGCCGGCAGAGGAAATGGGTTCTCATTTGTGTTGAGTTGGAGAACATCTCCAATTTGAGGTGCTCCATAAGGAGATAAGGAGCGCAAATTTTCTCGAAGTGGCAACCATTCCGGCCAGTTATTCATTCAAGCCTCGCAGAAATCGCTTCACCGTGGGCAGGCAAATCTTCAGAGTTAGCCAAAGTGATTACATTTGATGCAATCGCAGTGAACGCAGACTCGTCATAGCTGATGAAATTCACGCCCTTAAGAAAACTTTGCACCGACAATCCACTTGAATGGCATGCACACCCACCTGTGGGCAGGACGTGATTTGAGCCTGCCGAGTAATCCCCCAGCGAGACGGGGGAATATGCTCCAAGAAATACTGCTCCCGCATTTCTAATTTTGGAAGCCACAGCTGCTGCATCCTCAACTATAAGTTCTAAGTGCTCGGCTGCGTAAGCATTGACCACATCGACTGCCTGATCAATATTATCAACCAAGACAATGCAACTTTGAATTCCTGAAAGCGCAGTTCGGATTCGATCCGAATGCTTAGTTGCAGAAACCCTTGATTCAAGTTGATGTTCAACTTGGGAAATGAGTTCTGCCGAATCGCTCACCAGAACTGCGGCGGCGATGGTGTCGTGTTCTGCCTGGCTTATAAGGTCTGCTGCAACATCTTGAGCTCGGGCGGTTGAATCGGCAACAATTGCAATCTCTGTAGGACCGGCTTCCGAATCAATGCCGATGAGACCTCGAAGCGCGCGCTTTGCTGCAGCTACATAAATATTGCCAGGGCCAGTAACCATATCCGCAGGCTCGCACAAACCCTTAACACCGTATGCAAACATCGCCACCGCTTGGGCGCCGCCAACGGCATAAACCTCTTCGATCCCCAGTAATTCACACGTTGCCAGAATAGTTGGGTGTGGCAAGCCGTTAAATTCTTTTTGCGGTGGTGAGGCAACAGCAATACTCGACACTTTCGCTATTTGCGCGGGGATCACATTCATCATGACCGAACTTGGATAAACAGCTTTGCCACCGGGAACATAGAGCCCAACGCGATCAACTGGAATCCACTTCTGCGTGACTAATCCACCATCAACAACAACCGTCGTCTTATCACTTCGAGATTGGTCAGAATGCACTTTCTTAATTCTAATAATCGCTTCATCTAGAGCGATTCTCACATCAGCATCGAGCTCTTGAAGGGCTTTCTTTAGAAGTTCCTTTGGAACTCGAATATTTTCTGGTTTTATTCCATCAAACTTTAAGCCAAATTCCTTAAGCGTTTCTTCGCTGCCATTTTTCACATCCGCCAATACCGGCGCAATTGCAACCATTGCCGCTTCCACATCCATAACAGCTCTTGGAAGAAGAGATTTATATTCAGCCTTAGTGAGCCCCTTGCCTCGGAGATCAATTCGACGGATTAGCACGCCACAATTCTACGGGTTTCACGGGGAGCCCCGTTGCATAAAAACTTAGACGGGCTTCCTTTAGCCGGCAGGTAAACAGTCAGGGCCAAGAACTTGCTTCAAATCCGCAGATAAACTTGGTGATGCTGTCACTCGCAAATCATCATCCAATTTCATGACCAAGCCAGCTTTTCCGTCATCGAGTCTCAAATGTACTTCACGAGCCCCAGGATGAGATCGGAGAATTTCCTTCATTCGATCGACCAACGGAGGAGTAACTCTGGAGGATTCAACTGTAATGAGAAGTGGCCCAGTTGGACCTTGGCTGATATCAGGCATAGACATTTCAATTGCTGTGAACCGAAGGGCTTCTTCTCTCTTATCAACGCGTCCACGCACAACAACAACTCGATCTTCGACAAGATTGAGAGCATGCGTTGTGTAAGCACTTGCAAAGAACATCACATCTTGAGCGCCTTCTAAATCTTCAACAGTAACAATGGCCCACGCGTTTCCTTGCTTGGAAACTTTACGTTGAACCTGCGTAATCAAGCCACCGATTGAGAGAATTTGCTCATGGGCAATTCCTTCATCGTTGAGTTGGCCGATCGGAATATCCACTGCTGCACGCAAAATGTGCTCAACGCCCAAGAGCGGATGATCAGAAACATAGAGTCCCAACATTTCACGTTCATAAGCCAAGAGCGATGACTTATCCCACTCGCCTTCAGGAATCGTTAATTCAACACCAGTCATTTGAGTGTCACCAATGGGGGCATCACCAAATAAGTCGAATTGGCCAATCGCTTCAGCTCTCTTGGTTTCATTTACCGCATCAATTGCTTCCAAATAAACCATCATTAAACCCTTGCGGGAATGACCAAGTGAATCAAAAGCACCAGCCTTAATCAACGACTCGATTGTCTTCTTATTGCAAACATTTTGATCTACCTTTGCTAAAAAATCTCCAAAGGATTCAAATCGGTTTTTTGTCTCTCGGGTTCGAACAATTGACTCCGTAACGTTCTCTCCAACATTTCGGATTGCGCTCAATCCAAATCGAATATCTTTTCCGAGCGCTGTGTAGTCCGACAGTGACTCATTAACGTCAGGTGCGAGAACTTTGATTCCCATTCGACGGCATTCATTTAAATATTGCGCGCTCTTATCCTTGTCATCACGTACGCTAGTTAGAAGCGCAGCCATGTATTCGGTCGCATAATTTGATTTGAGATAAGCAGTCCAATACGAGACAAGACCGTATCCGGCAGTATGCGAGCGATTGAATGCGTAATCTGAGAAGGGAATAAGAGTTTCCCATAACTTCTTGATTGCAGCTTGCGAAAAATTATTCTTCTTCATTCCTTCTTCGAAATTTACATATTCTTTATCTAGAATATCTTTGTTCTTCTTACCCATAGCTTTTCGCAGTAAATCTGCGCGGCCAAGTGAGAAACCAGCAACCTTCTGTGCGATTGCCATAACTTGTTCTTGATAAACAATTAAGCCGTATGTGTCATCGAGGATATCGGCCAGAGGTTCTGAAAGTTCAGGGTGAATTGGCTCAACTGGCTTTCGTCGATTCTTTCTATCGGCATAGTCGGTATGAGCATTTACGCCCATCGGACCGGGGCGGTAAAGCGCCAAAACCGCCGAGATATCTTCAAATGAGTCGGGTGACATCTGTTTAAGGAGTGATCGCATCGGTCCCCCATCAAGCTGGAAAACCCCGAGAGTTTCACCTTTAGAGAGAAGCTCAAAAGTCTTTGCGTCATCAAGAGTTAGAGTGGAGAGATCCACGTCGGTTCCCTGATTCTTCTTAATATTTTCAAGACAAACATCAATAACCGACAAATTGCGTAGGCCAAGAAAATCCATTTTTAGGAGTCCAATGGCTTCGCATGCTCCCATATCAAATTGAGTGATGATCGCTCCATCACTCTCTCTGCGATGTATGGGAATTACATCAAGCAACGGCTCCTTCGAGAGAATAACACCAGCAGCGTGCACTCCCCATTGTCTTTTTAGACCTTCCAACCCGCGGGCAGTGTCAACAATCTTCTTTGCATCTGGATCTGTTTCATAGATGCTACGAAACTCTCCTGCTTCACCAAAACGATCATCTTTGGGATCAAAGACGCCTGAAAGTGTGATGTCCTTACCCATAACTGTCGGTGGAAGAGCTTTTGTAATTTTATCCCCGATTGCATATGGATAACCAAGAACTCGAGTTGCATCTTTAAGCGCCTGCTTTGATTTTATATTGCTATAGGTAATGATCTGCGCAACACGATCTTCACCATATGTATCTGTTGCATACTGAATCATTTCCGATCGACGACGTTCATCGAAATCTAAATCAATATCTGGCATCGAAATACGTTCAGGATTTAGGAATCTTTCAAACAAGAGTCCATGTCGAATTGGGTCAAGTTGAGTAATACCAAGAGAGTATGAGACTAATGAGCCCGCGGCAGATCCGCGACCTGGTCCAACGCGGATTCCAACGTCACGGGCATGTGAGCAAAGGTCTGCAACCACCAAGAAGTAGCCCGGGAAACCCATCGTTATCATCACACTTAATTCATAATCTAAACGTTCTTGATATTCAGCTGGCACCTTTCCGTTGCAACGATCGCGAAGGCCCTCATTCGCAAGTCTTGTTAACCAACTAACTTCAGTTTGACCGGTTGGGACTGGAAAACGTGGGAGAAGATTTTCTCCTTCGCGCATTGTGATGTTGCACCGCTCTGCAATTAACAGCGTGTTATCACAGGCTTCTGGCATGTCCGCGAAAAGCGTGCGCATCTGCGATGCAGTTTTTAAATAGAATTCGTTATTCTCGAATTTGAATCTCTTTGGATCAGCAATTGTTGATCCTGACTGTACGCAAAGCAGGGCTTCATGCGCTCCAGCATCTTCATGTTTTGTGTAATGAAGATCGTTTGTAGCTAGGAGCGGCAAGCCAAGTTCTTTGCCTAGTTTGAGGAGATCGGCACGGACACGGCTTTCAATATCTATCTGGTGATCCATTACCTCAAGAAAGAAATTTTCAGGACCAAAAATATCTCGAAGCTCACTTGCTGCCCTAATAGCCTCCTTGTAAGCGCCCATACGTAAGCGAGTTTGAATTTCACCACCCGGGCAACCTGTAGTTGCAATTAATCCAGTCGAATATTTCGAAAGTAGCTCTCGATCCATTCGTGGTTTGTAATAGAAACCTTCGAGGGAAGCGAGCGAAGATAGTTTAAAAAGATTTGATAGCCCAGTGTTGTTCTCTGCCAAAATTGTCATGTGCGTATACGCCCCGCCACCGGAGACATCGTCTTCTCCGCCTTCGGCCCATTTCACGCGCTTCTTTTCAAAACGAGATTCCGGAGCGATGTAGGCTTCGATACCAATGATTGGCTTTACGCCAGCTTTCATAGCCTGCTTATTAAACTCAAAGGCACCGAATACATTTCCGTGATCAGTAATTGCAATCGCAGGCATTTCTAGTCGTGCAACTTCGGCGACTAATTCTGTGACACGAGCCGCACCATCCAGCATCGAGTATTCGGTATGCACATGAAGATGCGCAAAATTACCGTTTTTCTCGTTAGTGGACACAGTTGGGAGGCTACTACTGGATCTATTCTCCTTCTCGGACATGCCCGAGAAGTGTGAGCGTGCGTGTCAGCTCGGCCGGGTAGTCGCAGGAGAAGGCAAGTGGTGAACCTGTTATTGGGTGGTTGAATCGAAGTTCTTTAGCGTGAAGCCAAGGGCGAGTCAGTTCTAGGCGAGTGGCGATTGTGTGGTCTGCGCCATAGGTCATATCTCCTGCAAGTGGATGATGAAGCGCGGCAAAGTGAACGCGGATTTGATGGGTGCGGCCAGTTTCCAATTCAATTTCGACTAGTGAAACGGCTGGAAAATATTCCAGTGTTTTATAGTGCGTCACACTTGGCTTGCCGTTTAACACAACCGCAAAACGATAATCCTCTTTCGGGTGGCGATCGATTGGTGCATCGATGGTGCCTTCAGCCGGATCCATGTGCCCTTGTACAAGTGCGTGGTAAACCTTCTTCACGGTGCGATCCCTAAATTGATCTTTGAGATTGCTGTATGAAGTTTCATCTTTTGCTAAAACCATTAAGCCAGTTGTGCCAACATCCAGGCGATGAACTACGCCTTGGCGCTCGGCAGCCCCGCTTGTCGTGACTGTGTAGCCAGCAGCAATGACTGCTCCGATCACAGTAGCACCCTTCCACCCAGGACTTGGATGCGCGGCAACACCTGCAGGCTTGTTAATCACAATAATATTTTCATCGTTATAGACAACATCTAAGCCATCAATAGGCGTTGGCGTTAACTCTGGAGCCGCCTTCTGCGGTGGCATCAGCAATTCAATCTGATCATCTGTATTCACTCGGTCAGATTTACCAAGTGGCTTTCCGTGATGCTTTACATCCCCCGCTTCAATCAACTCCACAATTGTGGAGCGCGAAATCCCTAGAAGACGCGCAAGTGCTGCATCAACTCTTTCATTATTAAGGCCGTCAGGAATGGTGACAATCTTATTTTCACGAGCTGCAATATTAGTCATCACCGTTTTAGTCTTCTTTTGTCTGCGTAGTTGTGGGCTTATTCGAAGTTGGGGGTATATTTCGTAAGGTCAGGATACAGGCCAAAATGGCTGCTATAAATATCGAAGAATCGGCAAAATTGAATGTCGGCCAATGAGGTAATTCGATCCAATCCACTACAGGGCCTCGAAACGCTCCCGGTGAGCGAAAAATGCGGTCAAGTAAATTTCCGCAAATTCCACCAAGAACTAACCCAGCTACGTACGCCCAAGGCTTTGAGACCAGGTTGCGGGAAAGATAGAGAGTTGCGGCCGCGATTGAAATTGAAAATAGAGAGAAAAAAAGTGTGGCGGTTGGGGCCAGACTA
>SESB01001133.1_pt1 | contig 17926 bp, 13 predicted proteins | sample 3171441 | NCBI WGS metagenome assembly SESB01 (sample SAMN06051867, study PRJNA518727) | freshwater metagenome | biome: subpolar coniferous forest; feature: holomictic lake; material: water; isolation source: holomictic Lake 227, 6 m depth | place: Canada: near Kenora, Ontario | collected... | reverse complement strand
ATTGATGTGCAGTCTAAGTTAGCCTCAACGATGGTGCCAGATGCGATGCAGTCCATGATTAAGAACTGCACCATGTTAGTCACAGCCGCCAAGTTGCTTGAGGTTCCGGTACTGATTACTGAGCAATATGCCAAAGGCTTGGGCCATAGTGTTGCTGAGTTACTCGCTGTCTTACCTAAGGTGCAGGCGGTAGATAAGCTTAATTTTTCTTGTATGGGCGAAGTGAAGTTTAGTCGTCAATTAACGCGTGACCGTTCACAAATGGTGCTGGCCGGCATGGAAGCGCATATCTGCGTATTACAAACAGCACTAGATATGTTGGCGCTAGGTAAGCAGGTATTCGTGGCAGAAGATGCCATTATTTCGCGTAACCCAACACATAAAGAGAATGCGATTGCCAGGATGCGTGAGGCAGGTTGCATAATCAGCAATACCGAGTCGATTATGTTTGAGTGGTTGAGTAAAGCCGAAGGTGATGCATTTAAAGCAATCAGCCAACTTATTCGCTAGCGGTCTGTTTAGACGAACTTAAGCTTTAATGTAAGCAGCAATCAGTATCATCGTACGTAGCGTAGCCCCACGGCTATGCTCACTAAAGCGCAGTGCTGCTGCTGACATCTGTTGTTGTAACCCATGGTCAGCAAACAGCGTTTTTAGGGCATGGACTAAATCCCCTCCATCTTGGACGCGCCGCGCTGCACCAGCACTAATCGCCAACTCAGTGGCTTGCTCAAAATTAAAAGTATACGGCCCAATCAATACGGGCTTGCCTAGTGCGCTAGCTTCGATCAGATTTTGTCCACCTAGTGGTAATAAGCTGCCGCCAATAAAAGCCACATCACAAGCAGCGAAGTAGCTAAACATTTCCCCCATGCTGTCACCCAAGACGAAATTGACGTTAGACGACACGGAATCTAAAGAATCGGATGTTAGCGTTGATCGACGTACAAACCGCAAGTCATTTTTTTTCAGTAAATTGGCGACTTCATCAAAGCGTTGTGGATGGCGCGGAACAATCACAGCCAGTAAGTCGGGTATTTTTGCCGCTTGGATTGCTGCGAGTATGATGGCCTCTTCGCCATCACGAGTGCTTGCGGCCAAGAGTATTGGGCGATGTTGGCCTAGCTGATTGCGTAATGCCTGACCTAAGCTAAGTGCATCGTCAGGGGGCATGACATCAAACTTTAAATTGCCCATGACACTAATGAGATTGCCGGAGTTCCCAGCACCCAAGTTGGCAAAACGTGATGCATCTGCATCGGTTTGTGCGGCGATGGCAGCTAAGCTTTGTAGGCCGATTTGCGCGACGCTACCGAGCTTGGCGTAACCGCGCGCTGACTTCTGTGATAAGCGTGCGTTCACCAAGAGCAAGGGTATTTGTTGTTGCTTACAGGCGGCAATCAAATTAAACCATAGCTCCGTTTCAACCAGCACGCCGATGGCGGGTTTGAAGTGGTTTAGAAAGCGATTCACAGCAAACGGCAGGTCGTAAGGCAGATACGCCCTCAGCACGCTATCGCCAAACAGTTGTTCGCTAGTAGCGCGTCCAGTCGGTGTCGTGTGCGTGAGCAGGATTTGATGCCTAGGATAATGATGGCATAAGGCCTGCACTAGGGGCACGGCAGCACGAGTTTCACCAACTGATACACAGTGTAACCAAATCACGGGGCGCTGATTTTTGATGCTGTAAAAACCATAGCGCTCACGCCAGTGTTGTAAATATTCAGGCTGGCGACGAGACCGCCATAATAATTTAAGCGGGGTGAATGGCAGCAGTAAATAAAGTAAGCATGTGTAAAAATTTCGCGTCATGATGCTATTTTCGCACAAATATTTTTGAGGGGGTAATGCTCATTTTTATTGGCCAATATGATGCAAGCCAATGCCAGCTTGGTGCACTAAATTTGCAAGTAAAATAGCATCAATTATTCTTTTTTTATTTTTGAAATACCCCTTGACCAACCACTACTAAATGATTAAATTACTAAAAAAACACAATATGTTGTGGTTTGTGAATTGTTCCCGCGTTGTTGAGTTGGGCGAATTAAGCAAGAGCAAACTTCAAATAATGAAACAAAATATAGACTTAACTCGGTGCACCTTAAGTACAGTCTTAAGTTGAGCGTTAAGTCTACTAATGAGGGAGTTTGAAGAAATGCTTAAAGCTGTTGAAACCACACAAAAAACGAATGTAGAAGCTATGGACAAAGAAATTGCGATGCAGCCCGTGTCAGTAGATATTTGGGATAAAAAATATCGCCTTAAATCTAAGCAAGGTGAAAATATTGATGCCGATATTGATGCTACCTATTCGCGTGTTGCGCGTGCGTTGGCGGATGTTGAGGTTGAAGAAAAGCGCCCTGAGTGGCATGAAAAATTTCTATGGGCTTTACGCCGTGGTGCAATTCCGGCCGGACGTATTACTTCAAACGCAGGCGCTCTAGAGCATAAACCAGCGACATCGACCATCAACTGCACGGTATCGGGTGTGGTTGAAGATAGTATGGATAACATCCTAGGCAAGGTACATGAAGCGGGCTTAACCTTAAAAGCCGGTTGTGGTATTGGTTATGAGTTTTCTACCTTACGCCCTAAAGGTGCGTTTGTTGCAGGTGCGGGCGCCTACACCAGCGGTCCGTTATCTTTTATGGATATCTACGACAAAATGTGTTTTACCGTGTCTAGTGCCGGTGGCCGTCGCGGTGCGCAAATGGCTACTTTTGATATTTCACATCCTGATGTCACTGACTTTATTAAAGCTAAACGTGAAAATGGCCGTTTACGCCAATTTAATTTGTCATGCCTGATCACCAAAGAGTTTATGGAGGCGGTAAAAGCGGATGATGAGTGGAAGCTGGCTTTTCCTGTGACAGAAAAAGAGGCGATTATTGATGGTCTCAATGTCAATGATATTAGCCAAGTGGTTTGGCGTGAGTGGCCAGTTAAAGGTAAGTACTTAACTAAAAATGAAGGTTTAGATGCAGGTAAAGTCGCTTGCCGCGTTTATAAAACGATTAAAGCCCGTCGTTTGTGGGATGTCATCATGTCCTCAACTTATGACTTCGCTGAGCCAGGTTTTATATTGATTGACCGCGTGAATGAAATGAACAATAACTGGTTCTGCGAAAATATACGCGCTACCAACCCGTGTGGTGAGCAACCATTGCCACCCTATGGTGCTTGCTTGTTAGGTTCAGTCAATTTGACGCGCTTTGTGAAAAAGCCATTTACTGATGAAGCATATTTTGATTGGAAAGAGTATCACGATGTTGTGGCAATTTTCACTCGTATGCTTGATAACGTGGTTGAAATCAATGGTCTGCCATTGCAACAACAACGTGATGAAATCGCTAGAAAACGTCGTCATGGGATGGGCTACTTGGGTTTGGGCTCAGCGCTGACAATGATGAAAATGAAGTACGGTGAAGATGCGTCATTGAAGTTCACGGATGAAGTCACGCGTGTCATGGCGGAAGTGGGCTGGGAAATTGGTGTGCAGTTGGCTGAAGAAAAAGGCCCTGCACCAATCATGGACGAGAAATTCGAAGTGACGGCGGATATGTTGGCTAAGCGACCAGAGATGGCAGCTGACGGCATAAAAGTCGGTAGCAAAATCTCCGGTAAAGTATTGTTAGGCAAGTACAGCCGTTACATGCAGCAGTTTCCAGAAGGCTTGCGTAACCAAATCGCGACTAAGGGCGTGCGCTTTACGCACCACAGTTCTATTGCACCTACCGGTACAATCTCACTGTCATTAGCCAACAACGCCAGTAACGGTATTGAGCCATCTTTCGCGCACCATTACGCACGTAACGTGATTCGTGAAGGTAAAAAGTCAAAAGAAAAAGTCGATGTATTCTCATTTGAATTATTGGCTTATCGCGAGTTAATTAATGCTAAAGCGATGCCGTTTGGCGAAACTGAAGAAACCAAATTACCAGATTACTTTTTGGACTCCTCAACCATACAAGCCAAAGCACACGTGGATATTCAAGCGGCTGCGCAAAAGTGGATTGATAGCTCAATTTCAAAAACCATTAATGTCCCGACTGATTATGACTTTGAAGACTTTAAAAATATCTACTTATACGCTTACGATAAGGGGCTAAAAGGTTGTACAACCTTTAGATTTAACCCAGAAGCGTTCCAAGGGGTATTGGTCACAGAGAAAGATTTGGAAAGTACTACCTACAAATTTACGCTTGAAGACGGCAGTGACCTTGAAGTTAAAGGTAACGAAGAGATTGAGTACGATGGTGAAATTCACTCGGCTGCCAATCTTTACGATGCGCTAAAAGAAGGGTATTACGGAAAATTCTAAACGTGTCATTGCATAGTGCGCTATGCAATTTGGCAATAGACTATTTACCGCTGCTCTTCAATCACGTTAAGGAATAGTGGGAACAGCAGTATAAAAGGAAAATGAAATGACAGTTAAAATTGAAAAGAAAATCGTCGGCTACGCGCTGGTGAATGAGCAAGATAAACTAGATGCAGCCAACAAGATGGCTGAACAGAAAGCTGAATCGGCAAAAGTGTTACAAATTGGCGAGCCGCTTAGCCGCCCAGACAAATTGGTAGGCAATACCTACAAAATTAAAACACCGGTCACTGAGCATGCGCTGTACATCACCATTAATGACGTGATCATGAACGAAGGCACGCAGCAAGAGCACAGACGCCCATTTGAAATTTTTATTAACTCCAAAAACATGGAGCATTTTCAGTGGATTGTCGCACTTACACGCGTCATGTCAGCCGTATTCCGTAAAGGTGGCGATGTGACATTTTTGGTGGAAGAACTAAAAAGTGTATTTGAACCTAGTGGCGGCTACTTCAAAAAAGGCGGCAAGTTTATTCCGAGTTTAGTCGCTGAAATTGGCGAAGTGGTCGAGCAGCATCTGCAAGAAATCGGCATGCTTAAAAAGCCGGGTTTAGATCAACATCAACAAAAGTTGGTGGATGAAAAGCGCAGTGAGTATATGGAAAAACAAGCCGTTGCTGGTGAAGAGATGAATGCGGATGGCTTTCCTAAAGGGGCGAGTGTTTGTCTTAAATGCAGCACTAAAGCCGTGATTATGATGGACGGTTGCTTGACCTGCTTAAATTGCGGCGAGAGTAAGTGCGGTTAAGGTAATCTCTGAGCAGTATGAATGTAGCCTCTGGGCATATGCGTAAATCGACATAAGCCAGAATGAAGCGCAATAGTTGAAAGGGGGTGACGCCATAGCGTCACCCCCTTTCGCATTATCCTTCTATATCCAACTCTTGAATCTTACGGGTTAACGTATTGCGACCCATGCCGAGCTGGTTAGCGGCTTCAATTCGGCGACCATTGGTATGCGCTAAAGCTTTGCTGATTAAAATACGCTCAAATATCTGCGTGCGCGTTTCTAGTACATTTTGTTCACCGCGGTTGAGTGCATCGGTCACCTCTTCTGCGAGCGCCTCTTGCCAAGACATGGCGGCACTGGTTTTGCTATTGTCATCTTTAAGTTCTGGTGGCAAATCGGCGACATCAATATTTTGTCCTGGCGCCATGACGGTGAGCCAATGACATACATTCTCCAACTGACGCACATTGCCACTCCAGTTGACTGCACTTAAATACTTGAGAGCAGCAGCGGTAGGTTGCTTGGTTTCAACGCCTAAATCTAAGGCGCTTTGTTGCAGAAAATGCTTAATCAATAGCGGAATATCTTCACGACGCTCACGAAGTGCGGGCAATCTCAAGCGAATGACGTTCAGGCGATGAAATAGATCTTCGCGAAATAACCCCGCTTTAACTCGCTCCTCTAGATCTTGGTGAGTAGCGGCAATAATGCGGACATTGACCTTGATTGGCTGATGCCCACCCACGCGGTAAAACTGACCATCACTCAGAACGCGTAGCAAGCGCGTTTGCAGATCAGCTGGCATGTCGCCAATCTCATCTAAAAACAGAGTACCAGTATCGGCCTGCTCGAAGCGACCGCGCCTTGCCGCTGCGGCACCAGTAAAAGCGCCACGTTCATGACCAAAAAGTTCAGACTCCAACAGATCCTTAGGGATGGCGGCCGTGTTAATCGCAATAAAGGGTTTGTCGCCACGCGGGCTGTGTCGGTGTAATGCGCGCGCTACAAGCTCTTTCCCGCTTCCAGATTCACCATTGATAAGAACGGTAGCATGGGAGCGACTTAAGCGGCCTATGGCTCTAAAAACCTCCTGCATGGCGGGTGCCTGACCGATGATCTCAGGCGTTTCCTCCATGACTGCAGTTTCAGGGGCTTGGCGTGTGCTTTCTTCAACCGCACGTTTAATTACATCAATGGCTTGGTCTACATCAAATGGTTTAGCGAGATATTCAAAGGCGCCCCCTTGAAATGCGGCGACTGCACTTTCCAAGTCAGAATAGGCCGTCATAATAATGACCGGAATATCAGGGTATTTTTGTTTGATTTCACTTAAAAAATCTAGGCCTGAGCCATTGGGCATGCGGATGTCGCTGACTACGACTTGCGGTTGCTCGCGTTCAAGTGCGTTCAGCGCTTCGGCGACTGAGGCGAAGGTCTTAAATTCCAAATCAGTGCGCGCCAGCGCTTTTTCAAATACCCAGCGTATTGATTTGTCGTCATCAATTATCCAAATTGGTTTCATGTTGTCTTCTCTAATAACGTGCTGATGGCAGGTTTAACCGCCGTGGTTTCTATGGGTAATAAAATAGTAAAACAGGTGCGACCCGGTTCGCTTTCGCATTCAATCATACCGTGATGCTGGGTAATAAAAGTTTGTGCCAATGTTAAACCTAAGCCAGATCCACCTTCGCTACCCGACACTAAGGGGTAAAAAATACGGTCACGGATATCTGCAGGAATGCCTGGGCCGTTGTCGATAATTTCCAACTTGATGGCCACGCGATAACGCTTGCGCACTAAAGTCACTTGGCGCTCAGCGCGAGTGCGAAAGGTAATCTGACTATTTGCGGTTTGATGCGATTGCATGGCTTGCACCGCATTACGCGCAATGTTGAGTACCGCTTGTATCAGCTTTTCACGGTCGCCAATGAGCTCAGGTAAACTCAAGTCGTAATCGCGTTTAATGAGTATGCCTTTGGGCGATTCTGCCAGCAGCAAGCTTCTGACTCGCTCTAGTACTTCATGGATATTAGTCGGCTGATATTTAGGGACGCGATGTGGAATCAGCAGTCTATCCATTAACGACTGCAGTCTATCCGCTTCTTTAATAATCACTTGGGTATATTCACGTAAGCTCGGCGATGGTAACTCATGTTCCAGTAGCTGTGCCGCACCGCGGAGGCCACCTAGCGGATTGCGAATTTCATGCGCTAGGTTGCGTAATAGCTCTGCGTTAGCTTGTTGTTGGATTAGCATACGCTCTTCTCGCGCGATACGTAGCTGCGCATCCATCGGCTGAAACTCTAAAATCAAAGACGCATTAGGCGAGTCGATTGGCGTGACTGTGCAAGTGACTGCAAATGATTGTTGGCGATGGGTACTGATTGCGAACTCATGTTCACGAAACGGACTTTGTTGCGCGATGGCATTTTGTACCGCTAGCATCAGAATTTCGCAATTTGGAAATACATCGCTAATCAGCATGCCAGTGATTTGCTTGGCACTAAAAGCGAAAATTACTTCTGCACCTGGGTTCATATACACCACACGACACGCATCATCGAGCAGGATAATGGCGGTGGCTAGATGTTCTAAGCCAGCAAAGTGATTGGGTGTGGGTTGGACCATAATAATGTCGTTTACAATGCGTTCAATGATAATACTCTGATTAAAGCAAAACTTAGACCAACTTTTGGTTTGCGGTCTATTAGTTTTTGGGATGGACTCAATATCTTGGACGGGGCCAATTTTAATTGCTTAAATTTAAAAATAAAAAGGGGCGAAAATTTCGCCCCTTTTTATTTTTTACATTGACTTAGTTAAGTCTTAGCAAGAATAGTACAAGCCAAATTCAACTGGATGTGGCGTCATACGTAGTTTGTTGACTTCTTCCATCTTCAGTGCGATGTAGCTGTCAATCCAATCTTCAGTAAATACACCACCGCGCGTTAAGAATTCACGGTCTTTATCTAAATGCTCAAGCGCTTGTTCTAATGATGAACAAACCGTTGGAATCAATGCATCTTCTTCTGGTGGAAGATGGTACAAATCTTTCGTTGCTGGCTCGCCTGGGTGAATCTTGTTTTGAACGCCATCAAGACCCGCCATCATCAACGCTGAGAAAGCTAAGTATGGGTTGGCAATTGGATCTGGGAAACGCGCTTCAACACGGCGTGATTTTTCAGAATGCACAAACGGAATACGAATGGCCGCTGAACGGTTTTTAGCTGAGTAAGCCAATTTAACTGGCGCCTCATAATGCGGTACTAAGCGTTTGTATGAGTTAGTGCCTGGGTTGGTAATCGCATTTAAAGCGCGCGCATGTTTGATAATGCCGCCAATGTAGTACAAAGCGAAATCACTTAAGCCAGCATAACCGTTACCAGCAAACAAGTTTTTACCATCTTTCCAGATAGATTGATGCACGTGCATACCAGAGCCGTTATCGCCAGCAAAAGGTTTAGGCATAAAGGTCGCTGTTTTACCATAAGCATGTGCAGTATTAAGCACAACGTATTTCAGAACTTGTGTCCAGTCTGCACGTTGCGTTAAGGTGCTGAACTTAGTACCAATTTCACATTGGCCGGCAGTTGCAACTTCATGGTGATGCACTTCAACAGGCACACCCATCGCTTCTAAAGTAATACACATCGCTGAACGTACGTCTTGCAATGAGTCGACTGGTGGTACTGGGAAGTAGCCGCCTTTTACGCCTGGACGATGGCCAGTGTTGCCGCCTTCAAATTTTTCACCTGAAGACCATGCAGCTTCTTCGGAATTGATGCGTACTGAGCTACCGCTCATGTCCACAGACCAATTGATAGAGTCAAAAATAAAGAATTCTGGTTCAGGACCAAAATACGCTGTATCACCAATACCGCTTGATTTTAAGTAAGCTTCAGCACGTTTAGCTAAGCTACGTGGGCAACGGTCGTAACCTTTACCGTCTGTTGGATCAACTACATCACAAGTTAAAATCAATGTAGGCTCGTCCATAAATGGATCGATATTAGCCGTTGATGGGTCTGGCATTAATTGCATATCAGAGGCTTGGATACCTTTCCAGCCACTAATAGAAGAACCGTCAAACGCATGGCCTTCTGTAAATTTAGCTTCGTCAAAGTGAGAAACAGGCACTGTTACGTGCTGTTCTTTACCGCGAGTATCCGTAAAACGAAAATCAACAAACTTAATGTCGTTTTCTTTTACCATTTTCATTACATTAGCCACTGACATCAGAATCTCCTATTTTGAGTGTGTTTTAGCATAAAGAACTTACCTAAAACTTTAAGATAAAATCATGTAAAAAATCAACACAGTAGATTAGCAGGAAACGTGCCATCATGAGAACCCCAAAACACTGCTTTTTTTGATTGGACAGGTAATAGCGAACAATTTAATGCTCTAAAGTGGTGCAATAACAACAATTAACGCTCTAATTTAGTGCTTTGATTGTCATGGCAAGCAATGTGAATATTTTTCAGGTTTGATGCCCATGCTATTAGAATAGCAAAAGTAGAATGCCGATGATTAAATTTTATGGGGTATCCGTATGAGTAGTTCAGATGAAATTTTGCAGTTAGCGCAAAAGCGCGGTCAAGCGCAAGATTTGCCCTATGCAGGGGCATTGACTCCGAGTGAAGCGTTTGACTTACTACAAGCTAACAAGCAAGCCTTGTTGATTGATGTGCGCACGCAAGCTGAGTTGGCTTTAGTGGGTCGCGTGCCTGGGGCGTTAAATATTGAGTGGGCATTTTATCCGGGCATGGCGCCTAACCCAGATTTCGCTAAGCAACTTGCAGACACGGTGGATAAAGAGCGCATGATTATCTTTATGTGTCGCACCGGAGGACGCTCGCACAATGCGGGTGTGGTGGCACAGCAACTCGGCTACAGCCAAGTCTACAATATGCTAGAAGGTTTTGAGGGTGAAGCCAATGAGCTTAAGCAGCGCACCACGATTAATGGCTGGAAACATGCCAACTTGCCGTGGACTAACTAAGCCGTGACCGACAAGTATGCCGTCATCGGCAATCCAATTGAGCACAGTAAATCGCCGTTAATTCATCAGGCATTTGCCAAGCAAACCGAACAAGACCTGAGTTACGAAAAAATATTGGCGCCGTTGGACGGATTTGCGGAGAAAATTTTAGAACTCATCGCGCTTGGGTATAAAGGCGTGAATATTACAGTACCATTTAAGCTACAAGCTTTTCAACTGGCAACCAAGCTTAGCGCACGTGCGCAACATGCTGGCGCAGTGAACACTTTAAGTTTTAATGGCGTAGACATTGTGGGTGACAACACTGATGGTGCGGGCTTAGTGCGCGATATTGAGCATAATCTACAAATTAATATCGCCGGTAAACGGGTTCTACTGATTGGTGCAGGTGGGGCAGCTGAAGGCGTATTGCATCCATTACTTGCTTGCAAGCCAGCACAGCTAGTCATTACTAATCGCACCTTGGCAAAGGCTGCGGCGATGTTGAGTAAGGTGAAGGCGCAAACAGATACTTCAGTCTGCGTTTGCGGGCTTGATGATTTGCAGGGGCAGCAGTTTGACATTGTCATTAACGCCACTTCAACCGGCCTTAGCGATAGTGCATTGCCATTGCCCCCGACCATTTTTTCTCAAGACAGTTTAGCTTACGACATGATGTACGGGCGTGAAACGCCCTTTATGCGCTTGGCGCGAAGTCATGGCGCTCAAGTGGTTGATGGATTAGGTATGCTAGTAGAGCAGGCTGCTGAGGCCTTTTATGGTTGGCGCGGCGTGCGCCCGATGACACCAGCGGTGATGCTAACGATTAAAGAAAGTACCTAACAATACGTGATTAACTGGTTACTTAATAATAAGCAAGATGCTGATGCAATAAGCTTTGGTGGCTATGTGACGCGCGGAATGGCATTATTTTTTATGATTCTGTTCCTCTATCAGCTATGGATATTTTTGCATATCTGTTGGTGGATAAAGTTTAACCCAGCATCTACTGCTTTTATGGAAGACCGCTTGGATGTAATTCAAGAGAAAAAGCCAGATGCTGAGCTTAAGCATAAGTGGGTAGATTATAAAAAAATCTCTATTAATTTAAAGCGCGCGGTAATTGCCGCTGAAGATGCTAAATTTTTAGACCATGAGGGTTTTGACTGGGAAGGGATACAAAAAGCCTACGAAAAAAATCTTAAAAAAGGCAAGATTGTCGCTGGCGGTTCCACCATCAGCCAGCAGTTGGCTAAGAATCTATTTTTATCCACCAAACGAACACCGTGGCGCAAAGCAGAAGAGGCGATGATTACAGTTATGCTGGAAAATATGCTCAGCAAGCATCGTATCTTAGAGATATATCTTAATAGTATCGAGTGGGGTAATGGCGTATTTGGAGCAGAGGCGGCGGCTAGGCATTATTTCAAAACCAGTGCCGCTAATTTAAGCCCTGAGCAAGCGGCTAAATTGGCAGTGATGATACCCAACCCACGATTTTATGACAAACACACCTCAACGAGTTATTTATACAAGCGTATGGCGACCATACAAGCCCGCATGTATATGGTAGAAGTGCCGCGCTAGACTACTCGGTTAAAGCGGCCACCATTCTTCTGACTAATGGCGCAATAACCAAGATTGATGGAAAGGCAATAGGCCAAGCGTGAACAAAACCATTCCCCCAATTAGTAAAGAATTGCGCACTTAATCCGGTAAAAACAAAAGTCAGTATTCCTGACATTAGTGATGCCATGAGTAGCGACATTAGAAAAGCGAACAGCAAGGCGCTATATTTTTTTGGAATTTTCATTGTTTCTGTTATGCCTATAGCATCATTTTTAGGTATTGAGCGGTATAGCTTTCGTTGCTTAGCGCTACTTGCTCTGGCGTGCCCTCAGCGATAATCATGCCTCCGCCATCGCCACCTTCAGGACCCATATCGACAATCCAGTCCGCAGTTTTAATCACATCTAAGTTGTGTTCAATAATGACAATGGTATTACCCGCATCACGTAAGCGATGAATCACATCAAGTAATAATTGGATATCGGCAAAATGAAGTCCAGTAGTCGGTTCATCTAAAATATAAAGGGTACGGCCAGTATCACGTTTGCTGAGTTCCAGTGCCAATTTAACGCGCTGCGCTTCACCGCCAGATAGCGTGGTCGCACTTTGTCCTAGCGTGATATAACCCAAGCCCACATCGAGCAAGGTCTTGAGCTTACGTGCAATCACTGGTTGCGCACTAAAAAATACATGCGCTTGCTCAACCGTCATCTCTAGTACTTCGCGTATGTTCTTACCTTTAAACTGAATTTCTAAAGTTTCGCGGTTATAGCGATGGCCTTTACACACATCACAAGGCACATACACGTCGGGTAAAAAGTGCATTTCCACACGAATCACGCCATCACCTTGGCAGGCTTCGCAGCGACCACCTTTGACATTAAACGAGTAACGACCTGGGCCGTAACCACGTACGCGGCTCTCAGGTACGCCCGCAAATAAATCACGTATCGGCGTAAATAAGCCGGTATAAGTGGCAGGGTTAGAACGAGGTGTGCGGCCGATCGGACTTTGATCAACATCCACTACTTTGTCAAAAAACTCTAAGCCGTCGATCTCACCAAACGGCGCTGGTTCTGTACTGCTGCCGTATAAGTGCTGAGCCACGATACGGTACAAAGTGTCGTTAATTAGCGTTGATTTTCCGCTACCTGACACACCTGTAATGCAGCTAAGTAAACCTACCGGTAATTTAAGGGTGACATCTCTTAAGTTGTTGCCGGTGGCATTGCTCATTTTAATCCAGCGTGACGGATTCGGCGGTGTGCGTTTTTTGTTGTAGGTGATTTGGCGTTTGCCGCTTAGGTACTCCCCCGTAAGCGAATTCACATTGGCTTTAATTTCTGCTGGTGTACCTTCGGCCACAATTTGGCCCCCATGTTCGCCAGCACCAGGTCCGATATCCACCACATAGTCGGCAGCCATAATCGCATCTTGATCATGTTCAACCACGATGACGCTGTTGCCAATATCACGCAGGCGTTTTAGGGTTTCGAGTAAGCGATCATTATCACGTTGATGTAAACCGATAGAAGGTTCATCCAATACGTACATGACGCCAGTTAAGCCACTACCGATTTGGCTAGCTAAACGAATGCGCTGCGCTTCACCGCCAGAGAGGGTTTCTGCCGAGCGTGAGAGTGATAAATATTCCAAACCCACATTGGTTAAAAACTTAAGTCGGTTACTAATTTCCTTCACTATCTTATCTGCAATGGCTAGCTTGGCGCCTGTGAGGACAAGGGTGTCAAAGAAAGTGAGCGCTAACTTAAGAGGTACTTGGCAAACTTCGTGGATGTTCTTATTACCCACTTTTACGTGACGCGCTTCTTTCCGTAAGCGCGTGCCAGCGCAGTCTGGACAGCTCTGTGAATTAAGGTATTTCGCCAACTCTTCACGCACAGTAGAGGAGTCGGTTTCATGATATCGACGTTTCAGATTATTGATGATACCTTCGAAACTATGCGATTTATTAAAGAAAGCACCGCGCTCATTTAGGTACTTAAAGCTGATGATTTCTTTGCCACTGCCGTGCAATAAAATCTGCTGTATAGGTTCGGCCAGCTTTTCAAAAGGGGTGTCTAAATCAAAATTATAATGGCCGGCTAAGCTCGATAACATTTGAAAGTAAAATTGGTTGCGTCTATCCCAGCCTTTAATTGCGCCGGCGGCAAGAGAGAGGTGCGGAAATGCCACTACCCGTTTTGGATCAAAAAAGTTGATATTACCTAAGCCGTCGCAAGTTGGGCATGCGCCCATAGGATTGTTGAAAGAGAATAAGCGTGGTTCGAGTTCAGCTAATGAATAATCGCATTCTGGGCAAGAAAATTTAGCTGAAAACATATGTTCTTTTCCGCCATCCATTTCCAGCGCAATCGCTTTACCTTCAGCCAAGCGCAAGGCGGTTTCGAATGATTCAGCAATACGCTGTTTCATCTCAGCATTCACCTTGATACGATCTATCACTACATCAACACTATGCTTGGTGGTTTTGGTCAGTTGCGGCAAAGCATCCACTTCGTAAATCTGGCCATCAACACGCAGACGCACAAAGCCTTGCGATTTTAATTGCTCAAATAAATCCAGTTGCTCACCTTTGCGGTTGCTGACCACCGGCGCCAAGATCATGAGTTTGGTGTCATCAGGCAACGCCAGCACATGGTCCACCATTTGGCTGACGGTTTGCGCTTCAAGTTTAATGGCGTGTTCCGGACATTCAGGGTCGCCGGCACGCGCATAAAGCAGGCGTAAATAATCGTGAATTTCAGTAACGGTTCCTACAGTGGAACGCGGGTTATGCGAGGTCGATTTTTGCTCAATCGAAATCGCTGGCGATAGGCCTTCAATCAAATCAACATCGGGTTTATCCATACGCGCTAAAAATTGACGTGCATAAGCAGACAGTGATTCTACGTAGCGGCGTTGGCCCTCTGCGTATAGCGTGTCGAAAGCCAGTGAGGACTTACCTGATCCAGATAAACCAGTAATCACGACCAGCTGATTTCTAGGGATATCAAGCGATATATTTTTAAGATTGTGCGTGCGCGCACCGCGTATTTTAATGAATTCCATAATGCTTTAACGAATATTAGGGCAACCTGCTAATATACCTACTTTTAGGATTTTAACTTAGTCATTTTTCATGAATATATCGAATAAACAACCCGTCAATCAAACGCAAGATCTTTTTACCGAGATTGCCGCTGATACCTTGGTGTCATTAGAAATCGCTGATGCAGATAAAATGACCAAAGGTGAAATGCGCGCAACTAGCAGTTTGGCGGCTATTTATGGTTTACGCATGTTTGGTATGTTCTCGATTTTGCCAATTTTTGCTATCTACGCTTCAACCTTGTCCGAGAAACCGAGTAGTCTAATGATCGGTTTAGCCTTGGGCGCCTATGGCCTCACCCAAGCCTTATTTCAGCTTCCATTTGGTATGGCTTCAGATCGTTTTGGTCGTAAACCTATGATCTATATTGGCCTCGCTATTTTTGCCGTGGGTAGCATGGTGGCAGCACTGGCGATGAATATCGAAACCATCATCTTGGGTCGTGTCATTCAAGGAGCGGGTGCCGTGTCTGCAGTCGTGACTGCCTTGCTAGCAGATCTTACCCGTGATGAGCATCGCACCAAGGCGATGGCGACCATAGGCGGTACGATAGGGGTAGCTTTCGCCTTATCTCTTGTGGGTGGCCCCTTGCTAAATCAATGGATAGGCGTACCTGGCATCTTTGCCGTTACCGCCATACTGACTTTAGCCGCGATTGCCGTGGTGAAATTTGTGGTTCCCAATCCTGTGATTAGTCACTACCATTCTGATGCCAGTGCTGCGCCGGCCAAGCTTAAAGATGTGCTAAGAAATGCACAATTACTACGTTTAAATTATGGGATTTTTGCCCTGCATGCCGCGCAAATGGCTATGTTTGTGGTGGTGCCGTTTGCCATTACTAAATCTAGCCATATCGATGTGAATCAGCATTGGCATATTTATCTACCCGTCTTACTGGTGTCTTTTGCCTTGATGGTGCCAGCGATTATTTATGCCGAAAAACAAGCTAAAATTAAATTGGTATTTGTGAGCGCAATTGCTTTAATGTTATTGGCACAATTAATGTTTGCCGCTTCTATTGAGCATTTTTGGGGCATTGTTGCTTCGCTCACCTTCTACTTTATTGCTTTTAATGTGCTCGAAGCTTCTCTACCATCAATTATTAGTAAAATCGCACCAGCCGCCGCGAAGGGCACGGCGATGGGCGTTTATAATACGGCCCAATCACTGGGCATATTTGTCGGCGGAGCCTTTGGCGGTTATTTATCGCACGTATTTGGCTTTGCAAGTGTGTTTATATTTTGTAGCATTATGATGCTGATATGGCTAATATTGGCATATTCAATGCAAGCTCCGGCAGCAGTCAGAACCAAGATGTACACCATGAGTGCTAAGGCTGATGTGATGACAGCAGACGCGGCTGCCAAACTTAAAGCGAAGCTTGCAAAAATTGCTGGTGTAATTGAGGTGGCGGTGTTGCCGCAAGAGCGGACGTTAATTTTAAAAGTAGATAAATTGCAAGATTGGGATGAGTCCCAAGTGCTTAAATTGTTAAGGGGATAAAAATGGCATCAGTGAATAAAGTAATCTTAGTCGGTAATTTAGGGCGTGACCCAGAAGTACGCTTCATGCCTAACGGTGAAGCTGTGTGTAATTTTAGTATTGCCACGACTGATAGCTGGAAAGATAAATCTGGTGCCAAGCAGGAGCGTACCGAATGGCATAATATTGTCATGTATCGCAAGCTAGCAGAAATCGCCGGTGAGTATCTGAAAAAAGGCCGTCCTGTGTATGTTGAAGGTCGCTTACAAACTCGTAAATGGCAAACCAAAGAAGGTCAAGATCGCTACACTACAGAAATTATTGCCGATCAAATGCAAATGTTAGGTGGCCGTGAAGGCGGTAGTAGCAATGCGAGCTATGACGGTGGTATGGATCAAAGTAGTGCAGCTAGCGATTTCAATCAAGCGCCAGCAAGTCAAACTGCAGCGCCAGCTTCTAGTGCAAAGGCAACAACTTCAGGATCAGGTTTCGATGATTTTGAAGACGATATCCCTTTTTGAAAGTCACCTGCGACTGTAATGTAAATTATTAAACTAAACCCTCTAGAACTGATTGTTTTAGAGGGTTTTTCTTTGTTTAAATATTGAAATAAGAAACTCAACCGCTATCAATAATCAGCTATGCCCAGTCATCACCAGAGGAGCTATCATCCCATGATGAATTGTCTGTAACGCCAAAGTCTGTGCCACCCATATCGTTATAGTTGTCTGGATTATTATTGGCGTGCGCCTCATTGATTAAACCATTATTAGAATTACCATCAGTAAAGTGATGCATCAATGCTTCGCCGGCCACCATGCCAACACCTAAGGCTGCTCCTGTTGCTAATCCACCCATAATACCTGAACCCATACCGCCAGCTGGAGACATCGTTGGTGCAGGAGGGGCACCGTAAGGCTGAGGATTTGAATTAATGCCACTAGGATAATTGCTCGATGGTGATTGTGGCAGATTATTGCGTGTCATCATTTTTGCAGCCATATAAATAAAGCCAACTACACCCACCAATAAGAAAATCATGCCCCATGGGAATTCATTTTTGCTTGGCACTTGATTGCTAGTAGACGCAGAGCGAGTTGAAGAAATTTGCGCGATCAGTTTCTGCAATGCCTGCGGCTTTGCAAAAGATAAATTAGGTTGCAAACGTTCGGCAGTGTTTAATTCAGTTTGAGCTGCAGAGAGTTGACCTTGCTTGGCTAATAACTCAGCTTCAACATAATGGGCTTTAGCACTATTAGGATGATCTTTAAGCACCTTATCCATCATCGATTGAGCTTCATTAAATCTGCCAGCCTCAGCGGCAACGTAAACCTCATGCATAGAAGCTTCTTCAGCAGCAAAAACGGGCAGCATAAATGTCATCGCTACCACTAAAGAAAAAAACCGGAAAATTGACAATGCAGGCATAGATTAAATCCTTGTTAGTTAATCGAAAGTAGCTGCAATCATACTAAAGTAATATGAAAGTTAGATGATTGTTTGAACAATTAATTCCACTAACCAAGAGCAAACTTGGCCAGTGAGGTATATTGTTATTTCGGAGCATCTGGCGGAATTGTTGGCACATAACCGGATGGGGGTGGGGGTGCGTAGCCAGGCGGTGGCGGTGGTGCATAATAGGTTGGTTTTGGCGGTGGTGGTGGGGTG
>SESB01001130.1_pt1 | contig 17999 bp, 18 predicted proteins | sample 3171441 | NCBI WGS metagenome assembly SESB01 (sample SAMN06051867, study PRJNA518727) | freshwater metagenome | biome: subpolar coniferous forest; feature: holomictic lake; material: water; isolation source: holomictic Lake 227, 6 m depth | place: Canada: near Kenora, Ontario | collected... | reverse complement strand
CACTTTGATCGAGATGCTATTGCGCTAGTTCAATTTCTGGAAGAAAAAGGTATCAAGGTCGACCAAATTGCAGATACCGATCTCGATAGAAACCCTTCGATCCTCACTCACTACAGTGGAGTTATATTTAGTGGTCACCCGGAATACATGACGAATAGAATTTTCAAAAGCATTCTTGCCGCGCGAAATAATGGAATCAACTTTGCTTTTCTTGGCTCCAATAACGCATATTGGCAGGTTCGCCTTGAGCCTTCGCCATCAGGTTCAGATCGCCACATTGCGATTTACCGAGACCCACTTACCGACCCAATTACGAGCCCAGAAAAAATTTCAATTCAATTTGATAACCCGCGAATCAACATGTTTCCTTCGCTGATAACTGGCGAAACCACTTCTGGTGTCCACGTTGTCGGAGAAATGAAAGTTGTGAATATGCCTAGTTGGCTAAATATTCCGACTACCGCAACCCTAAGCGGCTGGTCACCAAATACTGAAATTGATTCGATGGTTACTGGAAAATTGGCACCCACCAATCTTCATCTTATTTTCTCTGGCAAATTCTCACTAACCCGCCTGGCTAAGAGCACTCCTTCTAAGAATCCGAAAACTTCATCTCGAAACTATCTCGGTCAAACTATCTGGTACACAACGCCATCAGGCTCTGCGGTATTTATGGCAGGCGTGAATTATTGGGCTTGCGAATTGTCGTATACATGTTATGAAGAAAACGTAAATGCTGAAACCAGAAGTACGCTTCAAAACGTTACGCAGCAGGTATTGAATTTGTGGCAAACTAAGGCAATCGGACGGAGATTGCACTGATGGACTTCACTCACCTTGATTCGCTTGTAAAGGCACTAGATGTTCTTGCGACATTTGTTTTTGCATTAGTCGGGGCTCGAGTGGCTGCTGACCGGGGTCTTGATTATGGCGGCATAACTTTCATTGCAGCAGTGGCTTCCACAACTGGCGGAACACTTCGAAATATTTCCCTTGGTATTAGACCGAACTGGATAACAAATCCTTGGATTCTTGGAGTCATTATCGTAGCTGTCTTAATAACAATTATTTTGCGTACTACAAAACCAATCGGAAAGTTCCTTTTGATTATGGATACTTTTGGGTTAGCTGTGGCTGCAATTTCTGGAACTCAAATAGCTCTTGCCTACAAAACTAGTTGGTATGCAGCAATCGTCTTGGGCGTAATAACTGCTGTTGCCGGAGGACTCTTAAGAGACTTGCTCTGCCAAGTTGAACCAGTTGTTCTTCATAGAGAAACATTGGCAACTTCGTCTCTCATCGGCGCTTCGATTTACGTTGGACTTCAGCAAACTTCTATAAACCACAATCTAACTGCGCTCATCGGAGGAGTCGCAGTTATGGCTGTGCGTGGAATTTCAATTTACTTTGACTTGCATCTTCCAAAATTAATTAGTAGAGATTCAGCCGATAATTAACCAACTAAAACAAGATCTGAAAGTGGTAATCGCGTACGAGGTGCTAGCTCGCGAGTCTTAAGTTCATCATTAGCTAAGGAATCAGAAGGTGCTTGTTTTCCAATAGCCAAGATAACGATTGGTGCAATTTCTTCACCGAGATTGAATTCTTTCTTGACAGCATCTCGATCAAATCCACCTATTTGGTGTACTACATATCCGCGATGATGCGCTTCAACGGTCAATAGTCCCGCAGAAAGTCCAGCGTCGTACATGGCAGTCGTATGAGGTTTGCCGTCTTTCGACGTTGTAAGGGCAGAGACAACTACAAAAATAGATGCATTTGGTGCCCACTGTTGGTTAAATCCCATAAGTGTTTTTTCAAGAATTTGAAAGTGTGCATCTCCGCGGCGGGCAATAATAAATCGCCATGGTTGAGCATTGTTAGCCGAAGGTGCCCAGCGTGCCGCCTCAAGAAAAGCTGTCACATCACTTTCTGGTATTACCGCATCGGGATCGTATGCTCGTGGACTCCATCGTTCTGCTAGAACTGGATGCAACTCAACTGAAGACTCGACACTCTTGCGCATATTTTTCCTATCGTCATTTATTGTTTACCTAATTTGATAAACAACGATAGTTCCAATTTTGTTCCTTAAGAATTAACCAGCGAGAAGTACGCCTACATATGTGGCTGAAATCGCAGAAAGTCCACTCACTGCTCCCCAGAGAGCCATTCCCTTTGTGCTCTTTGCTCGGGCATGCATATAGGCAGCAGCACCGGAAAGTGTTACGACGGTCATTTTGATTCCTACGGCAGCGTGGTAGCTACTTGGAAGATCTTTAGGCAAGGTTGCAAGATTCCAAAATCCAGTGAGGAGCAAGAGTCCGAAAGCGGGCCATGCAATCTTATTGAATTGCTTTGCTACCAACTTTGGAAGCCCTGCATCTTTCGCCTTAAGAACTGGAACGAGAGCAGCGAAAACGAGCTGGCCTCCAACCCAAATAGTGGCGCCAATTACGTGCAGAAAAAGGCGGATACTGTCAGAAGCTGTCGCGAGCTGTACGCCCATGTGGATTGTGGTCATATTCCAATGCTAGACCAAAACTCTAAATCTTCAGCAACGCCCGTGAAGTTGCGATTTCAAGAATTACAAGTGCTGCAAGTCGAACTGTTCGACCATCGTCACTATCAAGTGTTGCATCAATTTCCGTTATATCTGCCATGCGAACACGAGGATCGGCTGTTAAGAGTGCAACAAGCTGTCTGACTTCATCGGCGCTTAATCCGCCGGGAGTTGCCGCTGGACATCCTGGAGCGGCGCTCCGATCACAAACATCCATATCTATATCTAGATAGATAGCGCGGTGGTTCTCCCCCGCGATTGAAATTGCAGTGGATGCGATGTCTTGAAGTGACTCACTTCGCATACGGGCTCTGTCAATTACATGAATTCCATATTCTTTTACTCGATCAGCATAGAACTTAGAATTTGCGAAATCGCTAATACCAATTTGCACAATGTGTTCACCGGGCAACCCAGCTTCCACTAATTGCCTGATTGGTGAACCGTTTGAAATTCCATCACGGACATCATGATGTGCATCCAAAGTAATGAGACCAACTTTTTCTAATCCCCCAACTGCTTTTGCTAAACCCATTACTCCAGAAAAAGTTATTGAATTATCGCCGCCTATTGCAATTAAAAAATTAGTCTGAAAGAGTGCTTGTTCAATTTCGTACTCTGCATTTCGTTGATTTTCCGGATCTGCGACGTCACCAAAATCTGCGCCGACCAAATGCTCCGAAAAATCAATTTGGCACGTCTGGTTCCAAGTCGAATATCTTTGAAGTGCCTTTCGTACTGCTTTGGGGGTTTTGTGGGCGCTGTTGGGTGTAATCGCACTTTCATGGGCACAAACGCCAATTAATGCAATATCTACTTCTCCCTCTTTTTCTGCAGAAAACCATGCACCAGCGCGGGGCCAATGAGGGTCATGATGTAACGCCACGCCTAATCCCCTTTCAGCAAAGCCTTTTATTGGCTAACCTAGAGGGTCATCTTAGCCAAACCTAGTAGCAAGTAGGGAAAGAATGTCCTCAGAAGTTGTGATTGGAAGAAGCGGCCTCTCCACATTCGATGTAATTGCAATAGCCAGGCAAAAAGCACAAATTAAAATTTCTACAGATTCTCTCGAGGCAATGCGCACATCGCGCAAAATTGTTGATGATCTTGCTGCGTCCGAAGTTCCAGCATATGGAATTTCCACGGGATTCGGTGCCCTTGCAAAAAAACATATTGATCCAGAACTTCGAGCACAGCTTCAAAAGTCTCTCATTCGTTCACATGCTGCTGGATCGGGTGCGCCTGTTGAGGATGAAGTAGTTCGCGCCATGATGTCGCTTCGATTGGCAACGATGTGCACGGGATTCACCGGTGTTCGCCCAATAACGGCGCAGACCTATGCGGACTTGCTCAACGCACACATCACGCCAGTTGTACGAGAATTTGGTTCACTTGGTTGCTCTGGAGACCTTGCTCCACTTTCAACATGTGCTCTTGCGCTTATGGGTGAAGGTGAGGTTCGTCGTAAAGACGGATCTGTAGTTGATGCTGCAACAGCAATGAAGGAAGCTGGAATTAAACCGATTGAACTCACGTCTAAAGAGGGTCTTGCCCTAATCAATGGAACTGACGGCATGACGGGTATGTTGGTTATGGCTCTTGATGATGCGCTTTCTCTTTTGAAAACTGTAGACATCACAGCTGCGATGAGCATCGAAGCGCTTCTTGGAACAGATAAAGTTTTTGCAGAGCACTTGCACACAATTCGACCTCACCCAGGACAAAACGCTTCAGCAAAGAACCTGCGCGAAATTCTTGCTACCTCTCCTCTCATCAAGTCACATGCTGGAAAGGAAGATGGTCGCGTACAGGATGCATATTCACTGCGATGCGCACCTCAAGTCGCTGGAGGCGCCCGCGACACTTTGACACATGCGTTATCTGTTGCTGAACGAGAACTTCAAAGCATCATTGATAACCCGATCGTGCTCCCTGATGGCGATGTGCGAAGTAATGGAAATTTCCATGGAGCACCGATTGCTTATGTTCTAGATTTCGTAGCAATCGCCTTGGCAGACGTCGCATCCATGTCTGAAAGACGCACGGACCGCATGCTTGACGAACACAGATCTTTTGGATTACCACCATTCTTAGCCGGGAATCCTGGAGTAGATAGTGGAATGATGATTGCCCAATACACGCAGGCAGGTTTGGTTTCAGAAATGAAGAGATTAGCTGTGCCTGCATCAGTTGATTCCATTCCATCGTCAGCAATGCAAGAGGATCATGTGTCGATGGGTTGGCATGCCGCAAGAAAACTTCGTAGAAGCGTGGATGCTTTGGCACGAGTAATTGGAATCGAGCTTATGGTTTCTAGCCGTGCTATTGATATGCGCGCGCCGCTTACTCCATCACCAGGTACGGGAGCTGCCATAAAGACACTTAGAACAAAAGTTGAGGGACCAGGTGCTGATCGTTGGCTAACACCTGAAATTGAGGCGTCGTATGACTTGGTTATGTCGCGCGCAATTTTAAATTCTGTCGAAAAGGAAATAGGAGAACTCGCATGACTCTTCCAGGCGCTCGTCCAGTAAAAGCTGCACATGGAACAAAACTTTCAACACGAGGATGGCAGCAAGAAGGCGCACTTCGCATGTTGCAGAACAACTTGGATCCAGAAGTTGCTGAGCGCCCTGACGATTTAGTTGTATATGGCGGTACAGGAAAAGCAGCGCGCGACTGGAAGTCTTTCGATGCGCTAGTTCGAACACTCACAACACTTAAAGATGATGAAACTATGTTGGTGCAATCTGGCCGACCTGTCGGAGTATTTCGGACGCACGAATGGGCGCCACGAGTTCTGATTGCAAACTCAAATCTTGTTGGCGATTGGGCCAATTGGCCAGAATTTCGCCGCCTAGAACATCTTGGGTTAACCATGTACGGGCAAATGACTGCCGGCTCATGGATTTACATTGGAACTCAGGGAATTCTGCAAGGAACATATGAAACTTTTGCTGCAGTTGCAAACAAGAAATTTGGTGGAACGCTTGCCGGAACATTAACGCTTACTGGTGGAGCAGGTGGAATGGGCGGCGCGCAACCGCTGGCAGTCACTATGAATGACGGTGTTTGTATCTGCGTCGACGTGGACCACACACGTCTTCAACGTCGCGTCGATCATCGCTACTTAGACACATGGACGGATAATTGGGATCAAGCCATCGAGATGGCAATGACAGCAAAAAGAGAGCGCAGACCGCTGAGTATTGGCCTACGTGCTAATGCAGCTGAGGTATTCCCAGAATTTCTGCGTCGTGGAGTTGCAATTGATATTGTCACCGACCAAACCTCGGCTCACGATCCCCTTTCCTATCTTCCAATTGGGGTGTCCGTGGAAGATTGGCAGAAATTTGCTCAAGATGATCCTCAGGAATTTACTCGCCGCTCTCGTGAATCTATGGCGATTCAGGTTGAAGCGATGGTTGGGTTCATGGACGCAGGTGCTGAGGTTTTTGATTACGGAAATTCAATTCGCGGCGAAGCAATGCTCCACGGTTACGCACGTGCATTCGATTTTCCAGGGTTCGTGCCCGCATACATTCGCCCGCTATTTAGCGAAGGAAAAGGTCCATTCCGCTGGGCAGCACTTTCTGGAAATCCAAAAGATATAGCTGTAACCGATAAAGAAATATTGAAACTCTTTCCTCAGAATGAACCTCTCCATCGCTGGATTGCAAAAGCTTCTGAAAAAGTTGCATTCCAGGGTCTCCCCGCTCGTATCTGCTGGTTAGGTTACGGCGAACGCGATAAGGCAGGTGAACTTTTTAACCACCTTGTGAAAAAAGGAAAAGTTGATGCTCCAATTGCAATCGGACGCGATCATCTAGATTGCGGTTCTGTTGCCTCTCCATATCGCGAAACAGAAGCGATGAAAGATGGCTCTGACGCAATTGCTGACTGGCCTCTCTTGAATGCGCTTATCAATACTGCGTCGGGTGCCTCGTGGGTTTCTATTCACCATGGCGGTGGCGTGGGTATCGGAAGATCGATTCACGCTGGTCAAGTTTGTATCGCCGACGGCACAAAACTCGCCGGCAAGAAACTTCGCCGCGTTCTCACAAATGATCCAGGAATGGGCGTAATTCGCCACGTTGACGCGGGCTATGAAATTGCAGAGAACGTTGCCCAAGAGCGTCATGTTCGCATCCCAATGCGTGAGGATGCATGACTTCAACCCTAGTTACCAACATAAATCAACTGGTCACAAATGACCCTGAGCTTGGAACACTATCCGACGCTGCATTGGTTTATACGGATGGAAAAATCAGCTGGGTAGGAGAAAAAACAAAGGCTCCGAGCACTGATTCGTTGATAGACGCTGATGGGGGAAGCGTAGTTCCGGGCTTTGTAGATTCACATACTCACGCAATATTTTCCGGAGATCGACTCCAAGATTTTCTTGCTCGAATGAACGGAACAAAGTACGCAGCTGGTGGAATTAAGACAACTGTGGCAGAAACTCGAGCGGCGAGTGATGATTCTTTACGCAATCACTTGGAAAATGTTGTAACAGAATTTACAGAGAATGGAATTACAACATTTGAAATCAAGAGCGGCTATGGGCTTGACGTCGAAACTGAAGTAAAGCTTCTGCGCATTGCTAGAGAATTCACCGAAGAAACCACATTTCTTGGAGCACACGTAATTCCATCTGAATTTGCAAACGACCGCCGTGCTTACATAGATTTAGTAAAAGGAAAGATGCTCGAAGCTGCTGCGCCATATGCAAAATGGATTGACGTCTTCTGCGACAAAGGCGCATTCACAGTTGATGAGGCGCGAGAAATTTTGAAGGTGGGCAAATCTCACGGTTTGCTCGGACGTTTGCATGGCAATCAGCTTGGCGACACCGGTGGAATCGAACTAGCAGTGGAACTTGACCTTGCTTCGGTTGATCACTGTACTTATGCGACTGACGCACAACTTGAATCATTGGCTGCTTCAAAGACGGTTGCAACACTTCTACCCGGGGCAGAATTCTCAACTCGATCCCCTTATCCGGATGTTCGTAGATTTTTTGAAAAAGGCGTCAACGTTGCACTTGCTACTGATTTCAATCCAGGTTCGTCTTACATAAGTTCCATGCCGTTTGTAATGGCGATTGCGGTTCGGGATATGCACTTCACTCCCGAGCAAGCACTTCAAGCCGCTACAAAAGGTGGAGCTGTAGCTTTGCGCAGAAACGATATTGGACACCTTGGAATTGGTGCTCGCGCTGACTTGGTTCTTTTAGCTGCGCCGTCTTACGAATACATCGCTTACCGACCTGGTGCCAATTTAGTTAAGAAAGTGCTTGTTGCAAATCCTTAATTAGATCGCTGGCTGCTTCAAGACCTACCGACAAACGCAGCGTTCCCGCGCGAATTCCCATCTCTGCTTGCACTTCCGCTGAAAGCCGGCGGTGGGTAGATGAGGCTGGGTGGGTTATTAAAGACTTGCTATCCCCAAGATTGTTTGAAATATCAATGACGCGAAGTTTATTCATGATTGCAAATGCTGCCTCTTTGCCACCTTTGACTTCAAAACCAATCATGCTTCCGCCTTTGCCGCTCATTTGCGACATCGCAAGTGCATGATGAGGATGGCTCTTTAATCCAGGATGGCGAACAACATCAATTTTCGAATGCGATTCGAGAAATTCAGCGACTGCTTGCGCACCATCAGCCATAGCGTTTACGCGCATTTGAATAGTCTCAAGGGATTTCACGAGAACCCAAGCATTGAATGCGCTCATTGTTGGACCAGTGTGACGGTTGAATGGAAGAAGATGATTTGTGAAGTAATCATTTGATCCAAGGATTGCTCCACCAAGTACGCGGCCCTGACCATCGATGTGTTTAGTTGTTGAGTACATGACGACATCTGCGCCAAGCTCAAGAGGTTTTTGAAGAACAACTGATGCCATCACATTATCAACTACGACCGTTGCTCCAACTTTGTGTGCAAGATCGCTTACATACTTGATATCAGTAATCTCCAACATTGGGTTGCTTGGTGTTTCGATAAAGACAGCTTTTGTTGGCTGAGAGAGCGCTTTTTTCCAACCTTCTAAATCATCGCTCTTTACAAGTTCAACAATTACTCCCCATTTTGGAAGAATTTCAGTTAATACGACGTGGCACGAACTAAACATCGCTGCTGAAGCGACTACTCGATCACCAGAAGAAACCAGGCACGCTATAGACATAAACATCGCTGACATTCCAGAGCTTGTACCTAAACATCTCTCCGCTCCTTCAAGTGCAGCAAGGCGATTTTCAAACATTGAAACGGTCGGATTATGAAAACGGCTATAAAGAAAATGGTCGATATCTTCCGCAAATGAGGCTTCGGCTTGCTCAGCCGTTGCATAAGTAAATCCACTATTGAGAAAAAGCGCTTCGGATGTCTCACCAAATCCGGTACGGGTTAGGCCACCGCGGACTGAGAGAGTTTGAGGATCTAACTTCCATTGCGGATCAGGGCGATGGTTCGCGCCTTGGTCTCCCCAGTAGTGACGAGTCATGAATGAAGTCTATTGCAAACTACTTGCAGGATAAATTGTGTTTGTCTTTATGTGAGAAAATTTGATTATGAGGAACCTGTTAACACTTGTGATTGTGTTACTGCTGAGTTCTGCATACGGAATTTGGTTTAGAAAGACACGAGGAACGATGAAAGCTCACTCAAATCCGGCCGTGACCGAAGAAGAAATAGGCGACTCGTTCGGCAGTCGTTTAACCCTGCTGCAATTCTCTTCCGCATTTTGCACTCCATGTCGTGCCACTCGAGCCCTACTCGGCGATATAACGAAGGGTCTTTCCGATGTTAAGCATGTGGACATCGATGCTGAAAGCCATCTTGAGCTTGTTCGTAAATTAGATATTCGATCAACTCCTACAACGTTGATCTTGGATAACCGGGGAGTTGAAGTTGGTCGTGCTGTAGGTGCACCCAAGAGGGAACAAGTAGTAGATGCAATAACACCGATGGACATCTGAATGGTTAGCAACTGCAATTTACTTGCAATTAGGTAAACACCTTTCTTGTTCTTAAACTTTACATATGACGACAAAAGAAAAATCAGCGCCGCTCCCAGAACTTATTGATCCTCGAGGTCCAAGAGTTACTGCATCAATTACGCTAATCGTTTTGATTTCTGCGTTTCTTACTCACTCAACAATCTTGGTTGTCGTTCAATTAATTCAATTTACAATTGGTGGTTTTGTCTCACCAAAGAAAGCACCTTACGGGCTAATTTATCGAATACTTGTACAGCCTCGTCTTGGCGAAAGTTTTATTGGTGAAGATATTCGCGGTCCTCAATTCGCACAAAAAGTCGGATTCCTTTTTGCAGCACTTGCAACCATTGGAGCGTTCACAAAAGTAGATCTACTTTTCACGATTCCTGTGGTTTTCGCGATCATCGCAGCATTTCTAAATGCAGTCTTCGATTATTGTCTAGGTTGCCAGATCTATCTCTTGCTCCAGCGCGCAACTAAGCGCTAGACCCACAAGTTCAAGCCATTTGCTTCCAGTCGCGAGGAATGCGGGTTAAGGTTTAACTTGTGACTTACTTTTATTTGGCGGCAATCATTTTCGCGATGAATCTTGCTCCGGCATTTGCGCCACCTACCTGGTCAGTCCTTGTGCTCTTCAAGCTTAATTCGCATATTCCGGCTGTTCCACTTGTTGCAATTGGAGCGTTAGCAGCCGGTTCAGGAAGATACTGCCTCGCTAGAGCAACTGGGTTACTTAGAAACAGAATTTCTGAGAAGCAGCGCGCCAACCTCGAAGCAGCAAGTGAAGTTCTCAATCGAAAAACATCGCATCATTTTCTTGGACTACTTCTATTTGCGCTATCCCCTGTTCCATCTGCACAGCTATTTGAAGCTGCCGGGCTGATAGGCATGAGGCTCATTCCCTTGACTCTGGCTTTCTTTTCAGGGCGAATAGTTAGTTATTCACTATACGTTGCCGGAACCAATTCACTTCAACAGCGAGGCCTGGGCGACTTAATTCGAAATTCGCTCACTTCTTACTGGGGAATTGCGATACAAGTTCTACTCTTATTCTGCGTCTATCTCGTTATGAAAATTGATTGGAGAAAATTTCTTAAGCGCTAGCCTGATCGAGAGCGGCCAGTTGTTCTGTGGAAAGCTCGACGATAGGCAAAATTTCCTTAATTTGTTCCACGGTGCGACCACTTGCGATTGGAATGGAACCGTGACCACGAAGCCAGCCAAGGGCTACGGCAGACATCGTCGTATTGAGTTCGTTAGCAATCTCTTGCACTTTTGCGACTACTGCCCATCCGCGATCATCTTGATACTCAGCCACTCCACCGGCACGTGCTGATTCAACTGTTACTCCAGGACGATATTTGCCCGTAAGAAATCCTCGAGCCAGGCCGTAATATGGAAGAGATGTGATTCCTAATTCTTTAACCGCTGGAGCAACATCACTTTCAAATGGTTCGCGGGTAATTAGATTGTATTGATTTTGGACTGCTACATAAGCGGGCAAATTATTGGCCGCGCTTATCGCAGCGGCTTCCCGTAAGCGCGCTCCTGAGTAATTTGAAGCCGCAATCACATGCACTTTTCCTGCTGCAATAGCTTTTCCGTACGCCCCGAGAGTTTCATCGAGCGGAGTTGATTCATCGTCTTCGTGAGAATAATAAAGATCTATGTGGTCACTTTGTAGCCTGCGAAGGGAATCATCAAGCGCGCTTTTTATATTTCCTGCAGATAGGCCAGGGCGTTTTGAATACTTAGCAACCTTTGTTGCAATCACAATTTCGTGACGATTTCCTCTTGCCTTCATCCAATTTCCAAGAATGGTTTCACTCTCGCCGCCTTCATTGCCTGGCTTCCACTCAGAATAAACATCAGCGGTATCAATAAAATTTCCGCCTGCTTCAAAATAGGCGTCAAGCACTGCGAAGGATTCCTCTTGATTCGCCGACCAACCAAATACATTGCCGCCGAGGCAAAGTGGATAAACCGAGAGATTTGTATTTACTAAAGTCACGCGTGAAGTCATGCCTAAATATTATCTTCTTTAATTACGAAGTAAGTACCCAGTGCAATACAAAGACCCAAGATTGCCGGGATCATCATTGCCCAGCGAAGCGTGATCTGATCTGCCATATAACCAATAGTTGGTGGCCCTGCAAGGAATCCGAAATAAGCGATTCCAGAGACCATAGCCATGCCTTCAGCCGGTGCCATCCGATCTGAAAACCGATTTTTCGCCATCGACCCGGCGATGCTAAATATCAAAGGAAGGACAATTGAAGATCCCGCAGCTAAGAGAATCCATCCAAAGATTACTCCGCCAATTCCTCCAAAAATTAAGCCTGATGCAAGTCCGAAGGCTGAAATAAGCCCTCCGGCGATGATGAGGATTCGAGCGCCGAAGCGAGATGCCAAACGATCGCCCATGAAGCGACCAATAACCATGGTTATTGAGAAGAAAACAAAAGGAAGTGTCGAGACAAATGGCGTTGCATGAAAAGCGCCTCGACTAAGAACGCCGCCCCAGTCTCCTGCTGCTCCTTCACCTACCTGGCCACACATCACAATCAATCCAAGAGCCCAAAAAATCGCTGGACGCTTTCGAGAACGTTTCTTCTCAATAGGATGAATATCTATTTCATTTGGCAACCACCATGGTTTCAGGATCAACGCTGCAATGATCGCAACGGCTGCGACACCAAGAGTGTGCTGAAAAATTGAAATCTTCCACTGCGAAAGTAATCCTCCGGTGAATCCGCCTGCGAGTGCTCCTGCTGAGAAAGTTGCATGGAAGGTACTCATAATTCGCTTACCTATTTCGTGTTCCACAACGACGGCATGAGCGTTCATCGAAACATCTTGAACACCAAGGAAGAGTCCGAATAGAAAAAGAGAAGCAGAAAGTTGCCACAGTGAATGTGATAGCCCGACAATGACTGTTGAGATTGCTAAAGATATTGCTGCTGGAACCGCGACCCACGCACTTCCCCTCTTGGCTGAAAGACGTCCAGACGGGCCAAGCCCAATCAATAATCCAATTGAGGAACAGAGAAGTGCCGTGCCGAGTTGTCCATCGCGGAGCCCGAGAATCTGCTTGAAATCAGGAATGCGCGCAATAAATGCACCGACGACAAATCCATTCGTAACGAATGCAACAGTAACTGCTGCTCTAGCTCTTTTAACCAATTATCAGATTCGCAATCCAGCCACACGTTCATAGTCGCTCTCGTTCCGGAAAGTACAGCACATTGGGTAAGAGAGCCAGTCCCACTCTCTCCCTTAAAAGGAGTAGCACTCGTTAATTTATGGAGTGCTTATAAGGTGTAGGAGTAGCCTGCAAGTGGAGGCACAAAATGAGCAAGAAAATATTTGTCGCAATTTCACGTAATCATGCCAGAGTTTGGGCTCACGGCTTAGAACCTCACACAAAGCCCGAGGTAATAGAAGAGCCAGCTATAAACGCTGAATATCAAACCATTTTAAATAAATTCTTTAACGGGCGAAATCGAAGTTTATTAAGTCCTGCATTCGCAGAGCGGGTTTTGTCTCACATCAAAGATGCCGACGAGATTTATCTCGTGGGGGCAGGAAAAGGGAAGGCCAGCGCTGTTGGCAATTTCGTCAGCTACCTACGAAAGCAACATCCGATGTTTGCCGAAAAGGTTCGCCGCATAGAGACAGTGGATCTTGAGAACCTCTCCGAGGCAGAAGTCATGGCGACTGGAAGAAAGATGTACCTTCGACCCTAGTTGAGCAAATCTAGTTCACATATTTTTATGCACGTGCCGCAAATTCAATCTGAACAGCAAGATGATCGCTAATATCAAAAGCTGTGACTGCTCCGTTTCGAATTTCAAAATCACCACGAGTTAAAATGTAATCAATTTGCCGATCAGGTTTCCAAATAGGGAAAGTTAATTCGGTAAATAGAGATTTCCACTGACGCCCATTAACCCAGGATGCCAAATTAAAATCTCCCAAAATAAAGACACTCTTCCCGGTCTCTTTCTCGAGATTCCTGGCCCATCGCTTTACTTGTAAGAATTGAAAGTAATTGAAGGGCCAGATGAATGACAAATGCACATTTATAGCAATTAGCGTCTCAAGGTGAGCAGCTAGCGCAATCCTTTGATGGTCTTTGGCATAAAATCGCTTACTCTTTCTGCCCTCAGAAATATTCATAAATTTTCCAAATTTGGCTCGAGAAAGTTCTAGCCTTTCCCATTTCAGCACAGGAATTTTGGAAATAATAGAAATTCCATATCCACCTCGATCAGTTGGATTGGACTCAGTAATAATGTCTGCGCCAGTCGATGGTTCTCGCTGATCGTCTGCACCTTCTCCGTAAATATAAAAAACTGGAGCAAAAGCCCAATAAGGTGTCTTCATTGCAGACGCTGCAATTTGAGTTTGATTTAGATTTGCCGATCTTGGATAACGTTGATCCACTTCCTGCAAGGCCAATAAATCAGCATCAAGCTCGGCAACACAATCAGAGAACACTGCCGTGGCGCCCTTGAGATTATTTGAATTTAGGAGCTCGCCATGCAAGATATTCCAGGTCGCGATTCGCACTTATTGATCCCAGCCAATCAAAAAGAGCAGGTCGGTCCGTGGCCGTCATAAAACATAGTAAGAGCATAGAGCCGGCGGCTGGGCGAAAGGGGTGCCTTGGACCCAATCTAAGCGTAACGAAGATGTTAATTAATGTTAAAAATTAACAAAATACTGTTGTTTTTTGTGAATTAGCAGAATAACCTCTGTGAATGAGTTCGGACCTACGCAGAGCCAGAATCCTTGCAAAACTCAATTCCACTGGACAGGCGAGCATCTCGGATCTGGCGGAAGAGTTCGATCTCTCAGAAATGACTATCCGTCGCGATTTGGAAGCCTTGGAATTTGGGGGCCATGCCAGACGTGTTAGAGGTGGAGCCATTGCGGCTCAAAGCCGCTCTTACGAACCTCCCATACTTCTTCGGGCAAACCAGGAGCACGATGCGAAAGTTCGAATTGGGCGCGCAGCGGCAGAACTTCTCGCTGACGGAGAGACGGCAATCATTGACGTGGGCACGACAACATTGGAAATGGCCAGAGCTATCAATCCCAAGCTCGCACTTACCGTAATTACCAGTTCACTGCGCATCGCGACCGAATTAACTAACAAACCTCAAATTCGGACAATCGTCACAGGCGGAGTTGTGCGCAAAGGTGAACTAAGTTTGATTGGAGCTCGAGCAGAAGGTTCATTCGCTGATTTAAATTGCGATTCAGTCTTTCTTGGCGTCGCAGGAATATCTGCACTTAAAGGTTTAACCGAATATAACCTTGAAGACACACGTGTGAAGCAGGAAGCAATTAAAGCTGCCAGCCGAGTCATTGTTCTTGCCGATGCATCCAAAATCGGAAAGATTGCATTTGCTTCAGTTGCTGGACTTAAAGAAGTAGACATTCTTGTGACAAACGCAGCGCCATCTAGTGATGAGATTAAAAAGATTAAACGTGCAGGAATAGATGTAATCCATGTAGAACCAATCGCTAAGGAAGGCAAGTAATGTCCCGCTTCAAGAAAATATTCCCGTCAGTAAATAAACCATTAATCGCAATGGCACACGTTCCCCCACTTCCAGGAACGCCACTTTATGATGCCGCTGCTGGCATCCAGGGATTGATCGACCATGTAAAGCGCGACACGGAGCAACTTCTGAAGGCTGGCTTTGATGCAATTCTTTTCTGCAACGAGGGAGATCGCCCATACCAATTAAATGCTGGACTTGAGGCATCGGCAGTCATGACTCGCGTGGTTACAGAATGCAAGCCAACGGATATTCCCTTTGGCGTAGATTTTCTTTGGGACGAGCAGTGCGCCATGGCAATCGCGATTGGAAGTAGCGCTTCGTTTATGCGTGAAGTTATTACCGGAACTTGGGAATCTGACATGGGCTTGTGGCAACCTGATGCCGCTACGTTGCTTCGAAATCGCCGTGCGTTTGGTCGCGACGACCTTGCCATCTTTGCAAATATAACGCCTGAATTTGCATCAAATATTGGTCAACGCACTCCTGCGCAAATGGCCAAATCTACGCTGGTTTCAAGTTTGCCCGACGTCATCTTGGTTTCAGGCCCAATGGCAGGTAGCGAACCAGATGTGCGAACAGTCGCGGATGTGCGTGAAGCCGTGGATAAAGATGTTCCGGTTCTGCTCAATACTGGCGCAAAAGCAGGAACAATCAAAGAATTCTTTAAGTACGCAGATGGTTGCATTGTTGGAAGTGACTTAAAGCGTGATGGTTACACCTGGAATGAAGTAGATCCAGAGCGCGCAAAACGATTTATAGATGCGGCAAGAAGTGCCTAATTCAAAGAGCGGACTTCTTCTCGGTGTGGACTTGGGTTCATCCGGGCTGAAGTCAATCTTGCTTCACCCTGAAACGGGAATTGTTGCCACCTCTTCTCACCCGCTTCAACTTTTTAGCGACAAACCCGGATGGTCAGAAGCAGACCCTGATGAATGGTGGAGTTCACTTTGTAAAGCGGTAACGGAATTGATATCTGAAGCGAAATGTGACGCTTCAGATATCAGCGCCGTTGCCATTTCAGGAATGGTCCCTGCGGTAGTAATTACCGACGCCAATGGAAATTCACTCCGCAGGGCAATGTTGCAAAACGATGCACGTGCGACGGACCAAATTAAATTACTTTCGAAGAAACTAAATGGTTTTGATTTTCTTTCGCTGACTGGCTCTCAGCTCACTCAACAATCCGTTGCTCCAACTGCTTTATGGCTTGCAGAAAACGAATCAGAAAATTGGCAGAACACAAAGATGATTATGGGTTCTTACGATTGGATGGCACTGAAGCTTGGTGCAGAACCTCATGTCGAACTTAATTGGGCTATCGAAAGCGGGCTTTACGGTTGGGATCAAAATCCACTCGCTCCAATTTTGGAAGCTACAGAAATTTCTTGGCCTCAACTCTTGGCGCCAAAGCGATCTGGCACATTAGTAGGAGCCATTAATGCACGGGCGGCAGCCGATACAGGGCTTATCCAGGGCACTGAAATTTATGTTGGTGGAGCTGATCACGTTTTATCTGCATACGGCGCTGGACTTGTAACTCACGGGGATTGCCTTGTGAAACTTGGCGGCGCTGGGGACATTCTCGCTGTCAGCGATGAATTCTTTATTGATCCTCGGCTCTATTTAGATGCTCACCCTATTAAAGGAAAATGGCTTCCAAATGGTTGCATGGCTACGAGCGGTTCGGTCTTGCGATGGGAGCAACATTTGCTCGGGGATATCGATGTTCAACTTCTAGACACTGAAGCTGCTTTAAGCAAACCTGGCAGCTTGCTGGCTCTTCCATATTTTCTTGGCGAAAAATCACCTCTGCACGATCCGGATTTGCGAGGAGTAATTGCCGGACTGCATCTTGGAACTACTCGTGGCGATTTACATCGTTCATTCCTGGAGGCAATCGCTTTCGGATTTAAGCAGCATTTCGACGTCTTTGCAGAGGGCGGCCTTGTGATCGGGAACTGCACAGTCACAAATGGTGGTTCGAAATCTCGCCTTTGGCGAGAAATTCTCGCGGATGTACTTGGCCGCAATCTGACCTCAATCATCAATCACCCTGGTGCCTCTTTTGGCGCAGCAGTGGCTGCAGGAATTGGAAATGGATCAATCGCTGATTGGAATTTCGTAAAAGGTGCTCTTGAAGCAGGTGAGGTCATCGAACCTAACCCTAAGAATGAATCTCTCTACTCAGATCGTTTTGAGATGTACAAAGAACTTCAACAATCGACCATAAACGTTTCCCACAGACTTGCCCAAACGAGATAAGGAAAATAGATGACGAAACAAATTGCCGTGGTTACTGGTGCAGGATCTGGAATTGGAGCAGCGACCGCTCGTGAATTGGGTGCGCGTGGTTACTACGTGATTGTCACGGATGTAAATCTGGAAAGCGCAAAGAAGGTTGCTCTCGAGATCGGTTCAGCGGAAGCAGCGGTTCTTGATGTAACCGACCCTCAATCTTCAACCAACTTAGTCAGCATCATCGTCGCAAAACACGGACAAATTGATGTCTGGGTTTCTAACGCCGGTATTTCAAAAATGCAGAAATTCGTAGACATCTCTCCTGCGGACATGCGAAAGACTTTTGAAGTAAATACCTATGGAATCTTCTTTTGCGGCCAAGCAGTAGCGCGCGCAATGATTGAGCTGGGAATCAAAGGTCGCATTATTAATACGGCATCCATGGCAGCCAAGCAAGGACGCGTTCCATTCTTGGCTGATTATGTGGCAAGCAAATTTGCCGTTCTTGGTTTAACACAATCGATGGCATTTGAATTAGCTCCTCATGGCATTCTCGTGAATTGCGTCTGCCCAGGTTTCGTAGCAACACCGATGCAGGACCGTGAGTTGGCGTGGGAAGCA
>SESB01001128.1_pt1 | contig 18018 bp, 14 predicted proteins | sample 3171441 | NCBI WGS metagenome assembly SESB01 (sample SAMN06051867, study PRJNA518727) | freshwater metagenome | biome: subpolar coniferous forest; feature: holomictic lake; material: water; isolation source: holomictic Lake 227, 6 m depth | place: Canada: near Kenora, Ontario | collected... | reverse complement strand
CGCCAGCGCACCGCCTACCTGGCCCGCCCGGTGCCCACGCTCGACGAGCGCCGGGCAGACCTGAGCCAACTGCAACGCTTCATCCGCGAGAACAAGGACGCGCTGGTGGCGGCGGTCAACGCCGACTACGGCCACCGCTCCAGTCACGAAACCCTGTTCACCGAAATCTTCCCGGTGCTTGACGCCGTGGACCACACGATCAAGCACCTCAAGCCCTGGATGAAACCGCAGCGCCGCCCGATCGACCTGCTCAACTTCCTGGGTGCCAAAAACCGCGTCATCCCCCAGCCGCTAGGGGTGGTTGGTTGCCTGGTGCCGTGGAACTTTCCGATCAACCTGAGCTTCATGCCGCTGATTTCCATTTTTGCCGCCGGCAACCGGGCGATGGTCAAGATGTCGGAGAACTCGCGCCACCTGGCCCGGTTGTTGATTGAAAAAATACCAGCCTACTTCCCGCCGGACAAGCTGGCATTCTTTGACGAAACCGGCGGCGTCGGTATCGCGTTCTCGCAACTCAAGTTCGACCACCTGCTGTTCACCGGCTCGGGCCAGACCGGCCGCGCCGTGATGGCTGCCGCCGCCCAAAACCTGTGCCCGGTCACGCTGGAGCTGGGCGGCAAGTCGCCCGCCATCCTGTGCGACGACTACCCCGTGCGCAAGGCGGTCGAGCGCCTGATGTTCGTCAAGCTGCTCAACGCCGGCCAGATTTGCACCACGGTCGACCACGTTTACGTGCCCCAGGGCAAAAGCGCCGAGTTTGTCGAAGTGGCCCAACAGATCGTGCGACAGCGCTACCCGCAACTGGACACGCCCGACTACACCGCCATCATTGACGACAAATCCTTCCAGCGACTCACCCAGGCGCTGGAAGAAGCCCGCGCCGGCGGCGCCACACTGGTGCAGCTCATTCCCGGCCCGGCGTGGGACGCTACCAGCCGCAAAATCGCACCGCACATCGTGCTGAACGCACCGCGAGACAGCGCCTTGCGCACACGCGAAATCTTTGGCCCGATCTTGCCGCTAATCGAATACAGCACGCTTGAAGTGCCTATCAATGCCATCAACGCCGGGCCACGACCGCTGGCGCTTTACCCATTCAGCCACGACCCAGCAACCATTCAAACCCTGCTGGAGCGCGTCATGTCGGGCGGCGTCAGCGTCAACGACGCGCTGTTTCACGTCGGCCAGCACGACCTGCCGTTTGGCGGCGTCGGCGACAGCGGCATGGGCCATTACCACGGGCACGAGGGCTTTGTCACCTTCTCCAAAATGCGCCCGGTGTTCTACCAAGCCTCCTGGAGCGCCATCAAATTCCTGTGGCCGCCCTACGGCAAATTTGCCACCAAATACCTGGCTTTTTTGACCCGCTGATTCGCTACGATATTAATAGCTTCTTGCGCAGGTAACACGGGGGCTACAGCCCTAAACACCCTATATTTCCACGGACAGAAAAAAAATTCGCCACAGCAGCCAAAACCGCATCATATCTTTCTAAAGAAACAAGGCAGGTATAAAATTCCCACAGAAAAGGAGCTTCACCATGCCTGCCATCGCTCAACACCCCCCCCCCAAGCCCGAAGCCGCCGCTGTTCTCAGCAAAGCGGTGGCCCGCGCTGCCGAGCGGCTGGACGTTTCCAAATCCTTGCTTGCCAAGGTACTGGGCGTCAGCCCGCCCACCATCACCCGGCTTTACAGCGGCAACTACCTGCTGGACCCCAAGCGCAAAGAGTGGGACTTTGCCCTGCTCTTTGTGCGCGTGTTCCGCTCGCTGGACTCCATCGTGGGCAACGAGTCCACCGCCCGCCAATGGCTCACCAGCGACAACCTGGGGCTCAACGCCAAACCCATCGACCTCATTCGCAACACCGAAGGCCTGGTGCGTGTCGTTCAATACCTTGACGCCAGCCGTGGTCTCGTCTGACGCCCGCCCCTGGGCGGGCACCGTATGGCGCATGGTTGAAGCGCAGCACACCGCCTCCACCATGAAAATCGTGGACAGTGTCGATGAGCAAGACCTGCTGGAGAGCCTGCTGGAAGGCAGTAAACCCACCCCACCCACCAGTGTCGTGGCGCTTGATTACTTGCTGGCCACCCCATTTCGCTACTACCCCTTGCGCGGCGGCTCCCGTTTCAGGGCCATCACCGATCCGGGTGTTTTTTATGGCGCCGAGTCGGTCCGCACTGCGAGTGCCGAGCTGGGTTTTTGGCGCTGGAAGTTTCTCAAAGACGCGGTGGCGCTGAACAAGCTGGAACCCGTCGCGCACACCGCGTTCAGCGCTGCGGTCAGCACGCTGCTGGTCGATTTGCGCCAGCCGCCGTTCAGCGCCACTGGGGTGGCTTGGAGCCACCCCAGCGACTACAGCGCGACGCAAGCCTTTGCCAGAACGGCCCGCAAGGCCAACATCGGAGCCATTCAATACCCCTCAGTGCGCGACCCCCAACCCGCTTGGTGCATGGCGCTGCTCACGCCGCAAGCGTTTGCCAAGCCCAAACCGCATCCCTTGATGCAAACCTGGTGGCTTGCCGTGCATCAGAACGGCGTCACTTGGCGGCGCGACAAAGAATCAATGACCTTTGCCGCTGCGGCATGGCAGACATAAGCAAGATCACTTGATCTAAAATAAAAGCATCAATTGATACCAAAGGAAACACCATGGTCCTTGTCACCCCTGAAAAAATCGCCTCGGTCATGGCGCTGCTCCCGCTGCCGCATTCGTTTGCAGAGCTTGACGACCTGGTTGCCCACGGGCTGCCCAAGGACGCGCTGAAAGCCAGTGTGGACCGCGTGTGCGTGAGTGGCGAAGACCGCAAAAAACTCCTGTACCGCATCATTCCCGAAGCCACTTACAAGCGGCGGCGCAGCAACCTCACTTCTGACGAATCCGAGCGGGCCGAGCGCTTGGCCCGGGTGTTTGCCACCACCGAATACGTGTGGAATTCTGAAGACGATGCGCGTGCGTTTTTAAGCACGCCCCACCCCATGCTGCAAGGCCGCACACCGCTGGATGTGTCCATGACCGAACTGGGTGCCCGACGGGTTGAAGAATTGCTCTGGAAACTCTATTACGGCATTGCCGCCTGATGCAGATCTACCGCATTGGGGACAGTCGGCATCCGCTGTGGGACGGCACCGGCGCAGCTATGGTGGGTGGGCGCTGGAACAGCCCGGGCCGCCCGGTCATCTACGGCTCTTTAAGCTACGCCTGCGCCATGCTGGAAATTCTGGTGCATGCCAATATTGGCCGCATTCCTGCCACGCAGGTTTATGTGGTGGCTGAGTTGCCTGACAGCATCTTCATCGAACGCCACACTGCACAGTCCCTTCCCCGAGGCTGGGACAGTGACGACCCCTCGATTGCCCGACGTTTTGGAGACCAATGGCTGCAGGAAGCGCGCAGCGCCGTGTTGGTGATCCCCTCGGTAGTGGCGACACTCGAATGGAACGCCATCATCAACCCGCTGCACCCCCACGCCAACCAGTTTGTGCTGTCCCCAACACACAAAGTCATCTGGGACCAGCGCCTGTTTACGCGCCTGAACGCTTGAAGATTTAACGATAAAACGGCTAGCGGCCAAAAAGCTTCTTAAAACCCTCGCCAATCCTGCCGCCGAGCGAGGCCCCGGCACCGGTGCCAACGCCGGGCATAACGGCGGTACCTAGTGCCGCGCCAATCAGGGCGCCCCGCGTCAAGGTCACTTCGGGCGCCTCCAGCGTGCCGCCCACCAACAAGGGCACACCCACCGAGCCACCCAAAGCAGCAGCCGCCAAGTTGACGCTGACGAGTCCGCTCAAGGTGCCATTCGGCGCAATCGCCACTTGGCCACTAGCACTCAGCGCACCAGAACTCGCGGAAAGATTGGTGAGCTGCACGGCGCGACCCTGCGTGATGACCTGCCCACCCAAGGTGTCGAGCGCGGTCTCACCGCCCCGGCTGAGGCCCACCGTGGTCACGGCTTTGGCCAGGTCAATGCCGTACACTACCGCGCCGCGCACCGTCACTTTGCTTTGCGTGTGCAACACGTCGGCCAGGCCGCTCCAACTGGCGGTGCGCGCTGACAAGGTGGTGTCGGCATCAAGGTGTCCGCTCATCACCGGCTGGGGCGTGGCACTCAGCGCGGCCAATTCAACGCCCCGGGTTTGCAACTGTCCCTTGAGCCCAAACTCGGCCCCTACGGTGGCGGCGGGCTGCAGCTTGAAATCGCCCTTGATGGTGCCGCCGCCCACCGCCATGGCCAGCGTCCAGTCGTTACCCTGGCGCAGCAAATGCGCGGTGGCACCCTGCAACTGGCCTTTCAGGACCTTGATCGACACGTCGTCGGGCAAGCCTTGCGGGTTCAATTGCGCATCGGCATTGAGCGCCATGTGGGCGCCTTTGGCACCCACCCAAGTCACGTTCTCCAACACCGTACGTTGCGGGATGTACTGCAGATTAGTAGTGTTTTCAGGCTCTAGCCCCCGTGCTACCTGCGCTACGTGCTTCTTTTTTTGTAGCGACAAGAGCAAGGCGTCGATACCCACCTGAGGCAGCACCGCACCGCGCACCAACAGGGTTGATATCTCCAGCCGCCCCAGCAGCAGGGCGCGCCAAGCGGGGCGCACCTCCAGCCGTGCCAGCGTCAGTGCCGGGCGGGTATCGATCTGCACCTGCTCCACCGCCACGGCGGGCAGCGGCCACAGCGCCACAGTCAAGGGTGAAAAGGTCACCGGCAGACCCAAAGCGGCACTGACTTCGCCCTGCGCCCGTTGCCGGAAATCATCCGAGCCAATCCAGCGTTGCAGCGCCCAAACAGCCCCCGCCAGCAGCAACACCAAAGCCAGCAGGCTCAGAGTTACCCATTTCAAAAATCGTTTCATCTGCCAATTTTGCACGTTTGGAAGATACCCACACCAGCAAACATCATGCGCAACGGATAGCATCAGCGCTTCAGTTTTAAACCCGGGCACATCGAAGCCCCCAAAGGACACCCATGAAGCTTTATTACTCCCCCGGCGCCTGCTCCCTGTCACCCCACATCGCGCTCAAGGAATCCGGCTTGGCATTTGAAGCCATCGCCGCCCCGACCAAAACCCACCAGTTGGCCGATGGCACCGACTACTACACCATCAACCCGCTGGGCTACGTGCCGTTTCTGGTGCTGGACGATGGCCGCACGCTGCACGAAGGCCCGGCCATCGTGCAATACATTGCCGACCAGGCGCCCGCCAAACAACTGGCGCCGGCCAACGGCAGCTGGGAGCGCTACAAGCTGCAAGAGTGGCTCAACACCATCGGCACCGAGCTGCACAAAGGCTTCTCGCCCCTGTTCACCCCCGGCATGCCCGACGAAGCCAAAGCCATCGCCAAAACCCGCCTGATCTCGCGCCTGACCTGGGTCGATGGCGAGCTGGCCGGCAAAACCTATCTGCTGGGCGACACCTTCACGGTGGCCGACGGCTATCTGTTTGTGGTGGCGGGCTGGTCCAAACACGTTGGTATCGACATCTCCGGTCTGGCCAACCTGGGCGCCTTCCTGGCCCGGGTCGGCGCCCGCCCTGCGGTGCAAGAGGCGCTGCGTGCCGAAGGCCTGATCAAATAGCTAGACGCGGGCCGCTTGATACAGGTCACTGTTATGCTTCGGGTTTCCCCCAAAGAGAACTTGAGTCATGAAAAACCTGTTGGCGATCTGCCTGATTGTTGCGGCCCCCTTTAGCACTACCACTTGGGCCGGCGGCAACCCGACCTCCATGCTGCCCGCCGCCGCCAGTGCCCCGACCGCATCGGTGGTCACGGGCGAAGTGCTGGAGATCAAGGACGTCGACAGCTACACCTACCTGCGCCTCAAGACCAAAGACGGCGAAACCTGGGCTGCTGTCAACACCGTCACCCTCAAAAAAGGTGCCAAGGTCACGATTGAAAACGTGATGGTCATGAAAGACTTCGAAAGCAAGGCCCTGAAAAAGACCTTCCCCTCGATCATTTTTGGCAACCTCGCAGGCGCCGCTAAAGACGGGGCTACCCCCCATGGCAATGCTGCGGCCCCCGTTGCTGACACCACCCCGATCAAAGTTGCCAAAGCCACAGGCGCCAACGCCCGCACCGTGGCCGAAATCGTCACCAAGGCCACCGAGTTGAAAGACAAGCCCGTCAAGGTCAGCGGCAAGGTCGTCAAGTACAACCCCGAAGTCATGGGCAAAAACTGGGTCCACCTGCGCGATGGCTCCGGTGCCGCCACCGACAACAGCAACGACGTGCTGGTGACCACGAAGGACCAAGTCAAAGTCGGCGATGTCGTCACCGTGACCGGCGTGGTGCGCACCGACAAAGACTTCGGCTCCGGCTACGCCTACAAAGTGCTGATCGAAGACGCAAAAGTTCAATAAATTTCGCTCCTGCCTGTGCGCATTCAACTTCGGCAATCCCAATCCATCGCGGTTCTGGCCGCCCTCTCCATTGCGGCGGTGGTGCTGACGGTCAGCTTCCTGATCTGGGGTTTGCGAGAGCGGGAGTTAGAGCACGCGCGCATTGAGAGCACCGCCATCGCGCAAATGCTGATGGAGCAAACCGAGCAGAGCTTCGAGGCCGCCGACCTCGTGCTTCGCGGCGTGCAAGAGCGCATCTCCAACGAATACGGCCGGCAGTTTGCACTCGACAGTGCGGCTACCCATTTGCTGCTCACGGCACGCGCCTCCGGCATGCGCCAAATCACCTCCATTTTCCTGGTGGACGCACAAGGCACCGTCCTCAACTCCTCGCTGGATTACCCGATGCCCAAAATATCGGTGGTCGACCGCGAGTATTTTCAGTACTTTGCCCAGACGGGCAGCAAGAAATTTTTTATCAGCAAGCCGATGCGAAACCGCATCAACAGCAGCTGGTCGATGTACATGGCACGCCCGCTGTTTGAGGCCAACGGCAAATTTCGTGGCATCGTGGTCTGCGCCATCGGCGTGCTGCAGTTGGAGGAAATGTACCAACTGATGAAGCTTGACTACGAGCGCCCCCTTGCCCTGTACCTGGAAGACGGCACCCTGATCGCCAGCGTACCGCACCGCGAAAGTAAGCTGGGCAACGATGCACCGGAGCTCCTCAATGAAAAGTTGCCCGTCAAGCCCAACGACATCAGAACCATCCAGCATCACGGCGCAGACGGCGAACACGAGATGTTTTCACTCGGCCGCCTGAAGAAATTCCCCTTGCTGGTCAGCGTCACCGACGATGTCAACCTGAGCCTGGAGTCGTGGCGTGAAACCGTCACGCCGATCGCGGTAGGCGCTTTGCTGGTGTGCATCTTCACCGCCTCAATCGCCTTGTTTTTGAACCGCAAACTCAAGGCCAAAGAAGCCCTGACGGCCGCTCTGCGCACCGCCAACGACCTCTACCAGCACACCGTTAACTCAGTGATGGACGCCATTGTCGCCATTGATTCGTCCCAGCAAATTGTGCTGTTTAACCCGGCCGCTGAAAAGATGTTCGACCTGAAAGCAGAGGAGATCATCGGCAAACCGTTTAATTTGCTGATCCCTGAGCGGGCCCGCGCCAAGCACGTCGGCCATGTGGACCGGTTTTCAGAATCCAGTGTCAATTCACGAACCATGGCGCCGCAACTTGAAATCACCGGGCGACGTGCCGATGGCACAGAGTTCCCGATCGAGTCCACCATCTCCAAGTCGATCATCGGCGGAAAGATGCAACTCACCGCCGTGCTGCGCGATGTGACCGAGCACCGGCAATCCGAAACCGAGCTGCGCGAAGTCAACCGGCAACTGCGCAGCTTGTCGACCTCGCTGCAACTCGTGCGCGAAGAAGAGCGCACCCGTATCGCACGCGAACTGCATGACGACCTGGGCCAGCAACTCACCGGGCTCAAGTTGAGCATGTCCTGGCTGGGCAACCGCATCAAGGACGGGCGCACCACCACACCCGACACCATTGATGAAATGCGCATGCAACTTGAAACCGCCATTGCCTCGGTGCGACGCCTGTCCACCGAACTGCGCCCACTGATTCTTGACGACCTGGGCTTTGCCGAGGCCGTTTCCTTCCAGACCCGCGAATTTACCAAGCGTAGCCAGTTGGAGGTCAGTCTCAACCTCGATGCGGCCGACCTGGTGGAAGATGACATCCTCGCCACCGCCCTGTTTCGCATCGTGCAAGAGTCGCTCACCAACGTGGCGCGCCATGCCCACGCCAGCCAGGTCGCCGTCAATTTCACCACCCAGGGCGACAACCTGGTGCTCACCGTCACCGACGACGGCCAAGGCATGCCCGCGGCCACACGGCAAGGCGGCATCGGACTGGTCAGCATGCGCGAGCGCGCCATCTCGATTGGTGCGCAGTTCAACATCATCAGTGACCCGGGCGCCGGCACCACCATCAAGGTGACCGTGGCGCTGCACACACAAGCTCTGGAGCCAGAAACGGCATGAAATATGAAGTATTGGTGGTTGACGACCACGCCATCATCCGCGACGGACTCAAGAAAATCCTGAGTGACACCGATGACCTGGTCGTGGCCGGAGAAGCCGCCAATGGCAACGCAGCGCTGGACAAGGTGCGCGAACGCGACTGGGATCTGGTCATCCTCGACCTCTCCATGCCTGGGCGCAACGGCCTGGAGCTGCTCAAGCTCATCAAGGCCGAGCGGCCCCGGTTGCCAATCCTCATTTTCAGCATGCACCACGAAGAGCAATACGCCGTGCGCGCCATCCGCGCCGGAGCGGCGGGCTACTTGTCCAAAGACGGCGACAGCGAGCTGCTGCTGCCCGCCATGCGCCGGGTCGCCGCGGGCGGCGTCTTCATCAGCCCCAAGTTGGCCGAATTGCTGGCCACCGATGCCTCGCCCAACACCCATGACCAGCCTCATACCCTGCTCTCCAACCGGGAGTTTGAAGTGTTCAGCCGCATTGTGCGCGGCGCCAGCCTGACCGCCATTGCAGAAGAGTTCTCGCTCAGCATCAAAACCGTCAGCACCCACAAATCCCACATCCTGGCCAAGATGAAAATGACCACCCAGGTCGACATGGTGCGCTACGCACTCGACCACAAACTGCTCGACACCGAGCACAAGTAAGCCTTGTCTGATGCCGCATAGGATTAATCCTATGTCGGGTTTCATCCATATCCTATATTTTTTGTAGGGTCATTCAATGAGAATTGCACCAAGTAAATATTGGGTAAATATTTATTGGCAATTTACATTTGAAAGACTAGACATGAAATTCATCACCCTCCTGGCTCCTGTCGCTCTGGCAGCGCTTTTCAGTGTTTCTACCAGCGTGCTCGCTGCCGACATCAATGTTGACGCCGCCATGGCCCTGGCGAAAAAGAACGATTGCTTCAAGTGCCACGCCATCGACAAGACCAAAAAAGGTCCGTCGTACAAAAAGATCGCTGCCAAATACAAGGGCAAGGCTGATGGCGAAGAAAAAGCCATCAAGAACTTCACCACCGGTCCTAAAGTGAAACTCGAAGACGGCACCGAAGAAGATCACAAGATCATTGATACCAAAGATGCAAAAGAGCTGAAAAACCTGGCTCAGTGGATTCTTTCCCAGTAGAACCACCCTCCCTGGCAGCAACCGCCGCCAGGGCGTCTTTCGATCAACCTGCCGTTCACGGCAACCAATAAATAATGCGAACAAGTCAATTTGCGAAGTGGGCCCTGGCCGCTGCCGTATGTCTGTCGGGAGCGCTGGCCACTTTGCCAGTGACTGCCGCAGCCCCCGCCAAAGTTGCACCGGTGGTGCAAAAACTCGATAACGAGACCTGCCAGACCTGCCACGACGGCAAAAAAGGCAAGCTCGAAATGCCCGGCACCGGCGGCGACAAGCACACCGTGCGCGCCGTGAACGGAGACAAATACGGCAAGAGCGTCCACGCCAAAATCGAATGTATCGCCTGCCACACCGATATTGTGGACAGCGTCAGTGACCACAAACGCAGCAATGCCAAAGCGCCAGATTGCGCCACTTGCCACCAAGCCCTGTGGGACCAAGCCAAGAAAACGGTCAAGCCTGGCGACAACTCGCGCCTGGAAGTGGTCGCCAAGAACATCGAGGCTTATGCCAAGTCGTTCCACGCTGGCCCCGATAAAGACCACCCCACCCAAGCCAAGGCCACTTGCACCCAGTGCCACGACACGCACGCCTTCAATGTGCCTGCCGACAAAAAGAGCGCTGAATACACCGCTTGGCGCAAAGAGATTCCAAACCAGTGCGGCACTTGTCACGACGAGCAATTAGAGACATTCACGTCTTCGGTGCACGGCAAGGAACTGCTGGAAAAGAACAATGCCAAGGCCCCTGCCTGCGTTAATTGCCACACCACGCACGAGATCACCAACACCTCGCTGAGTTCGTTCAAACTGCTGGTGACCGATGCCTGCGGCAGTTGCCACAAAGACAACCTGGCTTCTTACCGCGACACGTACCACGGCCAAGTCACCCGTCTGGGTGGTGAAGAAACCGCCAAGTGCTTTAACTGCCACGGCAGCCACGGCATCTTGCCTGCCAACGACCCTAAATCAATGGTGAATGCGGCCAACCGCCTGAAGACTTGCCAAAAATGTCACGACGGCAAAAAACGCGAGTTGGCTACCGCTGGTTTCGTCAGCTTTGGCCCGCACGCCAACAGCCACGACTTCGCCAAGTACCCCCAAATGTGGATTGCCACCAAGTTCATGCAAGCCCTGCTGGTGGGCGTGTTTGCCTTCTTCTGGTTGCACTCGGGTCTGTGGTACTTCCGTGAATGGCAAGACCGCAAAAACCATGTGAAGGTGCCCCACCTGCGCACCGACGGCCTGCCCATGGACGAGAAGAAATTCTTCCAACGCTTCCCCGTCGGCTGGCGCATCGCCCACCTGGCGTTCGCCCTGATCACCATGACCTTGGTGTTGACCGGTACCTCGGCCCTGTTCTCGCACACCGCGTGGGCACCGCTGGTGGCTAAGGCACTCGGTGGCTCCAAAGGGCTGGCCTTGATTCACCGCTTTGCCGCGGCAGGCTTCATCAGCATCTTTGCCATCCACTTTGTGTATGTGATGCAAAAACTGCTGCGCAGCAAGACCTTCCGCTGGTTTGGCCCTGACTCGCTCATTCCTAACTGGAAAGATTTGGCTGACTGCATCGGCATGTTCAAGTGGTTCCTGGGTATGGGCCCTCGCCCACGCTTTGACCGCTGGGCGTACTTTGAGAAGTTTGACTACTGGGCCGTGTTCTGGGGCGTGAGCATCATTGGCTTCAGTGGCTTGATGCTGGCTCTGCCAACGGTTACCGCCAAGTTCCTGCCAGGCTGGGTGTTCAACATTGCAACCGTGGTTCATGGCGAAGAGGCCTTCCTTGCAGCAGTGTTCCTGTTCACAGTGCACTTCTTCAACAACCATTTCCGCCCAGACAAACTGCCACCGCCAGACATCGTGATGTTCACCGGTTTGCAGTCTCTGGAAGAGTTCCGTGCCGACCACCCCGCTCAGTACCAGCGCTTGGTTGATTCGGGAGAACTTGAAAAACACCTGGTAGACGGACCTTCGAAACCAATGACCAAGGCCTCCAAGATTTTGGGCGTCACATTGATCATCGTAGGACTGACACTGTTGGTGATGGTTATCAATGGATTCCTGACCCAAGGCTGAGACAGTAACGAGAACTCTGGATAGTTGAAGAGTCAATAAAGCGGCCCAGCAAGTAAAAAACTTGCTGGGCGTTTTTTGCAATTAGAGACATGTCGTTGAACCGGTCAGCGACGGAGAAAAAAATGAAACACTTTATGGTTCGATGGGGTAGTGCTTGTTTGGTGGCGGCAGCCATGGCAGGTTGCGGTGGTGGGGGTGGCGGCGGTGGAACAACGCCTACGGCCCCAGTAATACCCAGCTCACCCGCTATCGTCGCAGCCAGCGCGTTAGCGGCTAATGACACAGCCATTAACTATGCAGCCTCGTTCACGGTGCTGCAAGATGCTGGCATACCAGCGGTGACGGTCCCCAGTCCCGGTGTCAGTCTTGCCAAAGTGAACTTCACTGTTTTTTCGGATGGCGCCTTCAAGAGTGGGTTGACCATCACAAATGTGAGTGCAGCCATCGCAAAACTGGTACCAGGAAGCAATGGAAATCCAGATGAATGGAAGAACTACACACACCGCACCCGGACTGCAGCGACGGCCGCCGTTGGTGTTGTTTACCCAGCAGCCATCAGCGCAACCCTGACATCACCCAAGGCGGCTTCAACGGTGCAGGCTTATACCGATCCCAAACAAACAAACGCAGCCCTATTGGCTGCGCAACTGGTTTACAACCCCCTGGGTTACTACACCTACACGTTTTCTACAGACATCAAGGACCCTACCAAGACCAATGGTGTGACCTATGAGCCCAACCTGACGCATCGCGTAGCCATTCAGTTGAGCTACACCAATGCAGCAGGAGAAGCGATCAAAGTCAACCCTTATTTTGACTTCACCATTGATGCCAATGGCAATGCTGTTGCGGTGACCGACCCAACCAAGACGCGCAAGATGACCGATGTTGCTTCTTGCAATGGTTGCCATGAAAAACTGGCCTTGCACGGCGGTGGCCGTGTTGATACCCAATATTGCGTGATGTGCCACAACCCAGGTACCACCGACCCCAACAGTGGCAACGTGCTCACCCTGGCCACCATGGTGCACAAAATCCACTCCGGAAAATTACTGAAGAAAGCAGAAGCTGCCGGTGGTGAAAACTACACTGTGCGTACAGCAGATTTCGCTGAAGTGGGCTTCCCCCAAGACCTGCGCAACTGCACGGTCTGCCACTCAGGTGCCAACCCCAAAACCCCTCAAGGTGACAACTGGAAAACAAAAGCCTCCAAGGAAGCCTGCTTGACATGCCACGCGAGCAACACTGGCTCTAAATGGGATACAACGCACACCGCACTGGTCGCCATGATCCTTGGCGCAGGTACTCCAGCCAAGTCGATGAGCAACCAGCAGTGTGCAGATTGCCATAAAGCAGGCTCAGCCATATCCGCCGAACGTGTTCATTGGAATCAGAACGAAGAGAATGCCTCCAAGTACAAAATGAACATTGAAAGTGTCATCTTTAACGACACAAGCAATCACAAAGCCCGCACCGTTTCGGTCAACTATTTCCTTTCAGATCCAACGAACGGAAACTCAGCCTATAACTTGGTAACCAACGATTGCACGACCACTACCGTTAATAGCATCACGACACCCGTGTGCACTGATACATCCAAGTTCGGTAAACTGCGTTTCTATCTTGCCTACCAAAACATGGTGGGACAATCTACCAACACCACCGAGTATTCGGCCTATAACAATGGCGGAGGAAACGCAAATGTCTATGCATACAAAGGTACCGCTCTTGGTGGAAACCATTACACAATAGACATTCCACTTCCTGACGACACAACGACGGCTATTGCAACTGGGACTGCCCGCGTTGTCAGCATGGGACAAATCAAGGAACCACTACTGCAAGTCACTGCAGCAATAGATCCGCGACCCGAAGTTACGCCTCAAGTGCTGGTCAGTATCGTTGCACAAAACGCGTACAAAGAACTTGCTATCACAGGCAACTTGCAACCAAGACGCACCATCGTAGCGACTGAAAAATGCAATATCTGTCACGGCGCGCTGGGAACAACCTCAGGCTCAAATACGCTGTCAGAAGCTATTCACGGTGGTGCCCGTAACCGGGTTGAAGCGTGTGTGGTCTGCCACGATGCAAACAAAACTACCACCACGATCATGACGGACGGTTCGGCTTTCAACGAGTCTTACCAGTTCAAACGGATGATTCACGGTATTCATGGCAACTCCAAACGGACTTATCCGTTCACGCTTGGTAACCTGGTTCAGGGTAACTTCTGCAACCCGGCCAACACCAGTGCCATTGCCCAGGCGGCATGCAATAACACCTTGACTTTTGCAACAGGTGTCGAAAACTACGCAGCCGAAGTTTCTTGGCCTGGCGTGGGCATCAACTGCAATGTCTGCCACGTCAACGACTCCTACAAAAATGACCAAGGCCCGCTGGGTGCCGTGATCCAGAAACCCACTGGCGTCACCGACCCCAATCAATGGTTGGTCATCTCGCCCAAGGCCGCCAGTTGCACCGCCTGCCACAACGGATCCACCGCCAGCGGTGTGCGGGTTATCGACCACATCACCTGGTTTGGTGGCGCTTCATATGGAACAACTCAAGCTGGAGTCTCCGCCCTGCCACGCGAAACCTGCGATGACTGCCATGCCAGTGGCGCCAAGAATGTGGCCACCGTCCACGGACAAAAATAATGATGAATACGACCAAATTCAAAATTGCCATCTCGATCCTCGGCATCTGTCTGCTCGGCATGTTCGGGCCAGCCCAAGCCGCTGAACCCGTGGGCGCTGCACTCTGCGTCAGCTGCCACGACGAGGAAGACCTGCCGGACATGAGCAACAGCCCCCATGCTATAGGCGTTAAAAAGCCCCCGATGTCAGCCGCCGCTAAAGCGTTGGCAAGCCGCCCCATGGGTGACGTCTTGAACTCAGGTGCACCTGATTGCATCACCTGCCATGGTGCCAGTGACAAGCACGCCCACAAACCACCAGGCCCAGACCTGCGCCCACGTCCTGACCGTACTTTTAACAAAGTATTCGGCAAAGTATCTGCCATTCCTGAAGCCGACCGCAGCCGTGTTTGTCAGTCGTGCCACGACAAGGATTCAAAGCGCGCGCTCTGGGTTGGCAGCCAGCACCAAGCCGCCGATGTGGCTTGCGACAGTTGTCACCAAGTGCACACCAACAAAGACAAAGTTCTGAACAAAATCACTCAACCTGACGTTTGCTACACCTGCCACAAAGAACAGCGCACGCAGATGAACAAGCCCTCACACCACCCGGTGCCAGAAGGCAAGATGACCTGTTCTGATTGCCACAATACACACGGTTCAGCAGGCCCCAAACTGGCCAAGCGCGATAGCACCAATGCCACCTGCTACACCTGCCACGCAGAAAAACGCGGCCCGTTTGTGCACCAACACGACCCCGTCGCTGAAGACTGCTCCAACTGCCACACCCCCCATGGCAGCACGGTAGCAGCGATGTTGAAAACACGCGCGCCCTTGCTCTGCCAGCAATGCCATACACCCCATGTGGCAGGTGGCGTTGGCGCACTGGGTGCCCCAGTGACAGCACAGACAGGTGGCAAAAATGTTGCCAACATTTGGCAAGGTCGCAGTTGCATGAACTGCCATACGCAAGTACACGGCTCCAACAGTCCGTCGGCTACCAATGCGACGCTTCCGCTTTTGATGCGCTGAAGCACGGAGAACCAACATGAACACCAACGTTTTTTCAGTTAGATTTCCTCGCACAGCACTGGCTTTTGCCTTGATGGCGGCATTCGCCCCCTTGCATGCACAAACCACCGTCACCGAAGGCACCGTCAACATCGGCGCTGGCCTTGTAGACGGTTACAGCGCCGACCGGGCGCTCTTCAGCCAATACAACAGCCTGCGAAGCAGCAGCAACGGCGTCGGCATGCTGGGCATTGACTACAGCTTGCGCGAAGAAGAAACCGACACCTGGATCAAGTTCCAAGGCTCCAATTTGCTGGGTGACACCCGCGAACTCAATCTGGTCGTCCGTAATCCGGGTGAGTGGAAGTTCACGGAAAATTACAGCGAATTGGTCCACTATGACCTCAACACCATCAGGACCGGACTGATTGGTGCAGGCTCAAGCTCGCCGCAAGTAAATGTGGTGACCGCAGGTACGGGCTCAGAACTCGAACTAAAAACCAAGCGCACCAGCATCGGTATCGGTCTGTCGAAGTGGATCACACCCTCCATGCAGTTTGAGCTTGACCTGAAAACAGAGAAAAAGGAAGGCTCCCGCCTGTTCGGCATCGGCATGAACTGCATCTCGACAGCCGCGCCTGGCTGCGGCAGCAACCCATTAACCAGCACCAACTGGGCGGTGCTGATGCTGCCAGAACCGATCAACGCCAACCACAGCCAGATCGACGCCCGCTTAAGTTACTCGTTTGAAAAGTTTCGCTTTAACGTGGGCTACTACGGCTCTTTTTACCGAAACAACTACGGCACGCTAACCGCCAATGTTCCTTCAAACCTGAATAACCCGCTGGGTGTCTCGCAGCCCCTGGGCACAGGGCTGCGAGGCATTTTGGGTCAGTCACTGGCTTTGTCGCCAGACAACGAAGCGCACCAGGTTGACCTGAGCGGCAACTACGACTTCACGCCCACCACGCGCGGCACCTTCAAAGTCGCTTACGCAACGGCAACGCAAAACGACAACTTCGCAGGCGCACTGCTAGGTGGTGCCCCTGCCGGTGTCACCAATCTGGGCGGACAAGTCAACACCATGCTGACTAAAGTTGGCCTCACCTCTCGCCCACTTCCCCAGCTCACCCTGCTGGCCGATGTGCGCTACGAGAACAAGGAAGACAAGACGCCCATCGCCACCTACAACACAAACGGCTCGCTCACCTATACCAACCGCGATTTGCCGAATCTGAAAGAACATGCCAAGTTGCAAGCCAGCTGGCAGTTTTCCAAAGACTACCGGGGCACGATCGGCACAGACTACGAAACCATTGACCGTGGCGTGTTCACCTCCACCAGCGCCGTGTCGGGTCTGAGCGCCTTGCGCCAAAATACACAAGAGACCAGCTTCAACGCAGATATTCGCCGCAAGATGGCGCAGAATTTCAGCGGCTCCATCGGCGTCTCTACCAGCCAGCGCGACGGCTCCAACTGGTTGAAGCCCAACAGCGTTACAACAGGCGTCGCCGAAATCAGTAACCCGGCTACTGGTCTCGCCTCCACAGCGATCTACATGCCCACGCTGGCCAATCGGCAGCGCGACAAAGTCAAGGTCTTTGCCGACTGGCAGCCCAACGCCGACATGACATTCCAGTTCAGCGCCGAAGACGGCAAAGACAAGTTCAGTGCCCCCACGGTTTATGGCCTGCAAGAAACACGCATGAACCAATACAGCGTCGACTGGAACTACGCGCTGAATTACGCCTGGTCCCTGAACGGCTACGTATCTCAAGGCGTGCAAACTTTGAACCAGTTGCGCCCAGCAGGTTCCCTGATGGCGTTTGAAAACACCACCACCAGCATCAATATCGGTATTGCCGGCAAAGCCAGCAGCAAAATCAATGTGGGCGCCAACCTGACGTTCTCAAACGACAGAAGCATTTATGCCCAAACGCTGGACGGTTCAGCCAGCGCGAGCGATGCCGCATTGCTGGCCTCCACCGGTGGCTTGCCCGACATCGTTTACCGCCAGACAGTTTTGAAAATGTTTGGCAAATATGAGCTCGAGAAAAACTCCTCGCTGCGGCTGGATGTGATCTACCAACAAGCTGCTGTCAGCGACTGGACGTGGGTCTCTTATGCCTATTCTGACGGAACCACCGTCAAACAAAACGCAACACAAAACGTTGGCTTCATAGGTCTCACTTACACCTATCAGTGGCAATAGCCTGAACGAGCAAAACATGTTCTTCGCCAACTTAACCGAGTTCGATACAGGGCGATTACCTGCCCACAACCCGCCAAACACTCTCTCCGAAGTCAGTGGTATTGGTTTTTTAGTAACTCCCTTGGAGACACTCATGAAATATTCTGAGATATCAGAGAAAAAGCTGCCCACGCGGCGCTGGATGCCGTATTTGGCCTCCAGTGTGCTCGCGCTCGCTATTGCCGGTTGCGGCGGTGGCGGTACCGGTGCAAACAGCACCGCTGCAAACACAGCAGCAGCCACCATTGACAGCACGGCTGCATGGAAAGCACTTGCACCTCAAATTACCATTACCAGTGCCAACATTGACACAAAGCCAGTAGTTAACTTCACAGTAAAGGATGCTACCGGCAAGCCGGTCACTGGTATTGGAGGTAAATCAAAAAGTGCAACAGCATCTGTTGCCAGTTTGACAAATATCGCTTTTACTTTAGCCAAGTTGGTACCAGGAACCAACAATCAGCCTAGTAAATGGGTCAGTTACATCGTTACAACGGCACCTGTTTAC
>SESB01001125.1_pt1 | contig 18034 bp, 14 predicted proteins | sample 3171441 | NCBI WGS metagenome assembly SESB01 (sample SAMN06051867, study PRJNA518727) | freshwater metagenome | biome: subpolar coniferous forest; feature: holomictic lake; material: water; isolation source: holomictic Lake 227, 6 m depth | place: Canada: near Kenora, Ontario | collected... | reverse complement strand
GCGGAAGTAAACTTCCCGAATCCAAAAAACATTTATGAACATTCAATCCGTTATGAGTAATTTGAACTTTCGATCAATGGTCGTCCAGGCCTGCATGATCCTATTCCCTCTTGCTGTTCTCGGCTCGTCGCTCCCTGCGACGCCACCTGTCACCAAGGTATCTTCGATCGCCGCCGGGATGCAATGGGTCGGCACGGCGGTCGATGATCCCGAATACTTTGTCTGGTGCACCTCGCCGATCGAGGGGTTGGATGGGAAAATCCATCTCTTCGTCTCCCGGATGCCGAAGAAATATGGGTTGTGCTGGCATACCTACTCCGAAGTAGCCCATTACGTCGGCGATCGTCCCGAGGGGCCGTTCCGGTTCGCGAACATCGCCATTCCTTGCCAGCCGGATGCGCCATGGAATAACTCGATCCACAACCCGGCAATCGCAAGGGTAGGCGACAAGTATGTGCTGCTTTACATCACCTTTGACCGCCGCAAGGAGAGCCCATGGCTGGAAGGCGATAAGCCGGGAAGAGGGAAGATGTACACATGCATGGCAGTCGCTGACTCGCCCGATGGGCCGTGGAAATTGATGGGCAAGGACGGGATGATCATTGAGCCCTCGACCGACCCGAATCACTGGACCTTCCAAACGTGGTCGATGGAGAATCCGACATTCCTCGCCCACGGCGGGAAGTATTATATCTATTTTAAAGCCGGAAAACATCAGAGAGACTTGCGCTACGGTTACGCGGTGGCTGACAAACTGGAGGGACCCTACCGGGTCTCGGACGGCCCCTGCACCGACAACATCGCCTATATCGAGGACGCCACTGCGTTCGAGTGGGCGGGGAAATTCCACCTTCTTACCACTGACAATTACGGGATCCATACAGGAATCAAGGGGGCAGGCATTCTCTGGACCTCGGACACGCCGACGGATTTCAAGGTAGCCAATGCCTCGATCGGCTTTCTTTTGACCGGCGATTACTACAAGGGGGACATGAGTAAAGCCCGGGGGTTATATAACAACTATTTCAAATTCGAACGCCCCGGCATTCTGATGATGGGCGGGAAGCCGTCCTATTTTTACGCACCTTCGGGCGTCAATCTCGATGGGGGGGATCGCACGTGCAGCTACGTCCTGAAGATCGACCTCGATCATGATCACCGCCCCGCACCGAAAACAGACCACGGGAATTAATGTTCCGATCCGACCTGCGAGTCTGGTGGCCAGTAAAATACCGACATAAGCAGGAAGGATGAACGGTGAGCCTCGCCGGCTCGGCCCCGACATCCTCACACCCCAGAAAAACAAAAAAACACGAAGATATGATGAAAAGAGTATTAATGATTGGGCTATTGCATTGTGCAGCAGTTTGCATCGCCATGGCGGCAGACGGCCCGGAAAAGGCAGCTGAAAAGACCCCGCTGGGACAACCATTCTGGAACTCCAAGGTAATGGAGAACGAGCCGGTCCTTTTCGTTCAGGAGGAGGGCAAGCCCGTCGCTACTGGAAAACTCCTGTTCAAACCCAGCGGGAAGCTGAAAATCACGAGCCCGGATTTGAAGACGACTTATGAAGAGGGGAAGGATTACATATGGAATTCGGAGTCCGGCCTGATCGAGCTGACGGCGAGTTCGCAGATTATCTTTAAAACAGAGGCCCAGATGTCGCCTCCCGTAGGCAGTCCAGACAGTTTGCCGCGGATTCCGGCTGGAGCAAGCGAAGCTTACATTCGTTGGATTGTTGGCCAGCAGGGGGAAATACGTGGAAACACCATGCTCGGTCACCTTCATTCCGAAGGTCATTTCTTCCATGACCTGCAGGTACAGGTTACTTACCAACACGAGGATGCTTTCCCCTGGCAACCCGTGCCGCCATCCCAACTCCTCACACGCAGCCTAAACAAGCTGGAGAGTAAAAAGCCGTTTAAAATTTTTGCGATGGGTGACAGCATTACCCAGGGATTTAACGCATCCGGTTTCGTTAAAGTCTCGGCCCCCCCCTACCAGCCGTCCTATCCGCAACTGGTGGCCAACACCTTGGAAAAACGATTTGGCGCGCCAATTACTGTGGTCAATTGGGGAAGGGCCGGCAGCACCTCCAGCTTTGGATTTTCTCTGCTCGATAAAGCAAAAGCTGAAAACCCCGACCTGATCACCATCGCCTTTGGGATGAACCATGGCGATACCGCCCAGCGGTTTGAGGAAAACATGTCCAAACTCCTTGCCGCCGTGCAGGAAGCTTGTCCGGAGGCGGATGTTATCCTGGTTTCACCAATGACGCAGAGATTGCCGGCCAATAAGTTCATCGGCTATCGCGATGTGCTTGCCAAAATGGCAACGACCAACGTGGCGATGGCGGATGTGACCACACCCTGGCTTGAAGTGCTCAAACGCAAATCTTTTTCCGATATCAGCGGCAACAATTTCAATCATCCCAACGATTTCGGACATCGCCTCTACGCCTGGGCCATTTGCGAGCTTTTTCCGGCGAAACCCAATCTTTCAGCTGCGGCCAATCCTGCCAAACCGTAGGGCCGGCTGCGCGGGTCACTGAGAGAAGACAGAGGGCGCTATGCTCTGCCGACTCGACTGAACACCAAAAGTCCGATGGGTTCATCCCCCCGTTCGTTCATCCGATGCAGCATTGCCGGCCTGGCGCTTGCGCTTGCCGCCCTGCTTCCAATCCGCCCTGCGAGGGCCGTGGATGCCGGGGCAGCTGCGCCCGTGCCTAAGCCCGTGGATCTGCGGTGTGAATACCTGAAGGATCCCCTGGGCATCGATGTGGCCGCGCCGCGGCTTTCATGGAAGATCGACGCGCCGGGCGCACAAGGGGTCGTTCAATCGGCCTATCAGGTCATGGTGGCCTCCAGCGAGGCCCTTCTCGGCCAAGGCAAGGCTGATCTCTGGGACAGCGGCAAGGTCGAGACCGACCGGAGCGTCCATGTTGCGTATGCCGGTAAGCCGCTCGCCTCGCGGATGCGCTGCTACTGGCGGGTGCGGATCTGGACCCCGGCGGGGACTTCCGAAAGCACGACGGCCATGTGGTCGATGGGGCTGCTCCAGCCCGGGGATTGGCAGGCGCAGTGGATCGGCCGTCCGGAGGACCCTGTGGCGAAGGACGGCAAATCGCTGCCCGCCCATTATGTGCGCAAGGAATTCAGTCTGCCCGCCGGTGTCCGCCGGGCCACCGCCTATGTGTGCGGTCTGGGCTTTTTCGAACTCTTCATCAACGGGCAAAAGGTGGGCGATCACCTGATGGATCCCCCGATCACGCTTTATACACGGCGGGCATTCTACGTCACCTTTGATGTGACCAAGGACCTGCAGAAGGGTGCCAACGCCGTGGGCGTGACGCTGGGCAGCGGCCGCTATTACTGGAGTGGCTGGGGGATGAACTTCGGGCTCCCCCGACTGCTTCTTCAGATCGAGGCAGAGCTGGACGACGGCACCCTGACCCGCCTCCTGACCGACGGCTCCTGGTCCTTCACCGACCAAGGCCCCATCCGCGCCAATCAGGAATACGATGGCGAACAATACGACGCACGCATGGAGATGACCGGCTGGGATAAGCCCGGATTTGCGGGAGGAGCGCACTGGCGTCCGGCCGGAGTTCTCGGGCCGGAGAAAAGCCCGCTGCTCCAAGCGCCGAGGATGGAGCCAATGCGGGTAGCCGAACGGCTCAAGCCGGTCTCGATCACCCCCTCGCCCAAGGCGGGTGCGTGGATTGTGGATTTCGGCCGGAACTTCTATGGCAACGTCAAACTCCGTGTCCGGGGGAATGCCGGCGACAAGGTCTCCATGACTGCGGCCTACAGCCTGGAAAAAGACGGCAGCCTGCAGACGGCCAACAACCGTAGCGCCAAATGCACCGACGAATATATTCTCAAGGGGGGGGAGGTGGAGGAATGGCATCCGAGCTTCGTGGGGCGTGGCTTCCGCCGCATTGAGGTCACGGGTTTTCCCGGAATCCCCGATGCGAGCAATTTCGAGGCGTTGGTGATCCATACCGATTTTGAAGAACAGGGATCCTTCGAGTGCTCGAATCAGCTCATCAACCAGATCCACCAGAATTACCTCCGGACGGCCCGCTCCTATCTGCGGAGCCTGCCCATGGATCCTGACCGGGATGAACGCCAGGGCTGGACCGGCGATACGGCCAAGGCGCTCGAAAGCCAGTTGTGGGACTTCGGTGTGGCCCCCCTCTATTCCAAATGGCTCGACGATCATCGCTACGATCAAAAGCCCAACGGGCAACTTCCGCTGATCGTTCCTTCTCTACAGCCTTGGAACAACCCGGATGTCCTGTGGCCTGCGACCATGGTACTCATTCCCGAGACCCTCCATGACTATTACGGCGACACCGATGCGGTGGTCCGGAACTACCATGCCATAAAAGGCTTCGTCGATTTCGGCCACCGTCTCAAGGACAAGGAGGGCGTCATTCCCGACGCCGTGTTCGGGGACTGGTGTGACGTTTCCGCGACGACACCCCGCCGCAAACGGGGCAAGCAAAACGCCAGTGCCGACCGCTATGAATGCGGCGCTACGGCGGGAGGATTGCTCTCAACGGCGTATCAATACCACCATGAACGGATCCTCGAGCGGTTCGCCAAGCTCCTGGGCAAGAATGAGGATGCTGTCCGTTACGGGCAACAAGCCGAGGCCACCAGGGCGGCATTCAACGCGCACTACCTCGACCCGGCGACTGGCATCTACCGCGGGGGCACCCAGACAGGGCAGGCCCTGCCCCTGATGTTCGACATGGTGCCTGCGGAGAATCGCGACCGCGTGATCGCGGCATTGGTGGACGACATCCTGATTGCCCGGGAGGGGCACCTTTCCGTCGGACTGATCGGCACGCAGTGGCTGATGCAGGCGCTAACGAAGGTCGGCCGTCCCGATGTCGCGTATGTCCTTGCCACCCAGACCACCAAGCCGAGCTGGGGGTATATGGTCACCAAGGGCGCCACGTCCATCTGGGAACGCTGGGACACGGACACGGGAGACCGGAGGATGAACAGCGAGATGCTGCTGATGCTTGCGGGCAATCTCAATGCCTGGTTCTACCAGACGCTGGCGGGCATCAACGTGGTTCCCGAGGAGCCCGGGTTCAAAAAGATCCTCATCAAACCCCAGCCCCTGGGTGACCTGACCTGGGTGAAGGCCAGCCACGATTGCCCCTATGGCCGCATCGAGAGCAACTGGAACCAGGACGGGCAACGCTTCACCCTTAACGTGGTGATTCCGCCGAACACCACAGCCACCGTGGTGATGCCCGATGGCTCGACCCATGAGGTCGGGTCAGGCGCCAGCTCCTTCCAGTCCCCTCTCAAGCCTTTCGTCGCTGCGCCGCTTGACTTTGCGGTTCCTCCCGCCAGGCCGCTCCAGCAAACCGAGGGCTACATCACCGCGTGGATGATCACCTCTCCTTTCTATCAGGGGGTGGAGGCCGCCGCGCTGTTCGATACACCGTTCGCCCCGGAGTCGCCTGGCGGCAAGGCTGCATGGCTTTGCTATCAGGCCCCGCAACTCCGCGGCCCCCGGATCATGAACCTTGGGAAGGTCTTCGACGGGTTCGAGCACGTCATCTATCTCAAGTCGCTGCTGCATGCCGCCAAGGACTCACCGGCGACGATGGAGATCAGCGCGCAGGACCGTGTGAAGATATGGGTGAACGGAGAACCTGTCCCGCCCACAGCCACCACGCCACCCGATCCGGGCAAGCAGCTCTATGCGGTGACGCTCCGTAAAGGTGAAAACACGCTTCTTCTGAAGGCGCTCCAGATGAAGCCGGAGGAACTCGATATTGCCGTGCGGCTTAGGGCCGCGGATGGCGGGGAACTCCGGGATGTCACGTCACGAGCCAGGTGACCTGCAAATGATTGGATCCATGAAAAACAAACGATCGAAACTTATTCAGCCACTGTTGTCGTGTGTTGCGTGGCTCGTGGCGGTTGCTGCCATGGCCCAGACGCCCCGCGAAATGGAAAACGGCTTTCGCTCGCCGCCGCCAGCGGCCCGGCCGTGGGTGTATTACTTTCCCTCCAACGGGAATCTCACCAAGGAGGGAATTACCGCCGACTTGGAAGCGATGGCCCGGGTCGGCATCGGGGGGCTGCTCTACATGGAAGTTGCTCAAGGCGTTCCCAATGGCCAGGCCGATTTCGCCGGGCCGCTCTGGCGCGAGTTAGTGCAGCACGCCTGCAAGGAAGCCCGACGGTTCGGCCTTGAAATCAACATGAACAACGACGCCGGCTGGTGCGGCAGCGGCGGGCCATGGATCACGCCGGAGCTTTCGATGCAGGAGATTGTGTGGAGCGAGGCGATCGTTGAGGGCGGGAAGAAGTTCGAGGGCACGCTGGCAAAGCCGCGATCGCAGAGGAATTATTACAAGGATATCGCGGTGCTGGCGATGCCGGCGCCGTTGGGTGACGATGTGACGTTGGCCGATCTGAACGCCACACTCACCAGCAGCGGCACGATGCAGAAGCCCAACGACTTCAAGCTGCCCAAACCGTCGGCGAACCAACCGGCATTTGTGCAGATCGAGTTCGCCGCGCCGTTCACCGCACGCACGCTGACGGCTTCGTTCCGCGGTGTTTATCATACCGTAAAAGGCGAGTTGCAGGCTTCCGAGGATGGCCGCACGTTCAAGACCGTGCAGTCGTTCACCGCGCAGCCGCCATCTTTGACGTTGAACTTTGATCCCGTGACAGCGCGCTTTTTCCGTCTGGCGCTAACCGGGTTGGCTAATCCGAACCTGGAAACCGTGGACGTCTTCAATGTCAACCTGAGCGCCCGTTACCGGCTCAACGGCATCTCCGGCAAGGCGTGTTTCACACCGGAAAAAGTGCCGCCGCTCTCCGCGATATTCCCATCGTTGCCGGCCGAGCTGGCGATTGCGAGGGATAAGACGGTGGATATTACCGCGCACATGGATGCCGCCGGCAAACTGACGTGGGACGCGCCTCCGGGTAAATGGCTGGTGTTGCGTTTTGGCCATACGACCAACGGCACGAGCAATCATCCCGCGCCGGCAGCAGGCCTCGGCCTCGAATGCGACAAACTCAGCAAGGAAGCGGCGGCGGCGCATTATCGGGGTTTAATGGGCATGGTGGTCGGCGACAACCAATCGCTGGCGGGTCAAGGCAAGGCGCTGGTCTCGACACATATCGACAGTTGGGAGATCGGTTCCCAGAACTGGACGCCGAAAATGCGCGAGGAATTCCAAAGCCGGTTCGGGTACGACCTCTTGAAATTCCTGCCGGTGTTCACCGGACGCATTGTCGAGAGTGTCGAAGTCACAGAGCGCTTTCTCTGGGATCTGCGGCTGGCATTATCGGACCTGCTGGCTGAAAATTACGCGGGCGAATTGCGCCGGCTGGCCAACAAGGATGGCTTGCGGCTTTCGATTGAAGCCTATGGCAGGCTAGCCGCTGACGATTTGAAGTACGGGGGACAGGCCGACGAGCCGATGGCGGAATTCTGGGCATGGCCCAACAAGTTCCAGGGCGGGGGCTACTGCGCCGAGATGGCTTCGGCAGCGCACATCTACGGCAAACGAATCATTGCCGCCGAAGCTTTCACCTCTCTCCCTTCTGAAAAATGGCTGGGGCATCCCGCAGCCATCAAAGACATGGGTGATGCTGCGTTTTGCGAAGGCATCAATCGGCTCGTGTTCCATCGTTTCACAGCGCAGCCATGGACGAACGTCGCGCCCGGCATGTGCATGGGGCCATACGGGTTGCACTACGAGCGGACGCAAACCTGGTGGGAACAGTCCAAGCCGTGGCATGAATACCTAGCGCGCTGCCAATACCTGCTCCGGCAAGGCAATTTCGTTGCCGACGTGCTCCACTTGCAGCCCGAGGGTGTGCCTGCCGGGTTCACGGCGCCGCCAGATACCCCTGCTGGTCCTCTGCTTCGCGACGGTTACAAATTCGACGGCTGCACAACAGAAGTGTTGCTGACGCGGTTGAGCGTGAAAGAGGGCCGCCTCGTGTTGCCTGATGGCATGAGTTACCGCATGCTGGTGTTGCCGCCGGTGGAAACCATGACGCCGCCCGTGCTCCGCAAGATAAAGGAACTCGTTGATGCCGGCGCGACGATCATTGCTGGCACTAAGCCTCCGAAAATATCGCCGAGCCTCGCCGATATGGGCGATGGTGACGCCACCGTGAAGCAACTCACGGGCGAGCTCTGGCCGAGGCTTGTCACTGGTAAAACAGCCGCCGAAGTCCTCGCGGCCCGCGGTGTGCCGCCGGATTTCAGTGCAAAGCCGAAATTGCGATTCTGCCACCGGAGCATTTCCGGGACGGAAATCTATTTCGTCGCGAACCCGGAACCGCGCCGTGTTGACGCAATCGCAGCGTTCCGCATCACCGGCAAACAGCCGGAACTCTGGTGGCCCGAGAGCGGAAGAATCAAGTCGGCGATCGCGTTCGAGGGGCAGGGTGGAGTCACACGTGTGCCGCTGAGTCTTGAGCCATGCGGTTCGCTGTTCGTCGTGTTCCGGCAGCCCTCCGACACCGCCAAACAGACGGTCTCGATGACGCAAGACGGGAGGGAGTTGTTGCCGCAATTATCGGGAACCGGCGTCATCGGCCAAACGCAGGACGCTCTGCCTGCGATCGACTTTGCCAGCGGCGACATTTTTCAAAGCGGCACGTATGTCTTCAAGACGGCAGGCGGCCAGCAGCTGGAGCAAAAGGTGGCACTGCCGGCGCCGCAAGAAATCACGGGCCCGTGGCAGGTCGAGTTCGATCCGCGCTGGGGCGGCCCTGGGGTTGTGAAATTTGAGAAGCTTGACGACTGGAGCAAACGCTCCGAACCCGGAATCAAGTATTACTCCGGCACGGCGACCTATCGGAAAGTGTTCAACTGGCAGCCGTCTGCTGGCGGCCAGCGTTGGTATCTCGATTTGGGGAAGGTTGCGATTATGGCCGCCGTGACGCTCAATGGCGAGTCGCTCGGGACCTGCTGGAAGGCGCCGTACAGGGTGGATGTGACTGGGGTGCTGCATCCTGGTGAAAACCGGCTTGAGCTCAAGATTGTCAATCTCTGGGTCAACCGCATGATCGGCGACGAACAATTGCCGTCCGACTGTGACCGCCACGTGGGCGGCGGCCCTTACCGGGACGGCCAATTGAAAGAGAAGACCTGGCCGCAGTGGCTGCAAGAAGGCAAGCCGAGTCCGAGTGGCCGCTACACTTTTGCAACGCACCCGCTCTGGAAGAAGGACGATCCGCTGGTCGAGTCCGGCCTGCTCGGACCGGTGGCGCTGACGCCGGCAGTCCAGGCAAAATCCACGATGCCTGACAGAGGTGGAACTGCCGAAGGAGATTAGAAAGGGGGAGGCAACAAGATGAATAAAAAACGATGCCTGTATATCATGTTCCTGCTCCTCGCCCCGACTGCGGCGTTCGCGGATGGCGTATCGCCAATCTTGAACTTCTTCCACAAAGACACTTGGATGCCTGCATCCATTATCACGCTGGCAATCATCCTGCTGGAGAGCTTGCTCTTGTGGTGGCGCATCAAGCGCGTTCGCTTTGTCGGCGTATTGTGGCGGACCATCCTACTCAATGTCGCGTCCAGTCTGACTGGTTCCGTGTTCCTGATCGCGTTTTCACGGGATTCGTTCTTCATGTTGCAATCGATGTCATTAGTGTTACCCCTTTTTCTAATCACCCTTCTGACGGAGATTCCGCTTCTCCATGCGTTGTTCAAGAATGTTCCCTTGTCTTGGATACGCGCGGTGATACTTGGATGTGGAATCAACGTTGCAAGTTACGTCGCAGTGTTTGTTCTTGAGATTGGACTCCTCTTCGGATGGATTGCTTACGAGGGTCACCTCGACAAGAAGGATGCGAAGGAATGGAACAACCCTGGATATCTGAAACAGGCATCCGGTCTTATCTACGCTATCGAGTCGGTCGGATCGAAATATCGCCTGCGGGTATTCGACCCGCAGAACCCACATTGGGTCAGCTTAACAAACTGTCCATTACTAGACCCTCGCATTTGGGATGTGGAGGGCGATATCTGCGCTTTCATTCAAGGGACGACTGATGAATGGAAAGACAGGCATCTTATCGTTTGCCGATTACCCGATTTTACGACTTTATTAGATCTCCCTCCGACCCAGTTGGCAGGCATAGTAGTCGACAACTGGCAAGGCGTGACAGACGTGGCGGTGTCACCTGACCGGAAAAAGCTCGCCGTCCTATTCCGGCAGGCTGATGCGGTCGCCCAAAGGGATGATTCCAGCTTCTATGACCTTGGGAGTAAGTGCAAATTGATCGTCATTGACCTTGTCTCTGGTCAGGTGCTAGCGAGAGCGTCTCGATGGGCGTCGGACTCCCGACTTTGCTGGCTCTCGGATTCTCGGCGGGTTTTATTTTCATCTTTTGATGACGAGTCGGTCTATCAAACCACGACGGCCGAGATACGCGGAAGCAGGAGCTTGGGTATTGGCCACGCCCGTGACAGAAAATTCAAGCAAAGCACTTATTTATTCGATGTTGAGACTGCTTCGGCCGCCCACTTCTCCGACGGCTGCAATCCATCGATGGCGGAGGCAACCGGTGCAATTCTGATGCGAGACCAGAGTGGCTTAATGCTAGTTGACTCATTGGGTAATACACTGGCACGAGTCAGTACGTCGGCAGTCGCCTTTGGTAAAGTGGTTCTGTCCCCGTCTGGCACCATGATCCTGGCGGAGGTTAATAGACATCAGCCGTTCTATGCTGGGGCGGTATTGGTTATCTTGAGCAACAGCAGACCGGACGTGCGCCATATTGTGGACGATAGCTTTTGTTACAGAATTGATTGGACGACAAAAAGACAAGAAGATGTCAAAGAAAGCGCCAGAGGATACGGATCGAAAACTCGCCGATGCTGGCGATCCGGCCAATGCGACCCCGGCCCCTCGTGGGCGTTCGACACCACCCAGTGCGCCAAAGCCGACGAGAACCGCATCGAGGTGCTTGTTTGCAGCCGCTGGCGAATCACTACATGACCATTCCGACCAATTACCGCCAATACCAACTGGAAGATCAGACCGCGAGCTTGATCGGACCGGTCCGGGTGCTGGCGGAGGAGCAGAACAATCCGTCACGTTAGAAAATAAAAAATCAAAAAACACAAATATATGATAAAAAGAGTATTAATGATTGGGCTATTGCACTGTGCGGCGGTTTGCATCGCCACAGCGGCAGACGGCCCGGAAAAGGCAGCCGAAAAGACCCCGCTGGGACAACCGTTCTGGAGTTCCAAGGTGATGGAGAATGAGCCGGTCCTTTTTGTTCAGGAGGAGGGGAAACCCGTCGCCACTGGCAAACTTTTGTTCAATCCCAGCGGGAAGCTGAAAATCACGCATGCGGATTTGAAAATGACTTATGCAGAAGGGGCGGATTACATCTGGAATCCGGAGTCCGGCCTGATCGAGTTAACGCCCAATTCGCGGATTTCCTTTAAAACATCCACTCAAATGACACCTCCCAAAGGCGGTCCAAACACATTGGCCGGTCGCCTTTGGTCCGAAGGCCATTTTTTCCACAATCTGCAGGTACAGGTTACGTACCAACACGAGGATGATTTTGCCTGGCAACCCGTGCAGCCCGCTCAATCCCTCACACGCAGCCTGACAAAGCTGCAGGGTAGAAAGCCGTTCAAGATTGTTGCAATGGGTGACAGCATTACCCAGGGATTTAACGCATCCGGTTTCGTTAAAGTCTCGGCCCCCCCCTACCAGCCGTCGTATCCGCAATTGATCGCCAACACCTTGGAAAAACGATTTGGCGCACCGGTGACGCTGGTCAATTTGGGCATTGCAAGCACAACAGCAACGTTGGGCTTTACTCAGCTCGAGAAACTGAAAGCTGAAAACCCCGATCTGATCACGATCGCTTTTGGAATGAACCATGGTGAACCGGCCCAGGCTTTTGAGGAAGTCATGCGCAAGCTCCTCGCCGCCGTGCAGGAAACTTGTCCCGAGGCGGATGTCGTATTGGTTTCGCCAATGACGCAGAGATTGCCAGCCACCAAGTTCATCGGCTATCGCGATGCGCTCGCCAAACTGGCAACGACCAACGTGGCGCTCGCGGATGTGACCACACCCTGGCTTGAAGTGCTCAACCGCAAACCTTTTTCCGATATCAGCGGCAACAACATCAATCATCCCAACGATTTCGGACATCGCCTCTACGCTTGGGTCATTTGCGAGCTTTTTCCGGTGAAACCCAATCTTTCGGCTGCGGCCAACCCGACCAAACCGTAGGACTGCCAGGCCGGACGCCGTAAACCAAGACGCACAATAATATGATGGCTCAAATGAAAATCAAAATTCCCATGTATTCATCTCCCTGTTCGTTCATCCGATGCATCACCGCCGGCCTGGCGCTTGCAGCCCTGATGGTTTTGGCGCCGGTCTCCCGGGCGGAGATCCTTTTCAAAGACGGTCAGAAAATTGCCTTCCTGGGCGATTCAATCACGGCCCGTGGTTGGGCAAATCCGGGCGGGTATGTCCGGTTGGTGATTGCCGGGCTGGAGGTCAACGGGATCAAGGTGACGCCCTTGCCGGCGGGCGTTGGCAGCAACACGTCCAGCCACATGCTCGGGCGGCTCGAGCACGATGTCCTGGACAATACACCGGATTGGATGACGCTGAGCTGCGGCGTCAACGATACCCGGCCCACCGGCGTGCCGCTCGACCAATACAAGACCAACATTACAGCCATCATCGACCGGTGCCAGGCCGCCGGAGTCAAGGTGCTGATCCTGACCGCCACAGTCATTCAGGAAGAACTGGATAGTGAGGGCAATAAGAGGCTGGCAGCGTACAACGAATTCCTGCGCGAACTGGCCAAGGAGAAGAAATGCCCGTTAGCCGACCTCAATGCCCTGTTCCAGGAGACTCTCAAGGCGAAGCCCAACACCAGCGGCAAGCCGGGCCGGTTGCTGACTTTCGATGGCGTTCATATGAACCCGACGGGCGATCAGTTGATGGCCAAGGGAGTTCTCCAGGCGGCCGGACTCGATGAAACGCAGCTCAAGAAGGCGCAAGAGGCGTGGCTGGATCTTCCGGGAGGGCTCGGCATGGCCCGGGCCGCGTTCAATGTGGCCAAGGGGCAGCGGCTGGAGGTCTCCTATCCGCTTACCCTGCGTCAGCGCGGGAAGCTCCAGGCGGCGCTCGAGAAGGAGAACAAATCGCTGGATGGCGTGCTCAATGCGGCGTTCTGGGCCGATGTGAAGGCTTTGCTTAAGCCTGCGGGTGAATACGAAACCGCCGCGGCAATTTTCGCCGACCACAAGGAGAATGATGTGCAGAAATCGCTTCAGGAGAAGTTCAACCAGCACGTTGAAACACTGCTGAAGCACTGAGCCGGGCTTGCGCGGGACTTTAATCACAAAATCCATCACAGAATATGAATCCACAGAACACACAATATGCCACCGGGTGGTTTACACTATCATTGATCAACGCAGGTTTAGCGCAGAGCAAAGGCCGGAGTGGATTGAACTGGTGGCTTGTTTCCTTGTTGATCGGGCCGTTGGCAACATTCCTGATTGTTGCCGTGATCAGCCATCCGGATAAGCGATGAACAGGGAGGTCAGGCTGAGCGAACCCGCGTTCAAGCCCGCCCCTGCCAGCTGCAGCATGTCATCCTGTGGCGAGGGCGAGGCACCCGCCGAGCCGGCTGGGAAACGGCGCCGACACACCCAAATACCTAATAAAATTCAAATGAAGCCTATGAAAATCGAATCATTCATCCCCAGCGTTTACCGGACCGCCTGCACCCTGTTTTCGGCAATCCTCCTGAGCTCGCCACCGGCTCGTGCGGCAGTCGAGTTGCCCGCTGTCATCGGTAGCAACATGGTGGTGCAAAGTGGCGAGCCGCTGAATTTTTGGGGCTGGGCCGACGTTGGAGAAAAGGTAGTTATCAAGCAGGGCGGAACCGTCGTCGCCAACGCCATCGGCTGCGGCAAAGACCAGCCCTGGAAAGTTCAGTTGCCGCCACAACCGCCCGGCCCGGTAGCCGATATTGAAGTGCAGGGAACCAATACGCTGAGCCTGACCAATATTCTGGCGGGGGAAGTCTGGCTTTGCTCGGGGCAATCCAACATGGTTCAGACCCTCAAAAAAGGGCCGTGGTGTGGTTGGGGCGGCGCGGTTGATGCCGACAAGGAGATCGCGGCGGCAACCGATCAACAGATCCGCTTCTTTGTGCAGGCCACTGCGATGGGCCAGATCCAAACCCGGCCCAAGGGCAGTTGGCGAATCTGCTCCCCGGAGACCGCGCCGGAACTTTCGGCTGTTGCTTGCTTTTTTGCCCGGCAACTGCGCTCGGAAATCCGGGTTCCGACTGGACTGATCATCTCGGCGGTGGGCGGAACGGCGGCCGAGCTATGGACTCCCGGACGCAAGCTCGAGGCTGATCCCGAATATCAGAAACTCAAGAAAAGCATCCAGGCCATGCAGGCCGAATTCGGGGATAAACTGAACCTGGATGGGAAGGTTATGGCGGAATGGTTGAAAAAGGTCCAAGAGGCGAAAGCCAAAGGGGAAGCGCCGCCGCCAAAGCCCACTCTGCTGCTCAGCCAAGAGCAGAGCGCGACCCTGATCGATTCCATCCCAGCATTAAATGCAGGCGGCCTCTATAACGGGATGATTCGACCGCTGGTCCCTTTTAACATCCGGGGTGCCATTTGGTACCAGGGCGAAAGCAATGCGCGCCGGGGCGAGCTCTATGCCGACCTTATGGCCAACCTCATTACCGGTTGGCGGGAGGATTGGGGCAAGCCGTTTCCCTTTATCCTGGTGGCGTTGGCCGGTTTTAATCAGCCGAGCGCATGGACCACTGGAGCCGGCTCCTTTGCGTTGGTCCGCGAGGCTCAGATCACGGTGGCCAGCCAGCTGCCGCACTGCGGTGTGATCTCCGCCGTGGATGTCGGTGATGCAAAAAATATCCACCCATTGAATAAACAGCCGGTCGGTTTGCGGGCAGGATTGTGGGCGCTAAAGAACGTCTATGGCAAAGAGGTCGTGGCAGAGGGCCCCAAGGCACCCGCCATTGATTTCAAGAATGGCAAAGCCTTGGTCACATTTGGCGAAAATACGCTGGGCCTCACCCTCAAGGCGCCTGGAGGTTTCGAGCTCGCCGGAGAAGACAAACAATTCGTCGGCGCCCAAGCGGAACTCAAAAATGATGTAATCGAAGTTACCGCTCCGGGGCTCTCCAAGCCAGTGGCCCTCCGTTATGCGTTTTTGAACATGCCAGAATGCACGATTTACAACGGTGCCGGCTTGCCCGCGCTCCCCTTCCGGAGCGACAACTGGCCGGTCGGGCCCGCGACCAGCAACGCCAAGCCGACCACTCCAGCGCCTGCCACGGGATCGGTCGGCCACCCCGGCAAATCCCGGGGCGCTGCCGCCGACGTCCTTGTTGAAATGGGACAACGACAAAACCGACCTTTGGCATGGCTTTGTGCGCCACAACCTCACGATTGACGGATGCCAAGCGTGGGTGATTGAACCGAAAAAGCGCTCCCAGGAAATCCGTGAACCTGGTGCATGAAGTTTCCCGATGCGTTTACAGCGAGAACCGGTGTGTTGCAGCTTTTGGATAAGGGCTTTTTTCATCTCTACATGAATATCGGAAACGAGTACGGCTCACCGGCATCGTAAGCGTCACGCCGAGCACCTCTGTTCATAGCGGTCGAATCCGGGCAAGGTGGTGTCATGCAGGACGAAGCGATCAAGAGTGAGTTATTGAAAGTGGATAGCCGTGGGAGGGTTCGAGTTTCGCTGAAGCGGCGGGAGGCGCTGCTGGATGAGTTCGAGCGGTGTGGCGTGAGCGCCGTGCAGTTTGCGGCGCACATTGGAGTCAAGTATCAGACCTTTGCCCACTGGCGGCAGATGCGAAGCCGCAAAAGGCAGCGGGGCGGAGGTTCGATTGCCCTGGCACCAGCGGCGCTCATGCCGCCAAGTCCAAGTTCCGGAACACGATGGGTGGAAGCGGTTGTCGAATCCAGTGGTGAAGTTGAGGCGGCGGGGTGTGGGTCTGCGTTGAGTGTTGTGCTGCCGGGCGGAGCGAGCATGGAGATTTCAGACGCGGCTCAAATGAAGCTTGCCGCCGATCTGTTGCGGGCATTGGAGGCCAAAGCCCACCTGGCATGTTGAGCTTTCCAGGCAGCTTGAAGGTGATGGTGGCGCTGGAGCCGTGCGACATGCGCAAGGGATTCAACGGGCTGCACGCATTGGTGAGCGAGCGTCTTGGCGAGGATTTGCGAGCCGGTGCGCTCTTTGTGTTCAGCAACCGCCGCCACAACCGGCTCAAGATCCTCTACTGGGACGGCACGGGGATCTGGGTGATGACCAAGCGGCTGGAGCAGGGTGCTTTTTCCTGGCCGCGCGACGTGGAGCCGGGCCGCACGAAGCTCAAGCTGAGCGCGGAGGCGCTGGCGCTCCTGACCGACGGGATCGACCTGCACGGGGCGAAGATGCGCCCGTGGTATGAGCGCGAGTAGCTTTGAAAAAAGTGTAGTTATCCAGTATTATTTAGCTGACATTTGCCATGTGGTTCGCTAGTCATATTCACATCACTAGCAATGAGCGATGAGAGCGAAATAGAACTGCTGCGAAAGCTCCGCAAACAGGATGCGGAGATCATCGCGTTGCTCAAAGAAAAGGTCGCGGTCTTGGAGCAGGAGAACGCGCTTCTGAAACAAAAAGTAAACCTGCTCGTCAAGCGCCTCTTCGGCGCGGGCAGCGAGAAACTTGATCCCAAGCAGCTTGAGTTGCTGTTGGGTGGGGCCGACTCGGGAAAAGAGTGCGCCTCCTCTGAAAAGGAGGAGGCTCCCGCAGACCTCGTTGAAATCAAGGCAGCGGCGCAGAGCAAGCCTCGTGGCGAACGCAGCCCGCGCCTGCCCGAGCATCTGCCATGCGTGGAGGAAATCGTCGAGCCGCTGGCCGTGCAGGCCGCCCCGCAAGAGTGGCGCTACATCGGTGAGGAAGTCAGCGAACAGCTCGACTATGAACCGGCCCGGTTTCTGCGTCGGCGGCTCATCCGGCGCAAGTATGTCAAACGGCATGAACTCGACGCCGCGCCCGTCATAGCCCCGCTGCCTCGGGCGACCCTCGCGCGCTGGATGGAGTTGGCAGCCGATTCGCTCGGCCTTGTCTGCCGTGAGATCAATGAGGGCGTGGTCGGCACCGACTACATCCAGATGGACGAAACGCCCATCGAATACCTCGCCCCCGGCAACGGCCAAACGCGGACTGGTTACCTGTGGGTGTGCAACCGGCCCGGAGGCGACGTCGTTTTCCACTGGCACGCGAGCCGTGCGGCCAAGTGCGTGGAGAAAATCGTCCCGGCGGACTTCCGTGGCGTCATCCAATGCGATGGCTATGCGGGCTACCAGAGCTTCGCTGCGAGGGGGGAGCGCCAAGGGCAAATCCAACTGGCCGCCTGCTAGGCCCACGCGCGCCGCAAATTTATTGAAGCCCAAGAGCAAGCCCCGCGCATCGTCGGTTGGCTGCTGAGGCAGATCGGCCACCTTTACGCGATTGAACGGCGGTTGCGAGAAGAGCGCGCCGGCCCCCGGCTGCGGCAAGCCATCCGTGCCGCTCAAAGCCGCCCCATCCACGAACGCATCCAGCGGGCGCTCGTGCGATTGAAAATCAAAAAACGTTACCTGCCGCAGAGTTCCCTGGGCAAAGCCATCGACTACACCTTGGGTCAGTGGACCGGCCTTGGCGTGTTCCTGGAGAACGGGCGCGTGGAGATCGACAACAACCTCGTTTATGCCGCCCGCGGCATAAATGCGGTTATGCCGCCTCCAGACTTATGCCGCGTGGCGGCTTAGCACCCCCGTGTTTTCACGAACGCAGCAACATCTGATGATTGCGGACGCGGCATAATTCAAGTGATCTCGCTCCCTCTGGCAATGGTTGTCCAGAGGAAAAGAGATCACAAATGAATTACAAAAATAAGAACCCAAACCGTAATGCTCTCTGCGATGTCCTCGCAGCTCA
>SESB01001123.1_pt1 | contig 18037 bp, 18 predicted proteins | sample 3171441 | NCBI WGS metagenome assembly SESB01 (sample SAMN06051867, study PRJNA518727) | freshwater metagenome | biome: subpolar coniferous forest; feature: holomictic lake; material: water; isolation source: holomictic Lake 227, 6 m depth | place: Canada: near Kenora, Ontario | collected... | reverse complement strand
CTTCCAACCAAACAATCGTAAGCGCGCCAAGAAGCATGGCTTCCGCGCCCGCATGTCTACAAAAGGCGGTCGTGCAGTTCTTTCATCACGCCGCGCTAAAGGTCGCACAAAAATCTCTGCGTAAGCAAAGTACACATACTCTCGTGCTACCTGCATCCAATCGGTTGCGCTCAAGCAAAGATTTTGCTCGAACCACTAAAACTGGGCATCGAGTCACAACCCCCACGCTTGTTCTTTATTTACTCACACATAAAGATTTTGCCGTTGAACCTCAATTTGGTTTAATCATTAATAAATCAATTGGTGGATCAGTCACCCGTCATCGAATTGCAAGGCATCTTCGCCACGCCCTTCGAGACCGACTAACAGCGTTTCCAAACCAAACCCAAATCGTTCTACGAGTAATTAAAGACACAAGCTCGTACACCACAGATTTAGACCAAGCGCTTTCGAGAGCAGCAAAGAAGGCAGGAGTATGAAGTTCGCCCTAATACTTTCGCTCCGCGGATACCAAAAATTTATATCTCCTTATTTTGCGCCTCGATGCAAGTACTACCCAACTTGTTCCCAATATTCAATTGACGCAATCAAAGAGTATGGATCACTTCGAGGAATTGCTATGACAACATGGCGACTACTTCGTTGTAATCCTTTTTCATATGGCGGCGTGGATTATGCAGTTAAAAAGAAGACGGAATTATCAACAATGAAAGCAGGAATTTAATGGGAACTATCCTAAACCCACTGTATTACGCTGTTTCTTGGGTGCTTGTAACATTCCATTCTATTTTCGGCGCCTTCACAAAGAATCAATCTATTCTTTGGTCACTTTCAATCATCGGTCTAGTTATTCTCATCCGTATTATTTTAATCCCACTTTTCGTAAAGCAAATTAAAAGCCAGCGAGCGATGACCGCTCTTTCTCCAAAAATGAAAGAGATTCAAAAGCGCTACAAGGATGATCGCCAGAAACAATCAGAAGAGATGATGAAGCTCTACAAAGAGCATAAAACAAACCCCCTCGCTTCTTGCTTGCCAATTCTTGCCCAAGCACCAATTTTCTTTGCCTTGTTCACTGTGTTAAACGGAATTGCACACAACCATCCACATGGTTTAATGCGAGGTTCTGTTTTGGCCCAAGCTCGAACAGCTAAATTCTTTGGCGCAGAACTTTCATCAACTTTTCTTTCAAGTCCAAACACAACAACTAAAATTGTTACAGTCGCCTTGATTCTTGCGATGTCAGCAACAACATTTACAACCCAACGACAACTTCTTGTTAAAGGCATGCCGAAAACGGATGACTCAAATAACATGATGTTGCAACAACAAAAAATTATGATGTACATCTTCCCGGTTATTTTCGCCGTATCTGGTGTTAACTTCCCTGTTGGTGTACTTATTTACTGGGGAACAACAAATCTTTGGACAATGGGACAACAGTTTTATGTCATTAAAAGAAACCCAACTCCAGGATCACCCGCTTATGAAGAACTCCAAAAAAAGCGGGAAGCAAAAGGCGTTAAAAGCGATGGTGCAAACGAAGGTGGGGCAGTGGCTACCGACCCGTTAGAAAATCCAGAGCAACCTTTACAGCCAGGACAACGACAACAGCCAAAAAAGAAAAAGAAGCGGAAATAGTATAAAACGCTCAAATAGGTACAAAAACTACCAAAAAGGTTTAATCTAGACAGGAGATAGAAATGACTGAAGAAAAAAGCTTAATCGCCCGCCTTGAGGAAGAAGGGGATGTCGCAGCCGACTACCTAGAAGCGCTCCTTGATATCGCCGATCTAGATGGCGACATTGATATCGATGTAGAGAATGACCGTGCAGCGCTAGCAATCGCAGGTGGCAAAGCAGGGGATTTAAGCCACCTTGTGGGGTCAAACGGAGAGATTTTAGATGCCCTCCAAGAGTTAACACGTCTTGCGGTTCAAACAAGCCTTGGTGAGCGCAGCCGCCTTATGTTAGATATCGACAACTTCCGATCAGATAAGAAGGCAGAACTTGCCAAGCTTGCCCATGAGGTTGCTGATGAGGTTAAGTCAACAGGGGTTGCCGTCAAGCTCCGTCCAATGAACGCTTTTGAGCGTAAAGTTGTACACGACACCATTCAAAATATTGGCCTCACAAGCGAGTCCGAGGGAGAAGACCCTAACCGGTGTGTGGTGGTCCTTCCTGAGACTTCTTCAACCAACGAAGATAATTAAGTAGCGAGGGCAACCTTGGTTTCACGTGAAACCCTTCTTGAGAAGTACTTTCAAGAAAAAGGGAGTGAGATTACGCGCTATGCGCAGATGCTTGGAACTTTAGGGATTGAACGTGGGCTTATTGGGCCAAAAGAGGGCGAGCGCATCTGGGATCGCCATATAGCTAACTGTATTCCTGTCACAACACTGATCCCTCAAGGGTCCTCTGTTGTAGATATTGGCTCTGGAGCAGGGCTGCCAGGCATAGTTATCGCCTTGGCCAGGCCAGATACCCATGTGACCTTAGTTGAACCCCTTCAAAGAAGGGTTGATTTTCTTAACGAAGTCGTCACTGAACTGAATTTAAGCGACCAAATTACGGTTATTCGAGGAAAAGCAGAAACAACGAGAGGCTCTTTTGATGTAGTGACCTCCCGCGCTGTTGCCCCACTGCCTAAATTGTTGCCGATGGTCCGCCACCTCATCAAATCAGGCGGCTCTTTATTGGCGATTAAAGGGGAGTCGGCTCAGGCCGAGATAGATGCAACCCCACTCAATAAACAGAAGGCCCTTCTTCACGAAATTCAACTCCCAATTGCAGATTTTGATCTTGCTCGAGTCATTGAGGTTCAAAAAGCCTGATTAGATACTCCTATGAGCCCTTCGGATGTTTCACGTGAAACAGCTAAGGCAGGTGCGGTGGTTGGAATTCGCCGCCTCAAAGAACCTATGCCCCACCCCATCAAAACTCGTATTTTTACCATCGCCAATCAAAAGGGTGGGGTAGGTAAGACCACAACCGCAGTAAATGTAGCCGCAGCCCTAGCAATGGGCGGCCTTCGAGTCCTCGTTATAGACCTAGACCCACAAGGCAATGCCTGCACTGCCCTCAATGTAGATCGCAATGTGGGACCCGGAATGTTTGAAGTGCTTATTGATGAAAGACCTCTCCGTGAAGTCGTGAAAAAAGTAAACGGATTCCCACATCTTGAATGTGCACCAGCTAATCAGGAGTTGGCCGGCGCAGAAATCGCAATGGTTAATTTTGTGGCACGCGAGCAAATTTTAAAATTAGCACTTCAAGATTTTCTTGCTGAGCGAGAGGCTGCGGGGGAGCGCTTTGATTACATCATCATTGATTGCCCACCATCACTTGGATTATTAACCGTTAACGCGCTCACTGCAGCGGAAGAAGTATTAGTACCTATTCAATGCGAGTACTACAGCCTTGAAGGAATTTCATTGCTCATGGAAACACTTGCGAAAATTAAGCGAGCGCTAAATCCAACTGTGCGAGTAAGCACAATTGTTTTAACAATGTTTGATTCACGTACTCGTCTTGCAAATGATGTTGCAAATGATGTGCGTGCACATTTCCCAAACGAATTAATTGACATCCCCATACCTCGCGCAGTTCGCGTTTCTGAAGCTCCATCATTTAGACAAACAGTAATGACATACGACGCAGCTTCACCAGGAGCAATTGCTTATATGCAAGTAGCACGCGAGATAGCAATCAGAGGAAGTGCAGCATGAGTACACAACGTAAAGGTGGACTAGGCCGAGGACTTGATGCGCTCATCCCATCAACACCACTGACAAATGATTCAGGAGTAGTTGTTGCACAACAAGGAGAAGTTGATATCAATTCAATTTCACCAAACCCAAAACAACCACGTGAAGTATTTGATCAAGATTTATTAAACGAACTTGCTGCATCAATTAAAGAAGTCGGTGTACTACAACCTCCAGTAGTCCGAGATATTGGTAATGGTAAGTATGAATTAATTATGGGCGAGCGCAGGTTACGCGCATCAAAACTCGCAGGACTAAAAACTATTCCAGTAATTGTTCGTGCAACAAAAGATAACGAATTATTGCGCGAAGCACTTCTTGAAAATATTCACCGCAGCCAATTAAATCCACTTGAAGAAGGTGCCGCATACCAAAACCTGTTATCAGATTTTGGTTACACCCACGATGAGTTGGCTTCAAAAGTTGGAAAATCAAGACCCGCAATTTCAAATGCGCTTCGACTCCTCAAACTTCCAACTTCTGTGCAACGCAGATTGGCTGCAGGAGTACTTTCAGCCGGTCATGCGCGAGCGCTCCTTACATTGGTTGACGAAAATCAAATTGAAAAACTAGCTCAACGAATTGTTTCCGAAGGACTTTCTGTACGCGATGTTGAGGAAATAGTTGCTTCGGGCGGTGCAAAGATAAAAAGCTCTACGGTGCGCGAAAAAGCCACCCCTGCACCACGTTTGAAAGAAATTGCCGACCACTTATCAGATAAATACGACACCCGCGTCACTGTTGAATTAGGTAAATCAAAGGGCAAAGTTATTATTGAGTTTGCAGATAAAGATGATCTAGAAAGAATTAATAAGCTACTGGCTTAATTTCCTATTGAACGACGATCCATCTCTTTTTGAATTACTCCGCCGAGGGATTTAATTCCATCGGTTATGCGCTCTGGTGTTGGGTAGCAATACGACAAACGCATTGACCACGAGCCAAATCCATCGGCGTAGAAAGCAGTGCCAGGAACATAAGCAACTTTTGCAACAATCGCCTTAGGCATTAGAGCCTTTGTATCAATTTCTGCAGGCAAAGTTGCCCAAACATAAAAACCACCCTCGGGTTTCGTCCACGTAGCCTCTTTTGGAAAGTACTTGTCCATAGCCGTCAACATTGCATCGCGGCGAACTTTATACAATTTACAAAATGAGGAGATTTGATCGCGCCAAGGTTGATCAGCTAGATAACTAGAGATCGCAAGCTGGGCGAAATTAGATGGACAGAGTTGTGATGACTCAGAAGCAATCACAAGTTTCTCTTTAAGAGATTGCGGAACTAGCGCCCAACCAACTCGGAACCCCGGACAAATCGTCTTAGAGAAAGAACCCAAATAAATTACATTTTCAGAATCCTCGGCGCGCATAGCGTTTGGAGAAGGCTTATCAAAACCAAGCAACCCATAAGGGTTATCCTCGACAACAAAAATCCTCTCTTCGCGGCAAATTTCCAAGATTTCACTTCTGCGCTCTGCCGAAAGCAAAACACCTGAAGGATTTTGGTAATTCGGAATCAAATAAAGAAATTTGATCTTTCGCCCAGATAAGCGAGTCTTTGCGATTGCTTCCCTTAAACGATCAGGAATCATTCCATTGTCATCAAGTTCGACGTGGACTATCGACGCTTCATATTGGTGGAAAGTCCCAAGTGCTCCGACGTACGATGGAGCTTCAACCAACACAACATCGCCCGGATCAATAAAAATGCGAGAAATTAAATCAAGAGCTTGTTGAGAACCCGTAGTCACGATGACATCTTCAGGGTGGGCTTTGATTCCCTCTAACTCCATCACATCGCAAATTTGTTCGCGAAGTTTTGGATGGCCCTGGCCGCTGCCATATTGGAGGGCTTCCATGCCGTTGGACCTAATAAGATCCCCAACAACATTCTGCATTACATCCATAGGCAAGGCGGTGAGGTTGGGCATTCCACCAGCAAGAGAAACAATCTCTGGACGGGAGGCTACGGCGAAAAGAGCTCGAATTTCAGAAGGCTGCATAAATTGAGCACGGTGGGCAAATCTCTCTTGGAGGTTTTCCGGAGCTCCCGTGTGGATGCGTGTGATTTCTGAACTCATCGCGGTAGTTTGCCACAAAGTCTGCAATGCCCGTGAACTATTTACTTACGTAAGCCCACTCTTCTCAAATCGCTGATTTTCAGCGTTCCTGTTTTGGCATCATCTTCAGCCGCTAAATAGAGACGCTGTATGGCAATCATGATGGACTCGACGACTGTTTCGCGAAAATCTTTCTCGTTTAATCGAAGTGCATCGCCCGGATTGGAAATATACCCAAGGTCGATTCTTACAGCAGGCGCCTTTGTGAGACGCAAAAGGTCCCATGTTTTGGCGTGCGTACGACAATTGAGGAGATCGGTACGAGCGCAAATTTCTCTCTGGACCAATGTTGCAAATCTTTCGCCAACCACTGAATGAACTCCATGGGTATCACTTCCGTAGTAACAGGTTGCTACGCCGTGGGCGCTTTCATTCTTATATCGATCAATATTAATAGATAAAACGAGATCTGCGCCTATTTTGTTTGAGATGATAATTCGCTCTGCTTCTGAAATATGCGATGTAGCGCTTCTTGTTAAGAAAACAGAGACTCCAAGTGCAATTAATCGACCTTCTAATCTTTGGGCGATATCGAAAGTAATTGCGCTCGCCTCAGGACCACATTCACTGGCAGGATCTAAAACTATAACTTTGTTTGCGAGAGATGGACCCTTGTTAGCACGGGTCACTTCTTCACGTAATTGTTGTGGAGCGCCTCCTGAAACAATCTTCATCAAACGGACCATTGCCATAACACTTGAAGGACCAAACTGCCCATCAACTTTTGCGCCCACAGATCTTTGAAATTCTTTTACAGCTAACTCGGTTTGCGATCCAAATATTCCATCTACTCGCCCACAGTTGAAACCCATCTCGACCAAACGAGTTTGTAATTGTGCAACATCATCACCACGAATCGGTGCAAGAACGTTGAAACTAAGAGTGCGGTCTCCTAGTTTCCACTTTGCTTCTTCAAGGCTTCTCGATGTCGTGGAGTCGAGAATTCCTGAAACAATCAAACCTCGCTCTTGTTGAAATGCCTTTACTGCGCTTTCAACGTTTTGATCAAACTCAGAAAGGGCAGACTTAAGAAAGCCCAATCTACTTAAAGTGGTGCTCAATTGAATGACAGCATCTCCAGAGTCACCTTTGCGGAGTTCTGAAGTCATATTCGTGCTCTCGGAACTAATTAGGAAATGTACTCAGAAAGCTCTTTGAGAAGAGCAGGCTTTGGCTTAGCCCCAATAATGCTCTTAACAACTTGTCCATTAACATAAACATTGAGAGTTGGAATTGAAGTGATTCCATACTTCATGGCGATTGAAGCTTCATCATCGGTGTTGAGTTTTACAATCTTTATTTTTCCACCATGCTCTGCAGCAATTTCTTCCAAGATTGGAGCAACTGCGCGGCAAGGACCACACCACTCTGCCCAAAAATCGACGAGTACTGGAGTTGATGACTGAAGAACTTCAGCATCGAAATTAGCTGCTGTTACTGGTTGTGTGGAGCTCATTCTTATCTACCTTTACCTTTACGTTGTTGGTTAACGAATTCTATTTCACAATTTAAAAAGCTCTTAGTGCCCAGCGAGGAAACGCTCAGCATCGAGTGCGGCCTCACACCCTGTTCCTGCAGCGGTGATGGCTTGACGATAGGTGTGATCCACCAAGTCACCACATGCGAATACCCCTTTTAGGTTTGTGCGAGTGGATCTTCCATCCACTTTTACATACCCCTCTAAATCTAAATCAACTTGGCCAATGAGCAATTCACTGCGAGGAAGGTGCCCAATGGCGACAAAGAGACCATCAAAGGCCATCTCCGACTCTTCTCCAGTTTGAAGATTTCGCAGCTTGAGAGCGTTCATTGATTGCTCACCCAAAACATCAATCACTTCCGTGTTCCAAATAAACTCAATCTTTGGATTTGCCTGAGCCCTATCCGCCATAATTTTGGAGGCACGCAGAGCTTCACGTCGATGAATAACAACAACCTTGTCAGCAAATCGAGTTAAGAAATTTGCTTCTTCCATTGCAGAATCCCCACCACCAACAACAGCCACAGTCTTTTGGCGATAGAAGAATCCGTCGCATGTCGCGCACCAAGAGACGCCTCTACCCGATAGACGTTTTTCATTTTCAAGCCCAATTTCTTTATAAGCAGAACCAGTTGCAAGAATTACAGCCTTAGTTTTTAATTCGTTTCCTGATCCATCTTTCAATACCTTAATTTCACCGGAGAGATCCATCTCGACGATGTCATCAGTTATAAGTTTTGCTCCAAATTTTTCTGCTTGCGCTCTCATTGAATCCATAAGATCAGGACCCATAACACCTGCAGGGAAACCAGGGAAGTTTTCAACCTCAGTTGTGTTCATCAGCGCACCACCGGCAGTCACAGAACCCTCATAAATAATTGGCGATAATTGTGCGCGCGCTGCGTAAATTGCTGCGGTGTATCCAGCTGGACCAGATCCAACAATTACAACTTGGTGAATGTCGCTCATATAAAACCTATCTCCTCAACAACAATTTAAAAGCGCTTCCTACTTCTTCAATCTTGAAAACTCGAGCAGCACCCACATAACCAAAACCTGCAATAACAAGAACCACTACGAGGTGAAGAGTATTCCCCCCAGGGATAAACCTAAGAGCAAGGCGTAACGGAAGGGCAATTACAAGGAATATCCCGGCCAAACGAAGGTAAAGTCCTGAAATTTCACTTAATTTTATGAAAATTCCATAGCGTCGAAGCAAGCGGACGGTTGTCCAAGCCCCAATAAAGTAGCTCAATGAGAGCGCCCCAGCCAGGCCGACTGTGACCCATTTTGGACTCAATGTCATGGCTAGTGCAATAGCAGCTACGCTTCCCAAGACATTCATAATAAAATTGCTCAGGACTTGAAGTTTCACATTTTCAAAAGCGTTCAAACCGCGAAGCGCAATCAAATTCACACTCATTGGCATCAAGCCAAGCGCGAATCCAGCTAGAACAAATCCAATGTATTGAGCATCAGCGTTGGAAATACCAAAGAATAGAGTTCGAGTGATGAGAGTCCCAAACAAAACAAGGGCACATGCACTTGGGACTGTAAAAATTCCAACCAACCTAATAGCTCTCACGAGTTGATCATGAACTTCTGTAAATTTCTTATCGATAGCTAAATCAGAAAGGTGCGGAAGTAGAGCAGTGACGAGTGAAATAGTGATTACAGAATGCGGAAGTAGCATTATGAAATATGCATTGCTATATGGAGTGAAACCGACACCTGTTGTGATGCCCACCTTTTCGGCATGGACTGCAGCAGAACTAGAAAGGTTAACCGTAATCAAATAACCCAACTGAGAAATCGCAGCAAATAAAATTGTCCACGATGCTAAATGCCAAGACTTTCGCAATTCTGGATCTTTCCAGTCAAACCTAGCTTTTATCTTGATCCGTGTCTTCATCACCACTGGGACCAATACTGCAAATTGGATTACATAACCAAGGGTGGTTCCAATGCCCAACAGCGTTGCTTCACGATGTGAAATTGTTGTGACACTCCAATCCGGAGATCTTGCTAAGAAATATCCAATAACAGCAATGCCTACAAGGTTGTTTGCGACAGGCGCCCACATCATCGGGCCAAATTTTCCTTTAGCGTTTGTGATTTGGCTCAAGAGCGCATATAAACCAATGAAAAATACCTGGGGCAGGCAATAGCGCATAATCAAAGTTGTCAGTTGAAATTCAGGCCGCCCTACATAACTGCTAGCGAATACACGAACAAAAAGTGGAGCTGCAAAAATTGAGAGGATTGTAAGCAAGCCCAAAATAACGGTTGTGGCAGTAACTAAACGGGAGACGAATGCTGATCCTCCATCGCTATCTCGCATAGCCCTAACAAGTTGTGGAACAAAAACAGCCGTTAAAGCGCCGCCAACAATTAAGTTGTAAAGAATGTTCGGCATGGTATTTGCGACATTGAAAACATCACCCAAAAGCGCGGTACCGAGCAATGCAACAGTGAGAAGACCTCGAATTAGCCCAGTAACTCGCGAAGCAACTGTGCCAATCGCCATTGCCGTGGAAGACTTTAAAAGGGATTCATCACTGCTCATGAGATTTCTTCCCCCTTCTTATTCTGCGTAAAGATTTAAAGATTGCTGCCCCAAATAAAACTATGGCTGCAGCAGAGGTAATCCATGTAGCAACAGGACTTATCACGGCAATTTTCAGTGGATAAGTAATAGTCTGGCCGAAAACACTTCCATCTCGTGTCGTCAAAGTAATAGTGAAACCCGAATCTCCAGAAGTGTAAGAGGTGATTGGGATAAGAACTTGTACTTTTGATTTAGCGGGAACAGATACTGATTTGATGTCGTCAACGTTAATTTTTTGATTAGTGGAATTTATATTGAGATTCACAACTGCAGGCTTTGGAAAGTCATTAGTAATAGTCACCGGTAATTTTTGATTAGCGGATGTAATGGTGAATTTACCGCTTGATATGCGTATGGAATCGCGAAGAGTATTTACTTGAGCCGCTAGGTCGTAAGCAAGGCCTTGTCTTTGTGTTGAGTTCAACAGCGAACTTAGAAGCTTGACCTCAGAAAGTTTGTAATTCTCTAAAATTGGAGAATCTAGAAACGAGGCTGCTGATTGAATCCGAGCCGAGGCTATTCCTAACAAACGAGCCTGAGGCGTTGTTAAACTGAAATACTTCTGCGACATATATTCGGTCGGAGCGTGTGTTGTTTGTTGCAAGAGAGCATCTAGGCGCGTAGCCGATACGGAAAGAATATATCCACGATCGTGTGGCATAAATTTCTTAATCCAATATTCGCTGGGGTTTGCATACGCAATTGCCTCGACATGACTTCCAATGGTTATTTTCTTTAATCTATCCATAAAGGCGATAGCAATATCTTTTCCAGTTCCTGGACCAACTCCACTCACTTGATATCCAAAGGTCATGGCCTGGATCTCTTCAATAAAAGCTGGGTCAATTTTCCAACTACTTAAATAAATAGAAGGGTTGTAAATCAACGTTCCATATTTACCAGTCGGACTAAGTTCGGTTGCTAATTTGTCGTCAAAAAAAATTCCATCGAGATGGCGGTGCGTAGGGGCGGTAAGTGTGACAACAGATGATGCATGTGCGGGAGCTGGAAGGAGAAAAAATAAGACGAGAACACTTACAAAGAATTTCTTCATAAGTTCAATTCACCCGACTTAGAAATCAATTTCTTTTCATCTGGATATGCGAGCAATCCCACAACTTCTTCGAGTGGAAACCAGCCAACATCGTCCACTTCAGTAACTTGTGGCGCTAAAACACCACCAACTTCTTTAAATAAATAATGATGGACTGTTTTGTGAATTCTTTTTCCACCAGCCATAAACCAAAAATCAATTACGCCCAACGCTTTAGATATTTCACTTTCAATTCCAGTTTCTTCTTGAACTTCACGAATAGCTGCCTGTTCGGGAGTTTCACCCTCTTCAATATGTCCCTTAGGAAGTGACCAAAGAAGGCGCTGACCAGTTTGATCCTTGAGGTCTCTGCGACCAATAAGCAAACCTTTTGTCCCTGTTTGATCGATAACGAGCCCACCAGCACTTACTTCATCAACCCTTTTTGCGTAAGGCTGCTTATTTTTCACAGTCGGTTTCTTTGGGGCAGGCTGAACTGAACCTGATTGCGCTTGAGTTGTATTAGAAGGTGTAAGTGGGTTCGACGGATTTCGCCTACGGCGACGTTTTTTCCGCTTCGCTTCGCCACCCGCACCAGGTGCCGGGGTCATAGAGGAAGGGTACTGCTCTAACCTTGGGTCTTGTGAGTACCCCGCGTGAAATAGCAAGAGAACTTGCGACCAGCACCCTTCTTGAGAAGGTGCCTATCGCGAGCTCCCTCGCCTCCTTATTCTCTAACGCTGGATTCACCCTGGCGCTGGTCGGCGGTCCGGTGCGCGATGCAATTCTCGGACGTCTTGGAAACGACTTAGATTTCACTACAAACGCTCGACCAAACGAGACAAAGAAAATCTTAAAAGCCTGGGCTGATTCAATCTGGGAAACCGGAGCAGTTTTTGGAACTATTGCAGGAAAAAAAGGCGATGTAACTGTCGAAGTAACAACATACCGAAGTGAAAATTATGATCCACAGTCTCGCAAACCCGAAGTAAATTTTGGAGAATCAATTGAAGGCGATCTCTCGCGAAGAGATTTCACCATCAATTGCCTTGCACTTGAATTAACAACTACCCCACCAAAATTCATTGACCTCTTTGACGGCGTGGATGATTTAGCAAAGAAATTATTGAGAGCACCAGGAGATCCTGATGTTCTATTCGGAGATGACCCACTTCGAATGATGCGTGCGGCAAGATTTGCATCGCAATTGGATTTTGCAGTCGATCCAACAATTATTGAATCCATGAAACGAATGGCAGAGAGAATTACAATAGTTTCGGCGGAGCGAGTTCACGATGAACTTATTAAACTTCTCATGTCTAAGAGCCCTCGAGTCGGGCTAACTTTGATGGTTGAAACTGGTCTAGCCGCATTCGTTTTGCCTGAATTGCCAAAGTTAAAATTGGAAGTTGATGAACACCATCACCACAAAGATGTCTACGAACACACACTTACTGTCTTAGAACAAGCAATAGCTTTAGAAGATCGACTCGGCGGGCCAAACCTTGTGATCAGATTAGCTGCCTTGTTGCACGATATTGGGAAACCTAAAACCCGAGAACTTATTCCCGGCGGTGGCGTTTCTTTCCACCATCACGAAGTAGTTGGATCACGAATGGCGAAAGAGCGTCTTCGTGCACTGAGATTCGACAATCAAACCATTAGCGATGTAGCTCAATTAGTTTTTCTTCACCTTCGCTTCCACGGATATGCCGGAGGAGAATGGACTGACTCTGCAGTACGGCGTTATGTGCGTGATGCCGACGGATTATTGGAACATCTCCATGTGCTTACTCGAGCAGATTGCACAACTCGAAACCAGCGAAAAGCTTCGGCGCTCGCAGCAACTTATGATTCCCTTGAAACACGAATTGAGTTATTAATGCAGGAGGAGGAGCTCAATTCAATTCGTCCTGATCTTGATGGAAATGCAATCATGGCTATTTTGGATATTCCAGCATCACAAATTGTAGGTAAGGCATATAACTACTTGCTGGAACTTCGTTTGGAAAACGGCCCACTTGGTGAGGAAAGAGCAAAGGAAGCGTTGCTTAAGTGGTGGGATGAGAATGGGAAGAAAAAGTAGTTTTTCGCAAAAGTAGGAAAGTTGTAAGGAGGTAGCCGCAAACGATTACGAGCGGCACTGCAAGAGATTTACCGCTATTTGGAAGAAGTGCTGCGGCAATACCTGCCCCTAGAACAATCGCTGCATTCACAGCCATGTCATAAAATGCGAAGACTCGACCGCGGAACTCATCATGGATTCTGCTTTGAACAAGGGCGTCATTTGTAACCTTCACTGCTTGTCCTGTGCACGCCAAGAAGAATGCGGCTATTCCAAGAGTGAATACATTAGGCAGAGCGATATAAAGCAGTAACGTTGGGGTTGCAATCACCATTGCTATGCGAATCCAAAGGTGCCGCCCAATTTTGCGAACAATCGCAGGGCTAATAAAAGCACCGAGTGCGATTCCAAATCCGGCAATTGTGAGCATTGCAGCGAATCCAGATAAACCTGCATCAGGATTCTTTGGATCGTGATACGTATTGCGCTCCAACAACAAGACCATCATTGTTAACGATGTTAACCCACCACGTTGAATAGCTGTCGCAATAATTCCACGGAGTGAATCTTTGTGAGAGCGAAGAATGAGGAAACCTTCGATCATCTCCTTCCAGCCTGGATCCTGGGTAGTTTGTTCTAAATCTTTCGGTCCGATTTCAAAACGACGAAGGCGCTTTACCAATAAACCACTAAGCAAATATCCAGAGGAAGCAGTAAGAACAATAAGCCCCGCAGAATGATCGCTACTTAGATGGGCGTCAAATAATTTTTTAAATCCAATTCCTAAACCCCCACCGATAACAACACCGATTGTTCCTCCAGTAACTGCAAATGCGTTAGCAACTACAAGTTTTTCCTTAAGCACAACCAAAGGAAGGCCCGCAGAAAGTCCTGCAAGTATTAAACGGTTAATACCAAAAGCTATTAAGACGAATAGAGTCAGGAGAGCTCCTGTACTACTTCGAGCAACAAGAAAAGCAACAGCAACAAGATTAAGTGCACGAATGTAATTTGAATATTGGACTATTCGTTGTCTAGAAAAACGATCAAGAAGAGTTCCTACATATGGACCGACAATGGAGTACGGAAGCAGAACTACAGAAAAAGCAAAGGCCGCCGCAACTGGATCGGCTTGTCGCTCCGGAGAGAACAGCACGAAGGAGGCAAGTGCGGATTGAAAGATCCCATCGGTTACCTGTCCAAGCCAGCGGACCGCAAGGAGCTTTGATAAACCACTTCTTGCAAAACTCATGGCGTCAGCCTAGTTATTCAAATAGGTTTATTCTTAATCCCATGTGGTCTAGGCGGGATTCAATTGATTATTCATTGAAACGTCGCGCAACATTGGTTGGATATTTCAAAGGCACAACCCCCGGGAACGATGTATGTGACGCTGACCCATATCTTCGCTTGGCGGCGAAATATCACGGCGAGAAAGTGGTCAGGCCGTGCCCAATATGCAGAAAAGAGAAGATGGTTGTTTTGCATTACGCATTTGGGGATCAACTCGGCCAATACTCAGGTCGCATTAAGTCCACAAACGAACTCAACGAAATGCAGAGCGAATATGGCGAATTTAGAGTTTATGTTGTTGAAGTCTGCATGGGATGTCACTGGCATCATCTGATTCAAAGCTTCAAATTGGGCGATGGGCGCTTTCGTAAACCTCCTCGCCGAGTCCGCACGCTCGAAGATGACGATTTCATCCAGCGCTAGCCTCTAGCCGGTAACCTTTAACCGTGGCGCTCAAAGACTCAATTCTCGGATTTCTCCGACATCACCGAGACAACATTATTAAATATGGATTGCGTGGATCCATATTTCTCTTTGGGCTAATTTTTGTTGCCGCTTCATTTATTTTCACATACGCATATTTCACCGTAGGGATTCCTGATCCCAAAGCTTTTGTTAATTCACAATCAACAATCATTCAATATTCAGATGGAAGTGAATTGGGCCGTATAGGTTCGGAAAATCGAACGATTGTCCCCCTTGCAAAAATTCCACTCAATCTGCGACATGCTGTTCTAGCGGCGGAAGACCGCAATTTTTATTCAGAGCACGCATTTAGCCCACAAGGCCTTGCGCGAGCAATTTGGGACAACATAAAGAGTCTCGGAAATGGCGGTGGCGGTTCAACCATCACGCAACAATATGCAAAGACTGCTTTCTTAACACCAGAGCGAAGTATTCAAAGAAAAATTAAAGAAATTGTTATTGCAATTAAATTGGAACAACAACAATCCAAAGATCAAATTCTCGAAAATTATCTAAATACAATTTGGTTTGGACGAGGTAGTTATGGCGTACAAACAGCTGCTCAAACTTATTTTGGCCGAAATGTAAATCAATTGAGCATTTCTCAGGATGCCATGCTCGCATCAATACTTCGATCTCCAAATTACTACGGCCCTTCTTACGCGGACGGCCTTAACCGCTTGAAAGCGCGATGGCAGTATGTTGTAGATGGAATGGTAAAAGTTGGTTGGCTAGATACCTCAACTGCAAAACGAATGAAGTTTCCAACGATTGCTCCTAAGGTCACATCTGGAGCTTTAGCTGGGCCTAAAGGTTATTTAATGGCATATGTTTCTGCAGAACTTCTCAAACTTGGATTTACCGATAGCCAACTGCAAGTCGGTGGACTTGTTGTGAAAACAACACTTGATCCAAAAGCTCAAATAGCCGCACAAGATGCAGTCGCAAAGAGAATTCCCGCAAAAGCTCCTACAGATCTTCGTGTTGCACTAGTTTCCATACGCCCAGGCACTGGAGAAATCGTCGCAATGTACGGAGGGCGTGATTATTTACAATCGCAACTTAATAATGCGACTCAATCAACGGCCCAGGCTGGTTCTTCATTCAAACCATTTGCACTCATTGCAGCGCTTGAAAATGGAATTTCACTTCAGTCAACCTGGCTAGGTTCTTCACCCGCCGTTTATGACGATCCAAACGCAAACACTATTTATTCCGTGTACAACTACAGCAACGAACAATTTGGAAAGATTAACTTGTTAGACGCGACCGCCCATTCGGTAAATACCGTATTCGTTCCACTTGGAATGAAGGCAGGACTTCAAAATGTTATAGATGTCGCGCGCAAAGCAGGAATTCCAGAGAGTGTTCAAATGTGGGCGACACCGTCTGTCTCACTAGGTGTAGCAAGCCCACACGTCATTGACGTTGCAAGCGCATACGCAACATTTGCTGCGCAGGGAATTTACGCCAAACCATTCATGGTGAAAGAAGTTTTAGGCGCTAACCAAGGGGTTCTTTATGAATCTCGAATTCAGGCACAGCAAGTATTTAGTGCTGATGTAATGGCAGACTTAACGACTGCTCTTCAGGGCGTTACGCGATATGGAACAGGTGGCGCCGCGATTTCTGGATTGAAATGGCCAGCAGCAGGAAAGACCGGCACAACAACCGACAATGCATCAGCGTGGTTCAATGGTTACACCTCACAACTTGCAACTTCAGTGGCGTTATTTCGAAATGACGCTACACAATCTTTGAATGGAATCGGTGGCCTTGGTGCGGTGACCGGCGGCACATATCCAGCAATGATTTGGAATTCATATACAAAGGTCGCAATGAAAGGCTTGCCCGTTATTGCATTCCCCGCACCTTCAAATATCGGCGGAACAGAACCAACAGATTTCACTACAGCCGTCCCAACTCTCGACCCAACTCTCGCCGTAAAACCCACTTCAGGAATCAAAAAAACACCTACTCCAAAAGTCACAAAGACTAAGTAAATGAAGTTGAAGTTCACGACTAAAGCAGTAATTTTACTAGCAGTTGTAGCTTCACTTCTATCCTTTGCAAAATTTGATCATTGCTACAAGACAAATTGGGCTTCTCCAGATGTATATGTGCACGCTTGTTATTCTGATTTGCCAGCGCTTTTCGGAGCGAGAGATTTAATCCACCACACATGGCCATATTCATCCTCGTTGAATGCTGTTGAGTATCCACCTCTCACGGGTGTGGTCATGTGGGCCACTTCTTTAGTTACCCCTGGAGGCAACAATTCTTACCGGTATTACTTTCTTATAAATTTAATATTGCTTGGATTTCTTTTAATTGGGACATCCTTAATAATGGCAAAACTAAAACCTGATTTTCGATACTTACTCCCGCTATCACCTGCCGTCATTCTTTCGCTATACATCAACTGGGATATGTGGGCGGTTATCACCGCAGTTGCTGCAATTTATTGGTTTGAACGAAAGTTTTTTACAAAAAGCGCGATTGCTCTGGGAATCAGTGTTGCAACTAAATTTTTCCCAATTGTCTTACTTGTACCAGTAGCCTTGATTTTCATAAGACGCAATCAATTAAAACGGGCGCTCCAATATTCCGCCTTTACGCTTTTAACTTGGTTGATTATTAATTTGCCATTTATTCTCTTTAACCAATCTGGTTGGTGGAGATTCTTTAAACTTAACGGTGAGCGAAGCGCAGACTTTGGATCCCTCTGGTATTCACTACAACTGCTAGGAATATTTAGTGCAAATGGAAATCTCAATACAATTTCATTATTAACATTTCTTGTTGGTATTGCAGCTTTTGCGGTTTATTTTTTTGGACTCGCTCGAACCCCAACTTTGGCAAGCTGCGCGTTTACAATCGTTGCAATTTTCACAATTGCAAGCAAGGTGTACTCACCACAATATGTTTTATGGTTAACACCACTGGCAATTTTGGCAATGCGAGGTGCGCAGGATCGAAAGGCGTTCTGGATTTGGCAAGGCTCTGAAGTTTTGTATCACGTGGCAGTTTGGGAATACCTGGCTAAGTTTTCAGGGACCCATTTTGGTTTGGAGCCAAAGGCATACGCGATCATCGCCCTCATCCGGATTGCTGCCACGATCTACTTCGTAACGGCCGTTTCCACACGGTCGCGGGCTCCACAGATGGCAGAATTTCTCACTTCTTCGGTAGTCGGATAGCCTTACC